>Ga0214164_1002076_pt1 | contig 10651 bp, 10 predicted proteins | sample TroBogepilimnion_13_FD_153003 | JGI IMG/M metagenome (GOLD analysis project Ga0214164, IMG submission 153003) | Freshwater microbial communities from Trout Bog Lake, WI - Practice 03JUN2009 epilimnion v4 | ecosystem: Environmental > Aquatic > Freshwater > Lake > Epilimnion/Euphotic zone ...
CCGAGAGAGTCCAGCGAGGCGAGACAAAACTCTTTTGCTCTGGGTTCATCGGGAGGGACTCGGAACCGGAGAGGGGACATTTACTTTTGTTGGTGCGAAAAAATCTTTCCGGATTTTTTTTCAGAAAGTTAAAAATGAAGAATGAGAAAATTTTCGAATCTTCATTTTTCTCCTCTGGAAAAAAATTCGTGGACGATTTTTTTGAACCCGGGCATCACGGTTGCAGGTCAGTGCGCGCGCAAAAAGGTGTGCAGCATTTTTCAGCTGAGCGAAGAGGCGCGCGCAGTCAGCTTCTGAGCGACCGAAAAATGTAAACTTGTTTTTGAATGCGAAATTAACAAAATGTTTTATTCGAATGCTTTCCACCTGTAGAAAATTGGATATGGCAAGTTTATCTTGGTGGTGTCGAAATATAGAAATTTGACTTTCAATGGTGTGAGTCGCCCAGATCAACTCAGAGACATTTTATATTACTACAATTCGGTTATAGAACGGATCTCCTATATGAATGCAAGTGGATCTGCAGGGATTAAAAATTAGGAGGTTGCAGAAAGAGAGAGAGAGAAAAGAGAAAGAAAAGAAGAGAAAGAAGGAAAGGAAACTTGAAATAAAATCCCGAGCAAGGCCGGGCGGGAGAGTGGAGGATGGTAGAATTAAAATAGAGTAAAAATAATTTTCAGGGTATTTAAAAATGTCGCCCAAACCTAAAAACGCGAGAACCCCTTTCTATCTCCCCCCCCTCGAATAGCCCCAAAGCACCAGAGGTAGACAATGAGAGACCCCTGTTTTTGTTAATGTGACCTTGTCGTGATTTCATAATGTTTAAAACAGTGCGCCCTCTTTTGGAACATTGGTAATTTTTCCAGAGTGATTATCCTCCTAGACGTTGCAGAATTTTGCTTAGTTTAAAAAGTAAGAGAGTTAAATGATGGATGAATTTAATTTAGACTTAACAATAGTGGTTCAACTTTTAGAGAAACAGACTCGAGAATATTGGGCTGCCTTTATTTTGAAACTACAATTATTTTCCCAAATAACAATCTCAAACAAAAATTATTTTCTTTCTGAGTTTGAGTAAAAGTTTGAAATGTCCGGCAAGAAACTTTCAAAGTCAAAATCAGATTTCATCACCGTGCACAAAAAAGTGTTTGTTGGATTGCCCAGAAACAAGGCCAACATGTATTTGCAACTCAACACGTTTTCAGAAAGTGAAAAACTTTTATTAAAAAAGCTTAGGAGAAATCATCAGAACAAGGTATGCGCTCAAAACTACAGAAGTGGTTTTAAAGAAAAAATTGAGTCCCTGGAAAAAACCATAATTGAATTGCGGGCGCAAGTGCACGATTTTGAAACAATGTTTATGAAACAACACACCCATTGGAAGAAAAAAATTCTTCAGAAGGAAAGTTCGAGTTGAGAGATTCCATCATTCCATTAATGGTGTTCTTCAAAAACAGACGTCAACATGGCAACAATACCAGATTCTTTCATTTTAGGACTGGAAGACAAAAAAACAAAAGGAGACATTAAAAATATGCCACTCAGAGAATTCAACAAGTGCGCAAAGACAAATAAATTTTCTCCCAAGGTCATTGAAAACTTGAAACAGCTTCGAACACAGCATGTATTGAATGTAAGTAAATTTTGGCTAATGAGTGATTTTAATAGTGTTACATAACAATCTTAGATTAGACACTACCTAATTAATAAAACTTATTCTTTTCTTTTCAGATGAAACAGTTGAAAAGGGACGCCAAAGCAAAAAAGAAGTTTGATGAAATGGCGATGCTTATCGATTGGGATAATCGAAGGAAGAGGGAAAAGGAAAAGAGGCGACAAGAAAAAAGAAAAAAAGAAATCTTGAGAAAGGCAGAGGAGAAGAAAGAAAGAGAGAGAGAGAGAGAGAAAAACAGAAACAGACAAAAAGCAATTTTGGTTGAAAAAAAATTGATGAACCAAGTTTACAGCAAAGTTCCTCTCACACCCAATGTTAAAACCACTGAGAGATTTGATGCAATGATGGAACGGTTTAAAACCTCCCAAATGAAAAAAAGAGAAGAAAGAAAAAGTTACGTAGCCAATGTGCAAACAGAAGGAGAGACCCAGTTGCCGAAAGACGAAATCTACAGCAGGTTCAAAACCTACAAAATGAAAAAAAGAGAAGAAAGAAAAAACGAGAAAAGAAAAAACAAAACAGAAGGAGAGACCCAGTTGCCGAAAGACGAAATTTACAGCAGAGTAAGAATCCAACAGTACCATGAATATACGAAAAACAAAAAATCCGAATTGCAATTTAGTTTGCTGAATCAAAATTTCATTCCTTTAATTCCTTACATTGTTGAACCTCATGCCCTTCCTAAAACTGACATTCCCATACCTCGATGCTTGACAGTCACCAAAGTAAATTCTCCATTGTCGGATTCTCTCTTGTTGTCTTACAAAACAATTTATTCCAAATTTCCTTTACCTTTAGTGTCTCCTGGCCAACAACAACATTTGAATCTTAAATTTCCTGTTGGTCGTTGCATTGAAGTTTCCAAATTGCCTTCTACAAATTTAATTTCTAATCCAGTTGGAATGACTTCAGTGAAGAAAGAAGATATTAAAATTACTTCTCCGTTTCCGATTTCAAGTCGGCGGACCGTTTGTCGTATTCTGCCAGCTCAACCTACCTCAACGTTCGTTCCTATTTTTTCACAAGAAGCCATTCTTGAAAATTGTTTTGAGGAGGAAATTACCATAAAAGATGAACCCCTCCAAGAGATAATGTCGGGAGAAGAAAAACAAAAGGGAGAAGAAGTGGAGATAAAGATTAAGATTGAAACTGAAGAAAACTGAAAAAAGAAAAAGAGGACAAAAGGTAATAATTATGGCACAAACAAAATGTAAAGTGCTTCCAAAGGAGGGGTCGTAGTCGTTGAAAAAATGAATAAATAGAGTACCTGAAAAAAATATTGACCATTTCAATTTGAAAAGTCTTGCACTTTGCTCTACATTTTAAAATGGAAAATTTGCCAGATTCTCATGTGTTTGGAACACTGTTAGAAAAAACTAAATCTGAAATAGTCAACATGAAACTGAGAGAATTCAAGCTCTTTGTGTGCATCAACAAACTGTTGCCCGAAACGGAGTTGCATTTAATAAAAGCAAGGGAGCTGAAAGAAAACGAAGTAAGTTGACAGTTGACAGCTTAAAGATTTTATTGGTTAATAAACTCCTGCGTCCAAATGATTGGTGCACATGCCTAATAATATTTTTAATTTTTTCAGAAAAGAAATCTGGCATGTAAAAGATATCATGCCAGAGCGAGACTTGAAAGAGCCGATGGAAAAAAACAGAAACGACGGGAAGAAAAATTGATCAATGTACTTGAAAGCATTCCTCAAGAACGGCAACAATTCAGCAATGCTTTTACCAGAGCACTGAGTTTATTTTTTAAGCCTTCGCAACCGATGACTTCTCTTCAACAGTTTCAGCCAAAGTCAAAAACAGTCGAAACGTCTTCCTCTTTGTCATCCTCAAATGTTGACAGCCCATTGCTACCGATGCCTTCTCTTGAACAATTACTATCAAACTCAAAAACAGTCGAAACGTCTTCCTCTTTGTCATCCTCAAATGTTGACAGCCCATTGCTACCGATGCCTTCTCTTGAAGAATTACTATCAAACTCAGATACAGTCGATCACGGTCGTCGGTCTTTGCAACTTTTTCGTACTCTTCCTGAAAGTCCAGAAACAATCGATCGTCCTTTGTCGCCTTGGCCAGTGTCAAATTTTCCTTTTCCACCACCCAGAGTCGATTCCTCTTTATCGTCGTCATCTCCTTTAAAGTACGATCGTCCTGTGTCACCTTGGAGAGTGTCAATAGGTCCATTGGCGCCAAAAAGAGTCGAGCGCCTTCCTTCTTCATCTTATTCAAAGTTTAAAGATTTTAATCCTCTCCGGCTTCAACGCCCTTTTGATCAAAGGTCACAAACCTGCCATTGTCCTTCTTCTTTGTCTGCTGAACCTTTTCAAGAACAATCAACTCTGTCTCGGCAAGGTTTTGAAAACATTCATCGGCCTTTGCCTCCTTCCATTCCTTTCATTCCTTTCCGGCCTTTTTTGTCTGAAACGGTCGTCAAACCAGCAATTTCCTCACCAAACAATTGGCTGTTAGATGTCGGAAGACAACAGCCTCATTCTTCCAAATCTGTTGTAATCAAATTAAGAAATAAAAGAGGACATTTTTTTGAAGCTTCTTCTTATTCAACAAACACAATGTCAAATCCTGTGCAAGCTCAAAATGTTTCCAATGTCCCTTTTTCCTCTCTTTCTCACATCAAAAAAATGCCTTCGTTGATTCCAATTCAACATGTTGCTGGTCAACCTTTTTGTCAAACTTTTCCTGCACAGGAAGAAATGAAATTTGAAAATCATTCGGTGATTCAATTTGCCAGAAAAAACCGAAAACAATCGACACCAAAAAGAATCGAAACCACAGAGGAAGAAGAAGAAACGACAGACAGTGAACATGAAGAAGAAGAAGAAAAAAAAACACAAACACAAACAGAAACAGAAACACAAACAGAAGAAGAAGAAGAAAGAACAGAAACAGAAACAGAAGAAGAAACAACAATGAAGCAATCTCCAAAAAAGAAAAGAAGAAAATGTTTTAAACAAGCCACTCGAAAAATGAAGAGACGAAAATGTACACTCAAAAAAAAAAAATGTTTTTGCACACTTTGCAAAAATAAAAACTAGATTGCGCTCTGAATGAGAGAGAGTGGCAGAGAGAGAGAGTGGCAGAGAGAAAGAAAAACTGACTATATAAATTTAATCGATTAGAAATTTTTGTTTCACATTCAAGTTCTGAACTCAATATTAACATGTCTGATTTGCGTGAATTGCCCAGTTTTGAATTTTCAACTGAACTCAACATGCTGACAGTCTTGGAACTTTTACTTCAAGAAATCGAACACGACTCGGACGACGAACTTTTCGAAGGTGAAGGCAAAGTCAGAGAGTTCTTTGATCCGACCGTCTTCACAACCAACGTATTTCCCGAAACAAAAAAGTCATCAAAAAAAGGAAATGAAGGTTTGAAAACAATTTTTGAAAACCGCAAAGCAGAGGAAAAGAGAGAAAAAGTTTTTGACGACTTTTCCGACTTTTCTCACTGCTACAACTTGATGACCGGAGAGAAATGCGGCGACATCAGGCGGTATGAGAGGGAGGACGGTTTGGCCACGCCCTTCTACTACACCTCCTGTTACTATTGCCAACAAATGGCACCGGGCTATCTGAGTCTTTCTTTCATGGATTAATTTGTGACTCAACAAGTAAACAATGAAATATACAATCTAATCGTGTAAAATAAAACAACTTAAAATTTGAAAATGGTTTTATTTATTTGAGCATTTTATTTCATTCAGGTCACAAGGGTAAATACACTCAACCCTTCAAGATAAATTCGTTGACAAGATTTGTAAACAGAATAACAAATTTTAATTTTGCGTCAGTGTTGTTTTGATACTTGGTCACCAGAAAATTAATCTGATCCAAGTGATGTTCAAAGGTAGAAAGGTCAACTTCTGAGAGTTGGTTGACGCCAACCTCCAAAGAGTATTCGGTGGCCTAAAATAATAATTTAAATCTACATCAATAAAAATACGTTTAGGTCAGTCAGATTATATTTTTAATCGATTTCAATTATGCAAAATAAAATTATAGTGCAGAATTACCGAGGTTGAATTTTCCGTTTCCGGTCTTGTTGATTCGGCCTCAGACTGAGATTGAAAACTATTGTCGGAATGAACTGACAAAAAGTTTGAGGACGCAAGTGAAATTGTGTCAGAAATGTCGGGTACGATGACGTCAGCATTTAAAGTGCTGTTGTTTTCAGAACCGATAATTTCAATTGAATTTTCTAATTCAGATGACGATACATGATTGTAATTTATAATTGTTCGATTTGCCCAATTGGCTAACCAGGGCTCTGAATTATTCCGAGTCATCGTCAGTATCGAAAGAAGGCTGGAGACCAACTGAACCCAAAAAAAAGATTTTCTAATGTTTCAACGTACAGGCGTTGAGAACCTAAACACTTGATTATTTCATGGAAAATAATTGCAAATTATTTTGGGGCAAAAAGTGCACAGTCACGTTTCCTAAAGATTAAACGATTCTTATTAATTGTCGCTCTCATTGACAATCGAAATATTGTTTTTGTGACAATTGTTATCAGTGCATTTTTTGAAAGTACGTCTGAGATTCAAATAGAGCAATGACTTGGGTAACGGAAATGTCTGAAAATTTTAAATTATAATTTTAAGCAAACGTAACTTTCAGCTCCGCTCAACTTTCAGCTCAACCGATAACGGCTCTCTCGACCAATAATTCCTTTTGCATTTTTAACTGCACATTATGAACGTTTCAAATCTACCCCTTTTGCTCAGGTGTAAGTGCATAAGTCAGTCAGACTTGCATGCACTGCAATTTGATGAACAAAAGCTGACGATGAAATAAATTGTTGTCTTCTCTGTAGGACCAACGTTTTTTACATTGAGTATATAAAGTATAAAGATAGGTTCAATGGTTTCATTTTGTTCTTAACAAACCTAGAAATCGGTTCTTTGAGTTTTTCAAACAAAGTAAGTTTTTTAAAATTCATATCTGCTCATTATTTTGACTCTTAATTTTTGTTGATAGATTTAGCAACTCTGCAAAAACATGTATACTATCATTGCCAACATTGTACTTTCAGAAATCAAGCAACGTTTCATCCCCTTCAAAAAACTTTCAACTGCGAAGGTAAGAACTTTATTTATTATTTTGAATTCTGAATCAGGTAAAATGAAATAAGTTAATTTAGATAATGATGTTAGAGTTTCATCTCCCAGTGCTGTTCGTTAGGATTGACGATTTTATCTAATTCTTCCTTCTCTCGTTGCTGTTGCTCTTCCAAGAACTCGTTGGCGAGTAAACTTTCTGTGCTCCCCGTCTTTGGTGAAAAGGGAGGCGGGGTAGACCCGGTGTAGAGCTTAGTTCTTTTCAGCCTATCCGTCACCGGGTTTTTGTACGTCCACTCAATCAACCTTTTAAGCTCCTCGTCGCTGTTCAGGTTGACTTCTTGCATGTTTCTGAAAAAAATAATTTCGTCTGTTTAAAAAATGTTTCAGCTAAGAATTTAAAAACGACCTCAACATTTACTAGCAAAATTATTTCTCTCCAAAGTTCAAAATGATGGTTCTCATTAACATAACTTATGGTCTCTTTGAAAAAATATATTCTTACGTTTTTTCTCCCTTTGCTTCTGGCACTTTTGCAGACCGATTTTCGTTTTGTTCTGACCCCAAAGTTGTGTTTTTCTTTTCGACTTCAGCTTTGTCCTTTTCCGTTTCCTCTTTCTTTTCTTTCAAAGTATCTTTTCTCCTTCGAATGTTTTTCATGCGATTAAAAAAACCTACTTTTTCTGTTTCCTGTTCGTCTGTTTCTGTTTCTGTTTTCTCTGTTTCTGTTTCTGTTTTCTCTTTTGATTTTTCTTTTTCGACTGTTGGTTCTTTTTTCTCTTTTGATTTTTCTTTTTCGACTGTTGGTTCTCTCTCTGTCCTCTTTTTCTCTTTGGCTGGTTCTCTCTCTGCCTTCTTTTTCAATTTGGCTGGTTCTCTCTCTGCCTTCTTTTTCTCTTTGGCTGTGTCTCTTGGTGTTTCGTCTCTCTCGTTGGTAACATTCGAGGCCTGCGGATTGGATCGGGCAGACGTTTCCGGAACAGGGTCAGAAAGCGAAATTGAAACCGAGTCAATTTCTACAAAGCTTCTTTCGTACCGCGGAAAGTCTCTGTCCCTCCTCACTCGTCTGCAGTAAGCTCCAATGATGACGACGGTGATGAGCACCAAAAAGAGGCAGGCCGATCCCGTTCCCACGTTTGTCAAGTACGCAATCGTGCACGAAAATTCGTATTCTTCTGTGAGAGGGAATTCCGGCAAGTAAACTGCGACAAAGCGGTACTCGGGGCAGACGTTTCGGAGCTCGAGACACTCGCTGTCATCTTCGCCGCAAATGTTCAAAGCAATCTGAAATATAATTGACAAAAAGGTCTGAGAATAATTTAAAAACGCAATAACTCTTTTCTTATTTTTATCTCTTGAAGCAAATGTACCGTCAGCAAATTGTACACGTTTGAAAATGTTTTTACTAAAATGCCCTTGCGCCAAATGGTTCAAAGTATCTTAAATTATGTAGCCACGTTGCAAAAAGTTGAGCAGTTAAAATATATGGGAAAATTATAATTTACCTTGTTGTAAGTTGGCTTGATTCGGTGAAGACACTCTACCATATTCTCGGGGTAGAACTTGGCACACAGTGCAAGAGTAGATTTGAAAAAACATTTTTCTGTTGGAACAAGTCCCAACACAAAAGTGCAAGTCAAAATCAAAGTCAAAAATAAAAGTTTCATTTTGAGTTTGACTGTTGACGACTCAAATTGAATTGATTGAAAAAGTAAAACTAATATTTAAAGTAAATGTTTTCAACTAGTGTCCAATTTGAAAGGGCAATTTTCTCAAATAGTTTAACTGGGATGAGGCTTCAGTGTCAGCACAATCGATAACCCTTTCTGGTCTCGTCTTTTTAATAGGTCTTTACTGCGCAAAATATTTTATTTTTTTCTCTTAAAATTCTTAGAGAAACGCTCTTATCGAAAACTGCAATTTTGCATTAACAACATTCAATAGCTTAGATGCATTTTTAAATAATCAAAAAACGAAAATGAAATAATTTTATTTTCAGAGTTGACATTTGACAAGACTCGATTTTTCAAATTTTGATAGAGTACATTTTGTGACTCATGTCTGCAATTTTTTTGGTGACATCTTGAATCGAATTATAAGTATCGTAAAACCATTTAATTTGATCGCCCAAATAGTATCTGATGTTTTCGTTCAATTCCCAAATGAAATGTTTTTTAGAGTCAAAATCAATTGAAGAATTCTCCAAGGCTTCGGTAAATTTAAAGTAGTCGGAGGTCATTTTTTTAAGATAAGTTTCGTAACGCCCTGATGTAAAATAACTTTTAACAGAGTCGTGAAAAGCAATTAAATTGTGGTCCATACTTTGAGTCAAGGATCTGTAAATTTGAATTTTATCGGGGAAGGCAATCAACACATTTTTTTTAATATTTAATAAATTGACCATCTGAAAAGCGTGATCAATATTGACAACATCAAATTGAATTTCATTTGCCTCTGACATGAGATAATTGGTCAACACGTTTGACCTTTTGTCCCGCGGTCTTCTTGTTGGCGTCTTTTTTCTGATCGGTCCTTGTTGAGGAGGAGGAGCAAGTGTAACCCGAGCGACAGGCTCTTCTAGTTCTTCTGTTGGTGTAAAGCGAGAAGGATGAAAAGAATTTGTGCGTTGCAAAACGTGACCTTCTTCCATCAAGTAAATTACAAATTCGTTCATGGGATGATGTCTTGCATAATTCATTCCAAATCTTATAGCACTGACCTCTGCCAAATTTAGATTAACGGCTTGTATAAGAGATGCCAGACGTTGTTGGAGATGACGAACAAAAGACGCCGTTCTTTCAAGGTTCTCGACACACACGGCCTTGGTCCTGTCGATGTTGGCCTCTGTCAGAAATGGAGATGTAGGATTTCTAGTTATTGCTCTACACACTTCGGCGAAAACGTTGGCTTGTGCGTGCTGTTGTACTTGCATATAATTTCTCAAAATTTCAAGTTCGTTGCTCACCTCCAAAATTTCAAATTGATTTTCTGCCAGAGATTGTTGAGCAGTTGCGAGGCCTTCCTCGGTACAAATTTCACGTCGGATAAAATGAGTGGCCGGGTGAATAGGAATGTTGTTCATCAGATTGGGCGGACAATTGACGGGATAAAGGTCCGAGCTGGAAGAATGAACCCGAGGTCCTCGGCAGACCCAGGCAGAGTCGACAACACTTGTATCCATTGGATTGTCATTGCCAGAATTGCCAGAAGTTCCTTCAGAGTTAGAGTCAGATTCGGATTCAGGTCTTTCCGTAAAACTAGGCGGGCCCAGCGGAGTTGGTTTTGTAACATAGGTACCTGGTGGTCTGGTAGGAGGTTCGCCTCCACCACCTGTTCCACCAACTGGAAATAAAAATAAATTCATTTTGAAATTTCTACAAACGAATTTAAAAACATGGCTCAATCCTATTTTACATATTCACTAATGAAAATTCAAACAGTTGAAATAATGTATAAATTATTCTTACCGTAATTCATGCCAAAGCGACAGGCAGCCCCAATCAGCCCTGCCTTGTATGCGTTGTACGAGTCTCCTCGTTCTTGACGGTTGAGCAACCTGGTTGTCTCCGCCTCCTGTATCATACTCGTAATTACAGGTGGTGAGATTTGAAACCTTGCATCAAACGGGCGGCTGTCTGCCCAAACCCCGATGGCAAAGAGGGCAAAAAAAATAAAGATTTTTATCTCGACTGCCATTGGTTACTTTGACTTGACGACTTGTCTTGGAACGAAGCGAGCAAAACCTTTTATGCGTTTTGAATGGCTCAGAAATTAAAAAAAATAATTTAAATTTTCTTTGTCCCTTTATTATATTTTTTGAAATACAAACTTTTTCTTTTTCTGAGAAAATAGACGTGTTCGATGCTGCAGTTTAATTGAGCA
>Ga0214164_1002077_pt1 | contig 10649 bp, 11 predicted proteins | sample TroBogepilimnion_13_FD_153003 | JGI IMG/M metagenome (GOLD analysis project Ga0214164, IMG submission 153003) | Freshwater microbial communities from Trout Bog Lake, WI - Practice 03JUN2009 epilimnion v4 | ecosystem: Environmental > Aquatic > Freshwater > Lake > Epilimnion/Euphotic zone ...
ATCCATTGGCATCAAATCTGTATCGATAACGTTTTCATCACCAACATTATAAATTTTATCAGGCAAAACATTAATAAGAATTAAAAAAGGCTTTATGTATTTTATCTGAGGTTTTAATTTCAGATATAAAATTTTACATAAAGCCTCTGGGCCGAAACAATTATTAAGAATAATGATGTGATTTAATATCAATCTTTCTTTGAGGTCATTATTTTCAATATATCGAGTAACAAGTTTTTTTATATATTTGATACGATTTAGATCTTTAATAAAATCTTCTGTTGAAGTATAATTCGCATTATCATAATGTTTCGCACAAAATAACAAAAAGTTTTCATTAGTTAATTTATCATTCATTTTTAAAAGGTACCCAGGTTAGTCCTTAACCAAGTGTTACTTGAAACGCAAACATAAAAATGTGTATTGTCATAAGCAATGTTCCCGGCAACTCCCATGGAAGAAGAGTTAGCGGGAACATTATTTGATACAATAAATGATTTTGAGAAGTTAGTAACAGATATTGTTCTCACAGAAGGAGAACCGTTAGCAACAGAAGCGTTGCTAACGGCGTTATATAACACAACAATTTCGTCTGTACTAGCGACAGTTAATGCATTTGGTAATTGTGAAACTGCCACTGAGTTATTTGCCATAATTATTTACCTATCAAACGTATTGGTCAACAGTATTTGAAGTGATTGTATTTGAAACGCCAGTAACACCTGTAGAAGATGTAGTGTTCTGTCCAAGAGAACCCATTGCAACAAGAGTTTCGTAATGTACACGACCAGCGCGACCACCAGTACCTTCACGACGAACAACCCAACCAGCATGAGTTACCTGAGGATAAGCTGAAGCAACATCGAAATAACCAGTTGCAGTTTGACCTTGGATAGTATGTGTCTGAGTGGTTGAAGCATTCGCAGTAATGGCAATATTTGAACCGCCAGAAGTTGCGGAAAGAACAATTGCCGAAGTATTAGAGAAAGCTACGTAATAAGAAGTATTACCAGTCAAACCAGGAATTGCTGTATTACCAGTTGGTACACCATAAGTCAATAGATCGCCAGCAAGGAACAAAGAGTTAGCTGTCGAAATAAGAATAGAACCAGCAGTTGTATTGACGCTAGTAGAATTGGCGCTGATATTAATTGCAGAAGGCGCAGCAATTGTAACAGTTGGTGGAAGAACATAACCAGAACCAGCCTGATTAGCATTAAGAGCAATTACACGACCAATAGCAACAGTAGCATTAGCTGAGGCGCCACTACCACCATTAACTACAGTAAGAGTTACTGCGGCATTAGAAGCATAACCAGAACCAGCAATTGATACTGTTCCCAACTGAATACCGCCACCAGTAGTACTCATCATTGTTGAATTGATTGCGAATACACCAACTGCGATATTTGGAAGAAAAGCGCCAACTGTTGTATTGCCATACATAGCAACGTCAACGTTTGCACGAGAACCAGGTGATGTATTACCAAAGTGAGCGTTAGAATCCATGCTAACTGGTGTTGAATTATTACCAGAGCCCTTAACAAGAACATATGTTCCGATTGGCGCTCCATTTGAAGATTCAGTAGTTGTTACGCTATTAGCAGTAACACCACGATCGTTTCTACCCCATTGTGCCATTTATATTTCTCCTTAAGAATTTCTTTTTATTATTTATAAAATTGGAAAATGGGGACTATTGAAGTCCCCATTGATTGTTATGAGGTTCTTCTCGAATCGCCTGAATGCTTGGAAAGGAAAGAAGTTTCCAATGCTTCCTTGTCACGAGGTTTTTCAGTATTATGATACTTTTCATAATGGGCGCGAGCTTCTTTGCCAGGAACCTTAAATTCTTTTCCAGTAACAGGATGAGCCAAAGTATATTCCTTTGTTTCAGGATGTACTTTACCATGAGACTGAGCGGACTGAATTTGTGAGGTTACTGAATCAATGCTTCTTGGTTGGTCTTCATCGCCGCCTTTTTTATAAGCGCCACGCTTGGTACCTGCCTTTACGCCACGCTTTTTTGCGCTTTCTTCTGCTTCTTCATCCATTCCATAATCGGAATTTGTATTATGCTTATCTGATCTCTTGGCGATATCATCGCGAGCCGGAGCAACAGAAGGAGCATTTCCTTCAAGAATAGCAGCAAAGTGAGCTAGTTCTTTTTCAGTGAAAAGTTCGTCAATGCTTTCGAAGTCAAAAATACCTTCACTCATATTTTTATCATCTAAATAATTTCCAGCTCTATCAGCACGACGAGCGTATTTTTCGCCCGTATCAAGATCTCCTTTTTTCAAAAATTTTGTAGCCAAATCACCAGTTTTAGTTTCAATTTTTTCTAAAGCTCTTCTTATTGAACGCTTATTATTATGAATACCAGTCAATTCTCCAAGATACTGTTCTTGAACCATTTTGGCCAAAGCACCACCACATCTTTTAGTAGCATCATTAGCTGCCTGCGTTGCTCTTCTTGCAGCAATTATATCTGAATTGCTCGAGGTTTCATCTGCAAATTTATTCATTCTTAATGCTTTTTTATGTGCTTCTTCTGCTTCTGAGTGGTCGGAATCCATTCCGCCTCTTTCTGCATGCTTGTTTGCCATAACATTATGATATGCAGCCATTTTAGCAAAATCCATTGAAGCTTCTTCAAGATCTTCTGCTTCTTCTTTCATTGACTTTTTGCGATCACGAAGTTTGTCAAAATCAGCTTTTGTCAACTTACCGAAAGGAGGAGCAACATCAAGGTTCTTTTGACCACCCTTTAATTCTTCTTCCATTTCTTCGCAGCCACAATTCTTTTTACCGCAATCTGGGCAAACGCCCTTCATTTTCTTTGCTGCTTCAAACATATTATTTGGATTTGATTCTTGTAATCTCAAAAATGCTGCAACTAATGAAGATGTTTCTTCTTTTACGGACTTTTTACTCTTTGTTGTTGGACCGCCGTCTTCATAATTCATATCTGGTTTTGCTGAACCCTGAAGAGCAGCTCTCTGTTGTGGAATATCCATACCTGGTTTAATAAGAGAACTAGTTGATGCGGTCGGAGCTGCCGGAGCTGGTTTTGGAGCAACAGGAGCAGGAGCTGCTTTAATAGCTGGAGCTGCAGGTTTTGGCACAGTTCCTAGTCCAGCTGGTCTTGGAGTTGGCATTGGAGGAGCTACTGGTTTTGGAGCAGCTGCAGCTGCTCTCGCGCCCGCTGGTTCAACAACGCTACCTCTACCAGCGCCGCCACCTGGTCCTTGATTGCCTGAAGAAGATCCACGACCGGCTCCTGCAGAAGTAGAAATATTACTTGCAGCAGCTGCAGCATCAGGACTTCCTTGATTACTGGCAGAAACAGCTGGAGGTTTTGGTGCTGGAGTGGATGGTACTGCAGTAGATGTTGTTGTAGAATCGTTAGTCATGCTTGATGATCTACGATCTGATCTTGCATAATTAGGATCACGATCAGCTCTATAGCCAGGTTCGCCTGGTTTTGGCGCAGGTTTATCGCTTTGCCCCCAAGTTGATGGGTTCCACCAATCTTCTTTTTGCATGCGTGCAGCGCGTTCTTGATTAGCCTTTAGATGTACTTCGGCAATTGCCTGCATTAAGTCTTTATTCATTTGTTTTTCCTTTGAAAGAGTTTTTACTATTTAATATTTTTTAAATCTTAGTTTGAAACTGTGTCTTTATCTGGCTTTATAAGGTTAGGGTTCCAAACAACCCCATCAACTTCTTTTGTTGGGCCATTACCGCTTTGTTCGCTATGTTTAGTTAATTTACTGCTCTTAACAACCTTTTTAATAGTTGATGCTCTTTTCATATCTTCATCAATAATTTTGGTTTTAATTTCAGCATTTTTGGAAAGCTTAGATTTTCTGTCAAAAGGAGTTAAAACTGACTTTGGTCTGGCAACATTTTCAACTGTTTTACGGTCTTTTGTGCCTTCGGCTTCTTCTTTAATTTTCTTTTTCTTACCGCCGTCTTCATAAGTATTCATTGATTTGCTCATTGTTCCGGCAGTTGCGCCACCGTAAAGACCCAAATCTTCTTTTACCTTTTTCTTTCCGCCGCTTTCTTTTTCAACACCAAATTCAACACCAGCAGCATCTCCAAAAGCTTCTTTCATTTTTTTCTTTTTACCGCCATCTTCTGGTTCTGGATTACTTTGACTTGAAGTTAAACCAGCTGTATCAGGAGGAGCGTTTTCCATCTTGGCGTTTTTTGTGGCTTCTTTAACTTCTTTCTGACCAGGTGTTTTTACGGAGTTTACAATTTCTCTTGCTTTACCTGTTCTTTCTTCTTCGCTGGCTTCATCCCAGTCACCACCAGGAGGCCCCTTTTTCTTGGCTGGATTAACATTCTTTTCTTTTTCTTCCTTGAGAAGAACGTTTCTAATCGCGTGGCCTAAACTAACATATGCCATTACTTTGATGCCTTTATTGTTGCTTTAATCATCCATCCAAGTTTTTCTTGCTGTTCAATACGACCCTGAAGATAATTTGTTATTCCATACTTTTTATTTTCTTCTGACTTATCTGCGGCAGCAGTTAGAAGACCAATAATTCTACGATTATCAGTTTCAAGCTCTTTCATCATTTCCATTGGCGAAGGAATGTTTAGCTGATCGTCAACCTTAGTTAACTCTTGAAATCTCATCAAACTTCCCGGAGCATATGCATTCAATGTGCGAATTCTTTCGGCAATGTCATCAACCGCCGCGAAAGCATCTTCATAAATTGTTTTTAAAAATTCATGATATTGAGGAAAATTTGGTCCCTCAACGTTCCAATGAAAATAATGCGCCTTCAAGTAATAGCTAAATGTACTCGCCAAACAAGTTTTAAGACTATCAACTAATTCTTTCATGAATTTCCGCCTTTTTTAGTTAATCCTCTTGCGGCATTAAGAAAATCGCCATAAGATGAACCTGTATTATTTTGTTGTGTTTTCCAACTATTAAATTCGTCTTTAGAAACAGTTCCTTTGCCTGTTTTAGCGGCATTTGAAAACTGAAATGGTTTTGGCGCCGTTGTTGCAACAGGAGCAGGTTGTTGTGTGGGAGCTGGAGATGAAGTCGTTTGTTTTGTTGATGTTGGTTCTGACGTCAAACTATCTTGTTTTCCTGGGCCAACATCATATCTGCTACCAGCGGTAATATCACCAGAAGAAATTCTTGATTTTACATTGGCAACATCTGTTGCTTTTTGAAGAACTGATGGATCAGACACAACATTATTAGATGGCGTATTGTCGCTCTGTTGAGCGCCTCTCATAAATTTTGTACTGGTTGGTCCGGTGTAATTATATGGAGTTGAATTGAAAATTCCCTTATCAAAAGGTCCTAAATTATTAGGTGTAGAACCATTTGCTTCTTTAAAAAACTGTTTAAAACTTTTCATTTTATTCCTTTCCTCCGCCACCGGAGCTCCCGCTTTTGCCTGGAGGTAAACTTCTAATTGAGCCATCGGCCATTCTAATTTTAACATTTTTCAATTGTTTTACGTGTCCAGCAGCATCTCTTATTGCTACTTCTTTAACTACACGCTTAATAGTATCTTTGGCAGATTGACCAGGAGTCATTTCTTTTTCTATATCAGTTAAAGAATCAGTGCCAATAAATCTGCTGTTTGGTTTCGTAAAATCTTTGGAAGTTTTTTCGGCACCAGTATAAGATTCCGATTTTGGAACACAATTGGGAACAGTTTTACCATTCTTTTTCTTTGTTCCATACGCTTCATAGCCCTTCCAACAAGGGTTATTCATCATTTTCTTTTCTTCAAGTTCATTTTCTTCACAATGCCATTTACGTAATGATTTATTGATTCTTGAATCTGGATCATGAGCCGTTTTGGCAGAAGTTAAACGCTTTTTCATTCCACTCATACGGGCGCAAAAGCTTTTGCGACGGTTTGCAGCTTTTGAACCTGCTTTTAGTTTAGAAGGTTCTGTTGTTACTGCTGTTTTAAGATGGCTTCCCGGATGTTCTCGACGATATGCCATAACGCCAGCTTTTGTCAAACCGCCTTCTGGATTTTTGTATTTTGAGTTCTGCCAATCTTCCATTAAATCCTCGTCTAATTGTGAGGCAAAACCTCTAGCGATAAATGAATTGACTCTATCAAATGCAAATTGTTCCGGAGTTCCTTCAAAGGAATCATTCCAGATTGCATATCCTCTACGATATACTTCTTCAAGTATATCAACTGGGATACTTGATTTTTGAGATTTTTTATAAAGCGATAATTTCGCTAAGTTAGTGAGTTGTATAGCAAAACCTGCAAGTTGTTCTACAACAACTAGCTGAGGATCAAATGTACTAAACTTTTTAACCATTGGAGTTTCCCTTTAGGCTTATCCAAGAACTTCTTGCAGGTCTGCCATGGCCTTACTGCACTAACAATTTATTTATATATTAAAGCTGTTCAAGTAAATTCCAAGTACAAACAACATTAGCAGTAACACCACCCGATGCCAATTGCATCAATGCAATAGTTAAAGTTGCAGGATTACCGTTAATATCAGAACCAAAATGTATAATAATCATTTAATCCATGGGCGAACATATTAAAACCTGATGGCCCAGTACCATCCAAACGATCTTGATTGAACGAGTTGGCATAAGTTCTATCTTCAATTACCGAACCATTTGTAAGTTGGCGGCGAACAACAACGGCCAATGTGTTGGCAGTTTGTTCCCAAAAGAAGTTTTTCGTCAGCCATATTATTTTCCTGAGTTCATACCCGATTGAGTGTCAGTAAATAGTTTTCTTGCATCTTCATCGGGAACATGAGAAGGAACACCATGTCTGAAACTATCAAAATCGCCTGCTTGTGCGGCCATTCTCATTTTACTTGAAGACATACCCTCAACTCCTTCGGCGTCAGGATCTCTATCGCCAGCCGACACAACTTTTAATTTATTGAAATTATAATACCCGTGTTTGCCAGGAACTCCATTATACTGTTTAACCATTTTGTCAAATTCAGGAACTCTATCAGAACCAACTACGACAGTTGCTTCCGGATGTCCAGCGGCATGTAATCTACTTAGATGATGTAAAATTGTTGGTGTTTCTTTGGAAGAACCAACAAAGTTTGTTTGTGGGAAAAACTTTCTTGCATGTTCCAACTTTTGATCAATATTCAAAGGATTTTTCTTTGAATCCTGTGAATGAGAAAGAATAATTTCATGATGAGCGCCTTGCTTATTGGCCAAATCCTGAACTTTTTCAATTACCTTTTGATGACCAATAGTTGGACCAGGATTCATTCTTCAATAATTCAATACAACTGGTCTTGTATCTTGTGTTGTTTCTTTTAAGTATCTAAGAAAACTACGTAGCATTTGCAACTGCCTGTTGTTTTTGGAAAGCACCCTTCAAGAAATTTTGACGAGCAAATTCTTTTCTTTTGACAAATTTAGTCATTTCGCCTTGTTTATTCGCAGCAACAACACCTTCTGGATCAGTGCCTTCGCCGCCAATAGAATGTCCCCATGGATTGTTTTTGGCCATAACACCAGTCAATACATCTTTTGCTTTTTGAAGATGTCCATGAAGTTCCAAAGCTTTCTTAAAATGATCTTTATTATCATATATTTCCTGCATATTTGCAGCATGAGCCTGGCGTCTTTTATCCTTTGAAGCTTCAGTTTTTACTGAATCAAGATCTTTTTGATGTTTTGCTTGAAGATGAGCAAGATAACCTTCAACGGAAGGTTCTCCACCTTGTCTCACCATGTCATTAACATGACCTTCCAAAGCTTGACCATGTTTAGAAACTGCATCAAAAGCTTCTGGACTCATACCACGATAAGCTCTTGTGGCAGCTTCTCTATGATGAAGAAACTCTTGTTGTTCTTGTGGAGTATAATTAGCTGGATTTACTGATATTGATGGGTCAATATTATGTACATCTGGATGATTACTTAATCTAGTTCTTTCTTTATCATCCAATGGACCAGCTGCCATACCTTCTAATCCAGCGCCTTTTGGACCTTTGTATTTTGTGTGTACAACAACGCCCATTTTGGATGCTTTCATTTTGGCAGCATCAGCGGAATCAGTTGGTGTTGAATATGTAATAGTATTTGGAGTAACACTATGACGCCCGCCCGATGTTTTGATGTCGGGTTTAGTATACATCATATCACCCTGATATACATCTCCTGCTTTTGCATTTTGTGGCATAATTTTAGGCAGATGTTCCAAAGCAGCATGCATCTTTTCGGCTAACCCAGGAGAATGACCATAATGTTGATCTACATCTTCATGAGTAAAAGCAAGCTTAGGTGTTTTGTTGAAAGCGCCTTTAGTTGCCACAAAAAACTGACCAGTTTGTGGATGATGGCCGAATACTATTGAAGGAGCGCCATCAAACTTTGTGGAAAAATGTGTTGAAGTATTTTTACCCAATAGTTTTTTGTGAGCGTCGTCAAGGAAATCAGCTGCTCTGGATACGCCTGCATGACCATCATAAATTGCATTATCTTCAAGGTGACGTAGATGAGTAAGCTTTCCGGCTTTAGGATCAGCAACTGCAGCTTCCGTTAAATATGTTTTAAAATCTAACATTATTGAGCTCCTGTAATACGCATATTTTTAGCGTGTTGAATATCAGCCGGACTATTAAATGCCACACCACCATGTTCTCCGGAAGGACCGCCATCATCAGCCCATCTACCCAAATCTTCAGAATCTTGTGGTTGTTGTGGCATTTTTAAAATTGGTTGAACTTTCTGAGGTTGTTGTACAATCGGAGCAACTGGTTGTTGTACTGGAACAGCAGCTTTACGAGATTTAACAGGTTTTGATGTTGGAGAAGAAGCAACTGGCGAAGCAGTTTTATCTTTTTTAGTTAAAAATGGAGCTTTAGTTGTTGAAGCGAATCCTTTCATTGGCCCGCTTCCCTTTTTAATAGCTTGATCTAAAATTGGTTCGTAGGAATCAGCGCCCTTTCGTCTGCCTTCAATTCTAAAACTAATACCACCACTATGGGGCGCAACTCTAAAATGTTCAAAATTTTCCAACTTGGATGCGTCATCAGACATATCAGACATGTGATGAGTAGCTCCGCCCTTTTCATCAGGTCTAGTATGTAATCTAAAATGTTGAAATTGTGTTTGAGGAGCAATTCTTGATTTTACATAATTTCTAAGAAAATTTTGACCGTCATCAGAGCTTGATCTTTTGGTCAAACCTTCTGACATTTTGCGAGCCATTTCTTTTTGCGCTGATAATGCAGATTTATCCGCTTGATCAGCTAAATTTTTGTCTTCTGGATTACTTGAATTTTTTAATTGTTTGTAATGTTCATGATCTTTAATGCCGAGACCAGCAGTAAATTTTTGATGATTTGCTCTTAAGTTAGATAAATCGCCTCTGTTCAAACCACCAATATTTTCAAGCTCTTCCAATCCATTATTTCTGAGGTTCATATCCTTGGATTTACCATATTTTAAGCTTACGCCCAATGGACCTTTTTCAGTTTTTACCATAACATCTGCATCAGAATTGGGGTCTTCCACAGAAGTAAATCTTTTATGATCTCCTGGTTGTGAAGTCCAAGCAGTTTGATTGATTTGATTGTGACCAGCTGAAGCCAAATGAGATCTGATATGATTGGCGCCTCCAATCGCATGCGTGTTGATCTGATTGTACAAATTAGGGTCTCTGGCATCTAATTCTTTTTTAATATAATCATGAACATCTTGAGGTGTTTTGCCTTCTTCGTCTCTATAATGAGTCAATAATTTATTGGGAGCGCCAGCCTCATTAGTTCCATGTTGTAAATGAGAACCAGCAAGAATTTCATACAACTTACCTTTGGCATCATTAAGATTAAATTCTTTTTGTTTTGGTGGCTTCTTAGTTCTTGTTGCCTCATATAATTCAAGATATTTAGAAAAATTAATCATCAAACTTTCCTTGTAGTAATTGTTGTTTCCCCAGTTTTGGGATTGTGTTGTACATGATGGGCGTGAAACTCTACATCTTTATATTTTTTCTTCAAAGATAACATAGCTTCTAAATTTTCTGCCGAATCATCATATAGATGTACTCTTTTATAACCATGTTTGTCAATAGCATCAGTCATAACTGACTTCTTTGCTTCTGAAGCTTTTTTATTTTCGTTTGGGGGATTGCCTGATCTTCTGACGTGAACCTTACCAATATCAATACCAAACTTTTGCATATGATGAGCAAATTTCGGCTGGTCATCCAAATCTGATCTGGCAGTTAATATTTCTACCTTTCGACCCTTATCCGATAAACTTTTTAGTTTATTTATGACCTTTTTAATTGGCTTTGCGGATTGACCGAATGTGTCTGATGATTTAAATTCGCCAAAATCATATGAATGACCTTTTGGCAACGGATGCGTATTATACTCAGAACTAGTTAATGTTCTAACTCTTTTTCCGCTTGGATCTTTAACATGAATTCTCAATTTACTATTATCATGATGAACCAATGTATCATCTAAATCATAATAATGAATTTCGTGCTTCGGATTTGAAGTTTCTTCAATGATAAAATCGGTGAAATCTTTAAATGAAATCATGATTATTCCTAAATTTAAATTACTGGTTATTTATAGTTATTGGATAGGAAAAAAAAAGGCGAGCTTTTCAGCTCGCCTTTGACAACGAAAAT
>Ga0214164_1002090_pt1 | contig 10606 bp, 3 predicted proteins | sample TroBogepilimnion_13_FD_153003 | JGI IMG/M metagenome (GOLD analysis project Ga0214164, IMG submission 153003) | Freshwater microbial communities from Trout Bog Lake, WI - Practice 03JUN2009 epilimnion v4 | ecosystem: Environmental > Aquatic > Freshwater > Lake > Epilimnion/Euphotic zone ...
AGTAGCACCTGTAATAGTACCAGTTGTCGTAATAGCATTCGAACCGGCATTTACATATCCCGCTACGTTAATACCAGTACTTGTAACTACTACTACGTTGGATGTGCTGTTCACCGACATAGCTATGTTACCATTAGCAGTGTTAATGGTTACGTTAGACCCTGTGCCGTTTGCGATAGAACTACCAGTCGAAGGGGCCGCCCATTGCAAAGTGTTGCCTGTATTCCAAGTAAGAACCTGATTCGTACTTCCACCTGTGATAGTAATATTACTAGGTGCCCCTAGATTAGAAGTTCCCGTAACGTTCAGATTGATTAAGTTTGCAGTAGCAGTCGAGCCACTCATTAATAAATTGCCGTTAGCAGCAATAGTTAAACCATTTTTAACGACAAAATTAAGTGTTGACATGTTTTTTATCCCCTATAATTCTTTATTCTAATCGGGTACATAAGTACCCATCAAATTAACCGTTGTGTTCGCATATAACCCTAAGGCATACAATTGTACATTCCCACCTGCTATAGTACTATTTAGTATTACTAAATCTGAACTTGAGGTCGACAAACTGCCATATATTGTTATGATACTATTTATGCTATCATGCACTAAAAGCACTTCTAGAGCCTGATATCCATTGTCACTGCCTGCTTTAATTGTATATTTGGCAGATCTATAAGTTGCTAGCGGGAACTGATCAACTATAACATTGCCTGTTCCCACAACAACCGGTGCTCTTGAACTATACAAGTCTCCTACAGCAACATTTGCAGCCGTAACAGTATTGGTAACAGTGATGTTTGCGTTTGCTACAATGTCCCCGTTAGTATTTAAAACATTGTTTATATTAACGTTTCCGATTGATGATCCAAGTGTTACGTTGGCTCCTAAACCAATGTTAACATTAGATATCCCACCTACGTTAAAGAGACCACCTAACCCTGCTGAAGCAAACACCGTTGAAGTGCCTACTGTTACACATCCCCCAGTAGATACCAGATAATTTGCAGTAACAATGTTCGCATTTGAAATATTACTAGTAGCATCTAACAAAATTCCAGATGGGGTTGTTAAGTTTCCTGAAGTATCAAATACCCATTTCTTAGTTCCGTTAGTCCAAATATTGACATTTCCATTACCCAATGGTATACTAACATTAGAATTACCGTTAGCGATATTACTGCTAGTTGGTATAGTAACCCAAGTAAGCACTCCAGTACCGTCAGTTTGTAAATATTGTCCAGATGATCCGCCCGTGATAGTGACATTTCCTACAGGACCTAAATTAGATAGACCTGAGACATTAAGTGAAGTTAGAGTACCTATAGTAGTAATATTTGGTTGACTTGACGCGGCAGTTGTGAATACTGATGTGATGTAATTTGCATTGATTAAATTACCCAAATTAGCATTACCGCTAGAGATATTACCTGTTACTGAGAGACTGCTAAGAGTTCCTACAGAGGTGATATTTGGTTGTGCCACAGTAGTTAGCGTACCGGTTAATAAACTTGCACCAATCGTGCCTGAATTCGCGTAAACATTACCTGCTGTAACGTTGCTAGAAGCCGCTAAACTTGTACCGGTTGCTGCACCAATGTTTGGAGTTACTAGAGTTGGGCTAGTTTGACGTACAAAGTCTCCTGTGCCTGTGCCTGTATACTCTGCCTGTGTTAAGTGGAAGTATTCACCTGTTTGGCCGCCCTGCAATCCTGCTAAGTTATCGTGAAGTGTGATAAGTGGAGTTTTGACGCTAGACGCAGTAGTAGTACCATTTAATGTGATACTTACGTTGGTACTTTGACTTCTAGTGCTAGTAGCAGTAATCAGAATACCCAACGAGGCCGTATTTGAAATTACGTACGGGCCTTGAGTAGTATTGAAATTGTATTCTGTTAGAGTTGTTGTTAAGTTAGCAGAACCAACTAAGAACAACTCATTCCATACATTGCCCGACACTGCGGTTTCATTTACATAAGTGCTTAATGTTGTTACTGTTACCGATGTGCTATTTGCTACTGCTGTGATTTGCATCAGCGCGTTAGGTGTTTGTAGATAACTAGCAACATTAGGATCACTGCTACCAACTGCGGTGGCGAACGGTGAATCGGCACTTGCAGTAGCAGTTCTGCTTGTACCAGTACCAGTAAGTGTTACTGTGCCTGTTGTGAATGGTGTCGTGCTGTACGTAATACCTGTAATTGTGACCGTGCCGCCATTTACAGCGTTCGCATTCGCCCATATACCGTATGTCCAAGTACCTGCGTCTAGCGCAGTTCTTCCCAATACACCAGATTGCAATGCACCAAATACTGCTGTTGTACCACTTGCAATGTTACCGCTTAGATAACTTACCGCTGTGGTGTTTGGGGTTGAACTCAAAGTATCAACTTGTACATAGTTGTTTGCGTCGGAGGGAATAACTGTAGGACCAGTAAACCAGAATGTAACCCCAGATCCAGCACTAGTAGTAGTTTGCGGGGTCTGGTTAACCCAATATGCACCGTTGTACCCAATAACTTGATTTAGTGTCGGTGAAGATATTGCAACGTCTGTCAAACTATTGGCTAGTGTTAGCCCAGTAATTCCTACACCGTTACCAACAATGTAATTTGCACTTGCTAAGTTACCTAAGTTTGCGTTTCCGCTAATAATATTGCCTGTTACTGATAGTAGTCCCAGAGAAGAAATATTGCCGGCGGCGACATTTCCGGTAGTTACGTCAACTCCAGACGCTTTAATATTACCTGCTGCCAAGTTACTAGTAATATTTGCATTAGCTGCTGTTATATTAGCCACAGCCGTTACATAATTAGCAGTCGCTAAGTTGCCTAAATTTGCATTATTTGAGTAAAGATTTGCATTCACAGTAAAGCCTGCAGTGTTAATAACTGCTTGCTTTTGTATAACATTACTGCCTGTCGGCGTAATCCAAAATTCTGTGCGGCTTCCTTGATTAGTACTAGTCTGATTTTCATCGGCAATCATGTCTATGCGAGTAGTAGACAGTGCTGGCCAGCCACCTGATGTGTAAGGTGTAGCAGCATAACGAGATACGATGTCGTTAGTGTTTAGTGCCGACGGGCTTGCTGTTGTGCCGTTATAGTGACGGCCAATGATTGCTGCATAGTTATTTGTACCAACACCATCGATATAAACACGGGCAGGATTGACTGTTTGACCAGTTATCTGCAACATAACACCTGGATTTTGTGGGTTTACATAAGTACCATCAGTAGTAATTAATACTGCACCTCTAGTTACAGTGTTGCCAGTATTTGAAGTAACAGTTACTTGACCAGGAACAAATATTCCTGTATTTGCAACTGTTAGCATATCTGTGCTAGTTGCCGTAAAGTTAATATTACCGTTAGCTGTAATAGTAATATTACTATTACCATTTTGCATTAAACCACTATTAATAGTTGTAATGTTGCCAGTTGTAATTACTGCGGTAGTAGCACCAATATTGCCAACGTTGGCGTTACCAGTCACACTCAGTGAACCACTAGTAGTTAAATTACCACCAGTGACATTACCTGTTGCCGATACCAAACCATTAGTAGTTAAATTACCACCAATGATATTACCTGTTGCCGATACCAAACCACTAGTAGTTAAATTACCACCAGTGACATTACCTGTCGCCGATACTAATCCACCAGTTGTTAAGTTGCCACCAGTAACGTTAGCAGTAGAAGTAATGTTGCCGGTTGCGGTTATTAGTCCACCAGTTGTTAAGTTGCCACCGGTGACGTTACTTGTTGCCGATACTAATCCACCAGTTGTTAAATTGCCACCAGTAATATTTCCAAAAGCAGTAATTGTGCCATTGCCAAACACAGTGTTTGCAGTTGCATTACCTACTGTTAGGTTAGCTAGTAGACCAACACTAGTAATGTTTGGTTGTGCAGCAATAGTTAGAGTACCTTGTAAGTAATTCGCACTTACTAAGTTGCCGCCGGCTACATTACCTGAAGATAAGTTACCAGTGATGTTTGCTGTGCCAGTGATGTTTGCCCCAGTTCCCGTAACAACTAATATGTTTGCATTACCGTGAGAACTTATATTGACGTTTCCATTAGCAGCAGGAATATTAACGTTTGAATTACCATTAGATATGCTGCTGCTTGTAATAGAAACAGTAGACCAAGTTAATACGCCTGACCCATTTGTCTGCAAATACTGCCCAGATGAGCCACCGGTTATAGTGACATTCCCGACTGGACCTAAATTAGATATACCAGATACATTTAAGTTAGTCGTATTTGATGTACCAGATACATCTATGCCATTAGTAGATACTACAACTATATTTGGAGTACCATTTACGCTAATATTGACATTGCCATCAGGATCAGGAATGTTGACATTTGACGTACTGTTAAAGATTTGATGTTGATCTTCAAGCGTGTATGCAGTAGGTTGTAACGAGCCGTCTGGGAATAAAATTCCTAATGTGCTGAAATTAAATACTGTCGGTACTACTTCTGCAAAAGTTGCAGACCCTGTTATAGTACTATTTCCAGTAGCGTCGATAAAAGCCGTGCTACTATTTGTAGGATTAATTAATAGCGCAGTTCCAGTGGTGTCAGTAAAAGTAAAAGAAGACGGCACAGATATAGTACTAGCAGAAGGAGAATAGAGATTACTTCCAACTACTACTTTAATGCCACCAATGTACCCTGTTAGTGATTCGTCGGTCCATTGACCATCATTCCATCCACCTATTTCATTTGAATAACCGGTCAAATTATCTGTAATAGTCTGCGATCCGCCCGTGCAAGCGATACCATCTAAGAATACTTGGCAATTATTGCTGCTGTCTCTGACAAATACCAAATAGTGCCATGCAGCAGGAGAAATTGACCCCTGAGCATAATTAAAATCTGTGCTGCCTGATCCCGAATCCCAAGTTATTTTATGTCCACCTGACCCCGGACGTGCCCCTAACGAACCAATACCACTAGCATCCGGACCTAATATTCCATATGAATCAGTGTACCCCGGTTTTACTTGAAACCATAATTCAATCGTAAATGCACCACTTCCTAATATTATGCCCGGGCTTAGTACAATGTTATCTGACCCATTAAAATATAGAGCGCCAGTTGTGCCCGCGTTACTATTAAGTGCTAAATTACCACCGTTGTCTAACTGAAGTGAATATCCGTTGTTAGCCAATTGCCATTCAGTAAGCCAAGACAGATTTCCCGATCCGTCTGTCTGTAATACTTGGCCAGATGTTCCACCTGTAATAGTAACATTACCTACTGCTCCCAAATCAGTTTTTTGTGTAACTGTGAGATTACTAGATTGAATATTGCCGGTAGCAGTGATAGTTCCATTACCAAATATTGTATTTGCTGTTGAGTTACCAACTGTTAAATTTGATAATAAACCAACACTAGTCAAGCTTGAGTTAACAATACTTGACGCTAGCGTAGTTCCAGTTAAGTTAGCAGCGTTTGCTGTAATAACCGCATTACTTGCAGCAGTTAACTGACCTTGCTGGTTTACAGTAAATGTAACTACACGATCCCCGTTTCCATATGAGCCTGCTGTTACAGCAGTATCGGTGATGCTAAACTGAGTACCGGTTAATGTTAAACCTGTTCCCGCTGTGTATGTACCAGAAGTAGAGAATTGTGTGAATACAATATTAGAAATACCGAATGTCACTGGTGGCGGGGTAGTACATACCCAGCCCGTTCCCTGATTCAACGACCCCGTTTCTACGAAAGTAAATGATCCTGAAATATTACTATTAGAACTATCAAAATCAAGTGTACGAGTAAGTACGAAGTTTGCAGTTGAATTACCCGTATTGGTTACCAAGTAGATACCGTTGTAGGGTGCATTAGTACTTGTTTCATTTTTAACAAGTACTCGGGAATTAGCAGTGACTAAAGTTGAATCTAAACTGAGTGCACCGGTTGTGTTTGCTGTTATAGTTGCACCAACACCTGATGTACCATTATTGTAAGTATAAGCAGGGAGTGCTGTAGTTGTAGCCAATAATACAGAATCTTTAACGCTAAGACCTTGTGCTACAGTATCAACGTAATTCTTTGACGCTGCATCGCCTGGATTAATTGGTGTGTATGCTACACCAGTAATATAAGTATTTGGTGTAAGAATAACATTACCAGTACCATTTGTTACTAAACTAATATTTGAATTAGTTCCGGCGGCAGTGATCGTAATACCCGAACTTGATATACTTGATACTGAGTTTGCGTATACAGTGCTGTTACTTTGGATAGTTCCAAATGCAGTAATAGTACCATTACCAAATACTGTGTTTGCTGTGCTATTACCTACAGTTAAATTAGACAATATCCCAAGTTGATTGATATTTGGTTGAAGATTTGTAGTTAGTGTACCGGTTATTAACGCGCCTCTTACAGTACCAGAGTTAGCATAAATATTACCACTAGAAGTTATGTCTCCGGTAATATCAAGACTGCTTAGTGTGCCAACTTGCGTAATATTAGGCTGCGAATTGGTTGTTATAGTACCGGTTAGTAAAGCACCTCTAACAGTGCCTGAATTAGCATAAACATTGCCGAACACTAAATCACCAGTGCCGGTTATGTTGCCTACATTGATATTACTTACAGTTAGTGTACCGGTGACATTAGCACTACTAACGATGATAGAACTTATATTGAGTGCGTTGCTCCAAATTCTAGCATTGCTAGAACCTAGAGTTAAAACTGAGTTTGCGTATCCGGCTCCTAGACTAGGTTCTGCTTGAGATAACCCTAGAAATTGATAACGGTCACTAGTAAGGTTACTATAGGGTGTTACCGGAACGCGACCACTCAGTAATTTTGGAGAATTTACCGACATGGGTTTAAGTAGTTGCCAATGTTTCTAGATAACTCAAAACTAGTTGTGCGCTAGAATTGTCGCTGCTAGTAAATTGCAACGTATCCCCATAATTTAAAATTAATCTACCGGTAACTACGCTGATAGCGTCATTTACCGGAACGCTAGCACCATTAATTAATGATGTAGCAACTCCACTGCGATTTATGTCTGCTGATATTTGTATAGTCCCTGAACCATTGTTACTAACTTGTGCCATTAAAACTACTGCGGCATAACCTGCAGGAGGGGTATACACATTAGATGTAGTAGTTGTTATATTTGCTAGCGTAGTTTTAAAATTGTTTAATACAACTGGCATAATTTTTCCTCTTTATTACTCTGAGCCTAGTGCCAATATATACGGGGTCATCTGAGCAAATAAACTTACGTAAAAGTCAGTACCAGTAATTGTTCCCGTCGCTTGGTTAATAGTGAATCCTTCACCAACTTTAAAGTTTCCTTTTTGGTCCGTGCTAGTAAATGTGACTACTCCTCCATTGGTTGCGATAACTTCGTTTGCTTCAATTGGTATACCACCATATTGAGGCAATGCTGTTGCAGGATTAGTTCCGGCTCCTACGTATTCAAAAGTGTGGGCACTAGCAATAATTGCGCTGCGAGCATAAAATGTTATTGCAGTTCCAGCAGATGGTGTTTGAGTGTACAACTGTTGTATTGACACTGTTGCTTGCCCAGTACTAGGCGTGTTTGGTGCGATAGTGTCTATTGTATAATAGTTAGGATCTCCTGCAACTGACATTACAGTATTTACATGAGGTTGACCATTAGTTAGAGTATCTATAATAAACACTCCATTTGATTGTGATACTAAACTTCCTGATGTTTGCAGAGATCCTATACCATCAGCAACTAATCCGTAATTACCAATCGAGCAATCGCTACCGTTAAGTGTGCAAAACCCACCTGATTCTACTTTAATACCTATATCACATGCAATAGTATAGATATTTACTAATTGGCTATAGCCCGAATTTACTATATGAATTCCTAAACCGCCTTGATTAATGATTGTAAAAAATCCTACAATCATTGCTTTGGTGCTTATACTACTAACATTATTTCCATCAATATAAACAGCAGTTCCTGTAGTAGTACTAGATGTTAAGTTTTGTATATAAGGGCTTACAAATACGTTTTGAGTAGACGTAGTTGGATCAAAACTAAAACCATTTGCTGTATAATTTTTAATTGTGATGCCCCAAACATAACAACCGTTAGTTACATAAAATAAATCACTTGAAGGTGTTTGAGGAATTACCGTGACGTTTCTTAAATTATCCCCCATTAATGCAACATTTGCAGGAATAGTAATAGGATTGGCTTCAGTATATGTACCCGGGCCAACGTGTACTGAGTACCCACCAGCAGAGGCTGCCGCCAAAGCAGCCTTTATGGTTAAAAAGGGATTGTTAATACTACCGTCATTAGCGTCGTTGCCGTTCTTTGCTACATACAGAATATTCTGTGATGTGTTTAACAAATTCCCGGCAGCATCAATAACATTGATGATGCTATTGTTGCCGACGCTATACCCACCAACGGAGTTAAGTGGTTTAATCGCCATTAAATAGTCCTAAATTGTGTAGTCCAAACTGTGTTGTTAGTACTTGACGGAGACACTTGCAGTGCAACGTTTGATCCAACTATATTTACCGCTAGTAAACCAGTCGATGCACCGATAAATGTTGTTCCATAAATTACATAGTCTACTGTAGTTCCATCAGTAACAGCTTGTACTGTTGCTGCTGAGTATTTACCCGTTGCGTCTACCCCCTTAACAAAAAACTCTACACCAGTGACTCCTGAAACTGGTATTTGTGCAATTGTTTGGTTAGCAGCAATAGAACTAGTATTTGCAGTTGCCCAATTTAGTGCAGTATTACCTAATGTGATCGTAGTGCTGATATTTGCAGTATTAGCATTTACAACATTAGCATTAACGTTACCTGTGTTAGCGTTGACGCTACCGGTTAGTGTTATGTTTCCATCGCTAGTAACTTGTACGTTACTTCCGCTGCTGCCAACAACTAAGTTAGACGAGATATTTGCATAGTTAGCAATTATCAAGTTACCCAGATTTGCTGTACCTGTTGCTGGACCAGTCAATGTGCCATTGTTACCAAAGTTCCATTGATAACTACCAGCATTAACGTATACGTTTCCATTTACAACTGGGATGCTTACGTTACTAGTTCCATTTGAAACTTGTGATCCTGAAGACCAACTTAAGTTACCTAGACCGTCTGTGACAAGTACTTGATTAGTTGACCCACCAAAGATGTGTACACTACCAACGTTGCCCAATAGTACATTTGCAGGAGTATTGTAGAAGTCTACAGTTCCACCATTTGCAGTGAATGAGTTAGAGTATGTAACATTAGCACCAGTGATGTTACCACCACCGACAATGTTGAATGCATTAGAGTTGACAGCACCACTGTTAGCATTTACGTTACTATTAGCAACAACATCTACATTAGCAAGTACATATTGTGCGCTTACATTGCCATTAGTAGATACTAAGTTACCATTAGTAGTTGTAAAGTTTCCACTAGTTGTAGTAAAGTCACCATTTGATGTAATCGAATTACCAAGAATGTTACCCGCAATATTTGCATTACCAGTTGTTGTAGTAATGTCAATATTTGCTGTGATGTTATTACCGAGTACTAGTGCATTTGAGTTTACATTGCCAGCAAGTAAGTTGCCTGACAAGTCTAATGATGTGCCGTTTGCTACTCCAATATTTGGAGTAGTAAGATTTGCACTTGTCTTAACAACAATGTTGCCACCGACAATAGCAGTTGTTACGTTGTCTACATTAGCACTGATTACTGTACCTACAACTGAGATACCATTTGCACCAGTGTACGCGCCACCTGTACTAAACTGAGTGAATACTATATTAGAAGTACCAATATCTATTTCACCAGTTGGTGAAGTTAATACCCAACTTGATCCACCATATGTAGAACCTGTTGAGATGAACCAGAACGATCCAGCACATAAGTTAGTTGAACTTTGAGGTACGTAATCCTGACCGTCTGAACTACGTGTAAGTACCCAGTTTGTAGAACCTGTTCCCACAGTAGTTACAGCGTATATACCATTGTATGCTTGATTTGATTGTCCAGTTACTAATACTCTAGCACCTACAGTCATTAACACCGTATCAATTGTTAGTGCGGCTGGTGTACCAGCATTAGTTAAGGTTGCTCCATGACCTGGTTGAGCAAGTGCGGGTTGTGACAACCCAGTTTCCGGAGTCAAGTTAGCAACAATCGGACCGAAATATGTTTCTTTCAGCGTAATCTGATTTGGTGCAGGTACTGTATCTACCCAATATACATCAGGAGCAGCATTGAGACCATTAAATGCATTTGTGAACGAGATATCAGCGTTTGCACTTAATCCGTGATTTGTGCTAAATTGAACAGTATTATTACCAATAATAGCAGTTACTGTTAGACTTGTGCCACCTGCTGTATAAGTTGCATTCAAGTTAGTAGCAGTTAATACATTCGCTGCTTGGTGAATATATAGACCTTGGCTGATACTATCAACGTATGCTTTTGTAGCAGCATCTTGTGGATTTACTGGATCTGCAACACTTGTAATGTTTGTACTGTGAACATCAACATTACCAGCACCTCCTGGTACTAAGTTAATGTTGTATGTGCCATTAGCAACGCTATCACTAGCAAGTGTTAAA
>Ga0214164_1002094_pt1 | contig 10586 bp, 5 predicted proteins | sample TroBogepilimnion_13_FD_153003 | JGI IMG/M metagenome (GOLD analysis project Ga0214164, IMG submission 153003) | Freshwater microbial communities from Trout Bog Lake, WI - Practice 03JUN2009 epilimnion v4 | ecosystem: Environmental > Aquatic > Freshwater > Lake > Epilimnion/Euphotic zone ...
GAGCTGGTGTAGGATTTGGAGCAGGAGCTGGAGCTGGTGTAGGATTTGGATTAGGATTTGGATTAGGCACCGGTACAGGTTCGGGATTTGGATTTGGATTAGGTGCCGGTACTGGTTCGGGATTTGGCCCAACAGTACCTTTTGATACATAAGTTCCATCACTTTGTCGTGTATAAATTTGATTATCTATAGATCCTATATAAGTTCCATCTGGTAATTCATTATATTGTTGTGCTGGTGGAACGGGATTTGGATTTGGATTAGGTGCCGGTACTGGTTCGGGATTTGGATTAGGTGCCGGTACTGGTTCGGGATTTGGATTTGGATTAGGTGCTGGAGCAGGTTCGGGATTTGGATTTGGATTTGGATTAGGTGCCGGTACTGGTTCGGGATTTGGATTTGGATTAGGTGCTGGAGCAGGTTCGGGATTAGGTGCTGGAGCAGGTTCGGGATTTGGTGCTGGAGCAGGTTCAGGATTGGGTGCTGGAGCAGGTTCAGGATTGGGATTATATCCTGATGTTTCCGCGGCATCAGCTGGACTAAAACCTAATTCAATTAGGGCATTATATTGATCTTCTTGTGAGACATCGCCTTTGCCACCACCTACTATTATTGTACCAAGTGGATTTTCTGGATTAACTACACCTGCGGCTTTTTCAGATGTATATGTTGCCATTGCTTGTCCAAACTTCTGTGCTTGGTCTAGTGTTAAATCTGGTTGATTGCTACCTAATGGATTTATATAACCGGTAATTTTTCCTTGATCATCAAATATTGGATGAAGTTCAGGAGTTTCCAAAGCATTTACAAATCCACCATTAGGTGTACTATTAATTGCTGATTGAATCTGTTGAATTGTATAGCCTTGATTTAAAGCCTGCTGTATACTGTTTAAATTCAAACCATTGGCTTGTCCTGCGTAATTTTCAGTACTTAACTGTCTTACTGTGTTGACATCAACTCCATCATCAATTAAATTTTGTGCTGATTTGAATTCATTTGCTCCATTTAACGCCATCTGTGATATTTGTGATGATGAAAAACCTTCATTGGTTAAGTTTTGAATTTGACTTAACAAGGTAGGAGTAATAGGATTTTGTCCAGGTCCCATACTTAAAGTATTTTGTATTTGTTCTAAATCAACTGTACTAAATCCCTGTTTGGCTAAATCTGATATTTGACTGGCATTTAAACCGGCAATTCTATCTGAAGGAGACATAGCTTCGGCAATGTTACTTAAACTGGCATTGCTGGATAATATACTTTGAGTGGGATTTGGACTAGATAGCAACTGTTCTATTTGACTTTGGCTAGCAACATTTTGTGGAATACTAGCAGGATTAATTGGTGAATTTGGTGGTAAATCAATTGTGCCATCTCTGTTGTCTGTTATAGAGCCATTGTTTAAATCTGCTATAACTTGTTCTGGAGTCATACCGCTTTGTATTAAGGATGAAATTTGTTGTGGGCTGACTCCACCATTTTCTGGACTAACAGCTTGAATATCCAAAACTTCTGGAGCAGTAAGACCTGACTTAGCCATTGTCATCAAACCAACATTGTCATAACCATTTAATGTGGCTTTACCATCCATGGCCTTGGCAATATTTTCTAAATTAGCTCCTGAATTTAATATGTCTTCGTCTGATGCTCCCGACTTTAATAATTCTGATATAGCTTTTGTATCTGCGGTACTGGAAGCAGCATCAATAATAGTACCTATGTTAACACCAGCATTGTAAATCCCTGAAATACTAGCACCAGCAGACAGTAATTTAGCAATTTGTGGCTGTCCTAATAGACCTGCAGCCACAGCTCCTGACCCCAATATACCTGCTATAGAAACTTGTCCGGTACTTAATAAACTATCTATACCAACACCTGCTGACAGTAATTGTATAATTGGAGTTTTAGCTCCTAACAAACTAGCTACACTGGCACCTGCTGTTAATAAATTTCCAACGGTAACACCACTGGCTATCATATCCGTTATGGCAGCACCACCAGATAGTAGTGCTCCAATCGGAGTACCTGCCGCTACTAGATTAGCTACACTAGCACCACCTGACAGTAAATTGCCCACCAAGGCCGGTGTCATGTTGTTGGTGCCTATTGCGGCAACTATGTCACCAACTTTAGTACCACCAGCCAATAAATTATTCATAACAGTTCCGGTGTTTCCGGTAGTTTCTGAATATTCTATAATTGAACTTAAATCTGTACCATTTTTAGCTACAGTAGCTAAATTTGATAATTCTGCGTCTGTTACACCTTTACTGGCTAATTCATCAGCAGTTAAAGTGCCCTCTTCAGCACTGGCTAATAATTCTGGATTGTATATACCCGCTGCCATTAAAGCGGCAGCACCTACTGTTAACCAACCACCAGGAATACTGTTTCGTACAGTTTGGTCTATTTTAGCAACTTGGTCACTGACTTTACCTATAACGGGAACATCGCTGATGTCAATATAGTGAAAAGGATTTAAATCTCCCAAACCAAAATATTCAGGTAAACCTGTTTTGGGATTACGGGTACCACTACCACCTAACTGTTGTAATAATTCAGCTTCTTGTGGATTAATATGTGCTAGTATTGTATCGCCATTGCGACCTAATTTAGCTAATTCTTCTATACCTTTGGATTTTAGTGGTTTTTTCATTGTAATATATTTATCATTGCTTAAATTTCAATAAACTTAGCCGGTGAAATCAAGACTAAATTACTGTTTTATTACCTGTACAGTTGCGCTTCTCGGTCCAGATAATATAACCGAATTTACAAATAAATCTTCTGTACTAGAATTAATGGCTATTTCCGTTATATACCAATAGTAATTTAATGGCGGTTTATCTAATACTGTAGAAAATATAATATTGTTAAAATTTACATCATGTGTGCCCGATGAACTAGTAGCCGAATTTAAAACTGTTTGGCTAACTGTTTTATCAAATGTAAACAAGTATTCGTTGTTATTGGGATTAGCAGTGTCTAAAAATCCCTTATATCTGTTGACTGCTACAATAACATCAAATCCGCCAGCAGAATCCGTTACTGCTGTGTAATTCACAGTTAAATTGGTAAATTGACTTGTGGAAAAAACTTCATCAGTTCCGCCATATACTTTTACTCTAGCATTACAGTCTGTTGAATTAAAATTTAAATTGATCCAATTGTAATCGGCGGGATCAACTCCAGAAGTCTGTAAACTGGTTCTAATATTACCGCCACTAACATAAGTGGGCCAAACATATTTGCTACCTGTTGCTAATATACAAGAATTTACATCACAAAATTGCACCGCTGGTTGATTATAACTGCCATCATAAAAACCAGAATCAGCACTGTCAACGACATCGCTTACTTTAACAGCTTGTCCAACTAAAAATGGAGGAGAAGATTGAGGAGTAAAAAATACCTGTATGTAACGAGTTTGTCCGGCAGCATCAACTTGAATTGGTGTAATATTGGTTATTGATAAGGTAGGAGCTGTCCATAATGGTACAGCAGTGCCTGTAGTGGATAAAGCAAATGGCGCACGGAAAAATCCTGTAACATAAACAGAATCATAAGCACTGTAACCTTGAAAGTTTTGCCCAAGTCCTCCGGGACCACTTAATAGATAGTTTACGCCTTTTATGGCGTTTTCCATAGTGGTAATTGGATATCCAGGCATTATCTGTCGTCCTGAGTTTGTTTGTATTGCCAACTGGCAGCACTGCACATCCAAACATTACTGTTACTGGTATTGGATAAAATTAAACTGTTGACACGATAAGCATTTTGATTAATCTGTGCCCAGGGATTGTTAGTATTAATAGGAATTGTTACCGTAGATGACTGTACAGGATCTTGACCAACACTGTTAGCACCTTCTACTGTTACAGTTATATTACCAGTAGATTCAGTTACAGTATTGTAATTATCAAGATTAACTACTTCAGGCAAAATACGATGTACTAGTAAATGTCCTGAATAATCTTTTAATAATTTAATATTATCTCTTCTAAACACGCTGGATATGGGATTGCCTAAAAAACTAGTTCCTTGATCTTTTTGTACTAATTGAGCATCTGATAGACCTTGAGCATAAACAACTCCTCTTGATCCATAATTAAATTGCCATTTAGAGCCATTATAACTCCAAACAGGACTTTCACAACTAAGTGTGGCATTCTGCATGTCTCTTGGTGCGTTAAATGCCTGTAAGTCATAACGATAACTTAGCATTTTATTACAAGTTCCATTGGTGCTAGTTAAGTCTGGATAATAAATTTCAATTTGACTTTTTTTACTGTTGTTAAGCATCCATACTCTATCTACATAATTGGGATTTAAATTTTTATAAAAATAATTTTTAACAACTTGATTACCTAAGCCTGAAAATGACTGACCATTGAATACCCAAATATCTCTAGCATCAACTCCATACACTACATTGTCCACAGCGGCCCAGCAGTTGCTGCTGAGTAGGCCTCTACCTTGACTGGCTAAACTTACGCCTAAAATAGGAGCAGATGTTGTGGAATAGTTAATGGGTGAAAATACCACTGTGTCCCAATAGCTACAGAGATAAAATTGTCCCTGACATCCAAATCCATCTAAAGCTGGACCACGAAGCGGAACTTCTAATTGGTTAGCCACATTGGTTATAGTTGGTGTCCAAGTTTGTGGAGCTTGATCTAGTCCAAATGCCTGACTCCATTGTATAGTAACAGGATAAGTCAGTGTTTTGCCATCACCGCCCTGTTGTACAGGTTTATCTTGAGCAGTTAAGTTTCCGGCAATTAAAATTGATCCCACATTGGGCGTGTTATAGATACGCATAAATGCTGCGGAAACACTGGACCAAGCGGGATTGTAATTCCAAGTATATAAAGGAGCTACAGTAGCACCGCCTGAATAAATGTAATTGGCATAGTCTAAGTAAGTTACACTGATTTGATCACAGGCTGTAACTGTAAAAGTACCATTAAAGTATGACGGATCACTGCCACTGATAATAACTTGACTGCCTACACTAAATGGAGCGGCAGCAACTGTAGTGCCTTCCATGGTTACTCCACCAACTGCTTGCCCTATATTAACTTGCCAAGTTGAACCATTACCAGTACCTGAAATATTTGACACAATATAAGTTCCCGCAGCCACACCAGGACCAACTATGTAATTGCCAATTGAAACAGTTTCTGAAGAATAATCACTGGTATTAATTGTACCTATTGTAAGGGTTGTTCCTGAAATAGTACAGTCAGTGGCTTGCCAAGAATAAAAATAAGCTGTATTATGGGTTAGGTCTGGACTGGTGATATTGGCTACGGTCAAGGGAATTTGATTACTGTAGGGAGTAATTTTAACCGCAGGATAATCAGGTAAAAACATAGGTGGATTTAAACTGTCGTTTATAAACAACACAGTTCCATTCCAACTGCCAATAATATTTGTTGCTAAATTATAGCCGGAATAAGGACCATTAGACGGAGTAATATTAATCCAAGCATCGCCCTTACTCATCCAGTAATTGCCTTCTGTGGTAGCTACTATAAACCAAAAATTACCATCTCCTCGATAATTGCCCGTAATAAATGTTGGTTGACCAGGAACTGATTGCAGTATAGCTTGATCTCCTGCTACACTTCTTATGCCTCTTACATCTGTTTCAACATTTTCGCCTGAATTATATTCATTGGGCTGTAGTGCTGTACTAGGTACATCTGGTGTAAAAGCCATATTGGCTAGGGGTATTCTTACTTCTGAAAATGTTGCCATTAATTAGCTCCAGTAGATGATTTCTGATGTTGTAGGATTATAAGCCATAAAATAAAATCCAGTTGGTAAAGTATGTGTGGGCGTTGACCAAGCATTAGTACTGGTTACACTTCTAATAGGAGCAACTGTAAATGTATTGGCTACATTGGCATTGACAATGTTACCAGTGGCATTTAACACTATACTGTTATTAGCTTGATTTAAGTATCCGGATAATTTACCTATAGCAATACTGTTGCGACCTTGAGCTTGAGATCCGGCTTCATAACCAACAGCTACAGCATAATCGCCTTGATTCACACCACCAGCAAAAGCTCCTACTGTCACTACACCATTGCCCATTCCACCACTACCACCTGCTTGATAACCTACAGCAACAATATTAGCACCATTTGGCACACTAGCAGCACCTTGTCCAATAGCCACTGTGTTGGCGACTATACCGCTGGCATTGCCTGTGCCGGTAGCGGCTCCTAGACCAATAGCAATACTGTTAGTTGACAAAGCTCCGATATAAGTGCCAGTAGCAGAAAATACAATATTCCCACCAGCCGAAGGAATACTTACACTGGTATTGCCGTTTACTAAATTTCCTGCTGAAGAAGAAGTTATTCCAGTCAGCTGACTACCGTTGCCTTTAAAATAACTGGCTGTGACATTACCTGTTGTTGAAATTGCTGATGTCAAAGTCTGTAGATATGCGGCAACATTGGTATTGCCATAAGTGGCTAAACCAGTAAGCTGACTACCATTTCCCAGTATATAACTGCCGGTAACATTTCCTGTTGTTGAAACATTACTGGTTAAAACCTGTAGATAACTGGCAACATTGGCATTGCTGTAATTTGTGGATACATTAGTTAATTGACTACCATCACCAATAAAGGCCTGAGCTTTGATATTGCCCACAGCTGATACTGAGCCTTGACTAATTGCGATTTGACTTATACCATTAACAGCCATTGAGATTGAACCAGCCGGACTTGCTATAGAAACATTACTGTTGCCATTTTGTATACTGCTACCTGTAGTGGTTATACCAGTTAATCCTGCGCCATTACCAAAAAATGCCGTTCCAGAAATTGAACCAGTTGTTGAAATATTTGAACCTAAAACCTGTAGGTAACTAGAAACATTTGAATTACTGTAATTGGTTGTTATACCTGTCAGTTGACTACCATTTCCCAAAACATAATTGCCTGTGATATTTCCTGTAACACTGACAGTATTAGCTGTGATATTACCTGTAGATTGAATATTGCCCACTGCGGTAAAATCGCCGGAATATATGGGCAAATATGCCGCTACATTGGCATTGCTGTAACTGGCTGGTAGGCCTGTGATATAAGCACCATTACCAAACAAATAACTGCCTAATATATTGCCCGAAGCCGCAATATTGCTGTAAGAAATAACCGTGCCAACACTGCTTAGTGGTCCAGCATAAGTTGGCAAAAATTCAGCAACATTGGTGTTACCATATCCAACATTACTGACATAACTGACTATTTCACTGCTGGTTACTGTGTAGTTGTGTCCGGAGTCTACAACTGGTATAATTGTGTTTGCTGTTATGTTTGCTAAATTTGGCAATGCACTAAAAGGTATATTGCTCATGGATTATTCCTCTATAAAATATTCATTAGTTTGGCTTACTAAAAAGTCACCACCATCTAATACTTCTGTTACAAAATATACTACAGGTGGAGTACCGCCACCAATAAAAATACCCTGTGTTATTGTAATACCTTCTGTTATTAATATGCCTTCTGCCATTATGTATTATCGTCTATGATATTTTGACTTAAATTAGCCTGATCAAAATGTAACAGCAAACAGGTATTGCCATCATCTATAAATGGTTGATTACTGACTGTGAAATTACCTGTATATCTCGCTGTATTACTGATACGCAATTCATCAATATAGCCATTTAAAGGTGTACCACCGGCAGCATAATCATCACTGCCAATTATTAATCTACTGGCTGAATAACTGGTACCATCAACATAAGTATTGCCGGTTTTTGTACCATTAACATACATAGTGGTATTGCCATTGTTCTTACATAAGGCAAAATTTACCCAAGTATTGGCTACAAAAGCATTAGCATAAGAAGCTATTCTGGAAGCCGCTGAATAAAAATCAAATTGATAAGATGCGGGATAATTTGCCACTATTGAAATATAATTGCCATTAGTACCCTGTGGTCTGAAACCTAATATGCCCTGTTGACTAGCACTACTAGGGTAATACCAAAATTCTATTGTCCAATTACCTGTTCCAAAGACAAAATTTGTAATGGGAGTAACATTGGCATAGGCGTTGCTAATACCGGTATTGTGTAAACTACTACCACCAAAATAACTTTGTGTGGTACTGATACTTAAAATACTAGCATTACCTGCATTTGAACCTTGAAGTGTTGATATTTCTCCAGGGCGTATTCCGGCATGTATTCCTGGTGCGGCTATTAACATTAACTATATCCTCTAGTTAAGGCCGCATAGTAAGTTGATCCATCATACCACATGGTAGCTATATCTACAGCATTGGCTGTGGTTGACAGTGTTTTAAATCCACCGGCCCATTTCATTGTACTGGTTAACAGTCTGTTGCCTGTACCATCTTGTACTAATTTTAATACTAGACTTTGACCAGCTTGAACTGTATTGGCATTGAAAGCATTTATTGTTACATTACCTGTTAATGTTACAGTTTGTATTGATCCCTGACTGACATCAGGTGTTAATGTTGAAGCATAACTTAATGAATAAACTGTGTCTTTGTAATTGACTAATTGTGTAGCGGATGTATTACCTACATTCCCTAAAACTGACGCTGATATGTTTCCATTAACAGTCAACGCTGTTAGGTTGTTAATAAAATAACCATTAGCTAATAAATTGCCAGCTAAGTTTCCAGAAACTGCGCTGCCGGATATACCTGTTAATTGACTACCATTACCTATAAAATAATTGCCGGTAATGTTACCTGTCGCACTGACCAATCCGGTTGTTAATATTAAATTACCTATGATAGCATTTCCAGTAATATTACCTGTGCTACTTATAACACTAGTTGTAGTAATATTACCTGCTTGTAAATTACCATAAATTCCAGTTGTCTGATAAGTTATAATAACAGCTCCTGGTTGTCCTGTTGTACCTACTTGTGCAGGACCTGTTCCAACTCCGCCTTTACCGCCTGAACCATAAGTTATAGCGGCAGATCCGCTGCTACCTCCTCCACCTCCACCTATTGAATAAGTAACACTTGATCCAGAAATACTGCTGGTTAATCCAGTACCCCCAGTTCCACCTAGACCTCCAGGTGTTCCACAGGCGGAACCTCCTCCACCTCCACCTCCAAAGTTTCCTCCGGAATAACCCTGACCTGCCGTTCCACTTCCTCCAGAACCACCTCCACCGGAATTGGATGTACCTCCACCGCCACCGCTTCCACCAGGTTGTCCTGATCCAGCTGAACCACCTGTGGGTCGACCATTACCGCCAAATCCTCCACCTATACTTGTATAACCAAATGCCGAAGTATTTCCTCCGTTAACACCTGCGGTGCCACCGACACCAATAACAATCGTATAAGGTGTTCCAGCTGTTACTGAAATATTATTTTGTACTAAAATACCACCAGCACCTCCACCACCACCGACGGTATTACCTAAACTATCGTTATTTCCATAACCACCGCCGGCACCACCTCCTATGATTACCGCGTTAATACTGGTTACACCAACAGGAATTGTAAATGTTGTATTTGAGGTAAATGTTTGTATTGTATTAGGTAAAGCTGTGTTTAATGCTAAATTACCTATATTACCATTATAAGTTGGTAAAAATGCTGTTACATTGGCATTGCTGTAATTAGTGGTTATACCTGTTAATTGACTACCATTACCAATAAAATAATTGTTAGTGGAAATGTTACCTGTCACACTGACAAATCCGGTTATTGTGGTATTACCCGCAGAAATGTTTCCACCTATTAAATTACCGACAGCGGATATATTAGTACCACCTAATATGTTACCTCCTGCTGATATTACACCATTTGTTTGAATTACTAGTGAACTACCATTGGATATGATATTACCAGTTACACTGATATTTCCTGCTGAAAGATTACCGGAATATGTGGGCAAATAAGCTGCCACATTGGCATTACTGTAAGTTGAATTGGCCACTATGCCAGTTAATTGACTACCATTACCTATAAAATAATTACCAGCAACATTACCAGATGCTGTTATACTTGATAGTGAGATGATATTGCCTGAGGCGCTGACTGTCGTAAACGAACCAGTAGCACCCACTTGTAAATTGTTGTTGACAATGACATTTCCGCCAGCACTGATATTGGCCTGACCTATAATAGTACCTGACACTGTTAAACTGGTTAATGTACCTACAGAAGTAATATTGGGTTGACTATTGGTAGTTACTGTACCGGCTGTAACAGCAGTTGTGGCATTTGCCACAGTGCCAGTGACATTAGCGCCAGTAATACTGCTTAATTGGCTACCGTTACCTGAAATATAACTGCCAGAAATATTACCTGCTGCGGTTATTGAATTAGCAGTTAAGGCAAATTGTGCGGCGATATTTCCACTGTAAATGTTACCAGTAACAGCGGTTACTATATTACCAGTTGTACTGATATTGCCTGCTGACAAATTACCTGTGTATGTAGGCAAGTATGCTGCCACATTGGCATTGCTGTAATTGCCTGTAACACCAGTTAATTGACTACCATTACCTATAAAATAATTACCGGTAATGTTACCAATTGCGGATACT
>Ga0214164_1002096_pt1 | contig 10574 bp, 6 predicted proteins | sample TroBogepilimnion_13_FD_153003 | JGI IMG/M metagenome (GOLD analysis project Ga0214164, IMG submission 153003) | Freshwater microbial communities from Trout Bog Lake, WI - Practice 03JUN2009 epilimnion v4 | ecosystem: Environmental > Aquatic > Freshwater > Lake > Epilimnion/Euphotic zone ...
CATGGACCGTTCCCTACTATTTACTAATTACTTGGTTGTTACTTAGTTGGAGCGGTTGCTGGTGCAGAAACGATGGCTTGAGTTGAATCCCATGTTCCATACTTAGAGTTGACCTTGACACCAACCTTCGCTGCTTCTGCTGCAACTTCTTGCTCCAAGGCTGTTCCTGCATTGGCCTGTGAAACTCCAGACTTTTCTAGGAGAGTTGCAAGCTGCTCGTCGTAAAGCAGGCTGCGAATGTATAGATCGAGATCTTCTGAAGCAATGTTGGCTGCGACAAGAGCCTGAGGCAACTTCGATGGGCTACCAACTTGGCTGATAATCGCTGCCTTGCGACCAGTGACATCACCGTCGGTGATCTTGATGTTATTCGCTGCTGCAGTGTCTGCAAGGAGATACGAGATGAGGTGGAAGTTAAGTTCGGCCAGACTAAGTTGAGCGCCGGTTGCAATCTGCATTCCAGTTGTATCAACGCCTTTACGCTCAGCAAGGATTTCGTTCACGCTGTTTGTTACATCTTTAACAGTCACTACATCTTTGCCAACATGTGCTTCAACGGCGGGAGATTTAAAGACAGTGAATGCCAGTGTCAGGCCAACAGCAACCGCGACGACAACCACTCCAGCAATAATTGCGACAAGGCGATTACGAGATGATGGCGCTTCTGATTCATTTGAGCTGAGATCAGCGATCGAAATTTCCTCGTTCACAGCTGCCTCATCAACGCTTTCTGGCGCTGAATCTGTAGCGTGGTCGGCGTTCTCTGCGTTCGCAGTGTTCTCAGTTGAAGGCTCGTTCGAATCCATGTGCTCTACTCCTAGAGGTTGTGAAGGACTGCATCAGCCCATTTAAGCGATGCCAGAGGTGAAGTATCACCTACGGGGGCGCTGCCAAGCCAATTTGGGGTAGCTTTTTGGGCAACCAAGAGACTTTTTGTCGCAGTTTTAATCTGAGTGCCTGGATAGAGGCGGCTTAGGCGCAGTTGAGCAGACTCTGGCAGCACAATCGGTGAAATCTTCAGGAATTTGCCTTGTAGGACGACCTCGGTGAGCCCCTTGGATTTGGCATAGATACGCAACTTTGCCACTGCAATCAGGTTTTCGGCCTCTTCAGGCAAGGCGCCGAAGCGATCTACTAATTCTTCGACGATGGCGTCAAGGGATGGTTCATCATTGCAATCTGCCATGCGTCGATACAGATCAAGACGCAAGCGCTCGGAGGGTACATATTCGATAGGCAGGTGAGCCGTGATTGGCAATTCCACTTTGCACTCTTTTACGCGAGGCTCGGTGTCGATGTACCCCTTCTTGTAATCCTCGACTGCTTCTCCAACCATGCGCATATAGAGATCGAAGCCAACTTCGGCAATATGCCCAGACTGCTCGCCTCCAAGCAGATTTCCAGCTCCGCGGATTTCAAGATCTTTGAGTGCAACTTGCATACCGGAACCCAGATCAGTGTTGGTTGCGATCGTCGTGAGGCGATCATGAGCAACTTCGGTGAGTGGCTTATCAGGTGAGTAGAGGAAATATGCATAAGCGCGTTCGCGTGCACGTCCAACTCGACCGCGCAGCTGATGCAATTGCGAGAGTCCAAAATTCTCAGAGCGATCAACGATCAACGTATTGGCGTTTGGAATATCAATTCCTGATTCGATAATGGTCGTACATACCAAGATATCGAATTCTCTCTCCCAAAAACCCAAAATGACATCTTCGAGTTCGCGCTCACCCATTTGGCCGTGAGCAACTCGAATGCGCGCTTCTGGGACAAGTTCTTTAAGTCTAATGACGACTGTGTCGATGCTCTCGACTCTGTTGTGAATGAAAAATATCTGTCCATCACGGAGCAATTCTCGGTGAATTGCAGCTGTCACCTGCTTCTCATCGTATGGACCAACGTAGGTAAGGACTGGGTGGCGTTCTTCCGGCGGAGTCGTGATGTTAGACATTTCGCGAATGCCGGTAATAGCCATCTCTAAAGTACGTGGAATCGGCGTCGCCGACATAGAGAGTACATCGACATTTGTGCGAGTCTTCTTCAGCTCCTCTTTATGCTCGACACCAAAGCGCTGCTCTTCATCCACAATCACGAGGCCCAAGTCCTTGAAATTCACATCTTTGGAGAGCAATCTGTGAGTGCCAATAACCACATCGATCGACCCATTAGCTAAGCCTTCGAGGATCTCTTTCGACTCTTTAGCTGTACTAAATCGTGAAAGCCCTGCTAAACGAACCGGAAATCCGGCATAACGTTCTTCGAAAGTCTTAAAGTGTTGCTGGACCAGAAGCGTTGTTGGAACAAGCACAGCCACCTGTTTTGCATCTTGAACTGCTTTAAAGGCCGCGCGAATCGCAATCTCTGTCTTGCCATATCCAACATCGCCACAGATCACGCGATCCATTGGATATGAACGCTCCATATCGCGCTTGACCTCATCAATCGTAGATTGCTGATCGATAGTTTCGACATATCTAAATGCTGCTTCTAACTCTCGCTGCCATGGAGTGTCTTGCGAAAAGGCGAATCCAGGAGCGCTCATTCTCGCTGCATACAGTTGGATTAGTTCTCCTGCAATTTGTTTGACTGCCTTGCGTGCGCGCTTCTTGGCATTTTGCCAATCTGCGCCACCAATGCGGTGTACTGCTGGTGCTTCACCGCCAACATAACGAGTGACTTGTTCAAGAGTGTCAGTCGGAACAAAGAGTCGATCACCAGGTTGTCCGCGCTTTGACGCCGCGTATTCGATAACAAGATATTCGCGTGCAACACCAGCAACAGTTCGCTGCACTAACTCCACATATTTACCGACACCATGCTGCTCATGCACAACATAATCGCCAGGCTTTAGTTCGAGAGGATCAATGGCCTTCTTGCGGCGCGATGGCATTCGCACCTGATCTTTATTCGATGATCGAACACCAGAGACATCCTTCTCTGTAATAAGAATTGTCTTAAATTCATCACAAACAAAGCCGTGCTCTATAGGGGTGGCCAATACATACACTGCATCTCTGGTTAGGTTTGATGAGACGTTCTTAAGTAGTCGTACTGGCAGATCAGCGGCTTGAAAGAGCTTTGCGAATCGCTCGACAATGCCTTTGCCGGCGGCCGTGAAAATTACGAGATACCCCTCGTTTATCCATTGGCCAATATCTGAGGACAGGAGATCGAGTTTGCCTCGATATTCTGGTACCACGCTAAAGAGTTCTGTGCTCTGATGTGAATCAACTCCGCTGGCATATGGATCGATCGAACTCCACGTGAGCGTCTTATCTCGCAAGGCTGGCAAGCTGTAATAGCCTCCGGCCTCAAGGGCCATCGAGAGATCGATCGGTGCTTCCCCGCCCATCGCGGCACTTGACCACGATGCCGTCAGAAATTCTTTATTTGTGTTTATAAGATCCAACCCGCGTGAAGCAATGCGCTGCTCATCAATCAGCACTACTTCGAAATTCTTTGGAAGCAAGTCAATCAGCGAAGTGAGGTTCTCCTCAAGTAAGCCCATAAGGGATTCCATGCCATCGACATAGATTCCTTCAGAGATCTTGGCAGCCATCTCGGCTACCTGAGGATATCGAGCTGACAGATGACGTGCTTTATTCCTGACTTCTTCAGTAATGAGGAGTTCGCGACATGGATAGATGGATATTGCTCCAACCACCGGCGCATAGGTGCGCTGATCTGCAACAGTGAACCAAGCCAATTCTTCAATCTCATCTCCGAAGAAATCAATACGGAATGGATGGTCTTGATCAGGAAGAAAGAGATCAACGATTCCGCCACGTACTGCGTAATCACCACGTTTCTCAACGAGATCGGTTCGGTTATAGCCAAGCAGTGTGAGTGTCGTAAGCAACTTATCCATGGAAATTTCCAGGCCAAGCTCTAACTCAATCGCTTGAAAGTGTGCAATCTGTTGCGAGATTGGCTGAATAAGTGCGCGCACCGATGAAATAACAATTGACCGATCTGCAATTCCGGCTAGGACTTTGGCACGAGCGGCCACCGTGTCGCTTTTCGGACTCAACTTCTCATGAGGCAAGGTCTCCCACGGCGGGAACTCCACAGCGGCATCGTCACCCAGATATGTCACCAACTCGTCTTTGATTTCTGATGCTTTTCGTGAAGAAGAAGTGACGATCAGGAGTGGTGTGTGTAGCGCTCTCTTGGCCAGAAACATCCCGGTAACAAAAGTGGGGGCTTGGCAGTGCTCACCGCTCTGATCTATCTCAATGTTTGAGAAAGCATCAATTAATCTGCTCATCAGACGGTTGCCTCCTCACTATGTGCGTGGTCATATAACGACCTAAGCCCCCGGTCCCAAAATGGGCGGGGGTAATGGATGCAATTCTAACGCGTAAATGGCCCTCGAAGAGGTGGCAGGATTAGCCCATGACGACTTCAGGTTCTAGCCCCCAGTTGGCTCGAGATGACCAAGAGCTGCGTAGCGATGTGCGCGTACTCGGTGAACTTCTTGGACAGAGTTTGGTTCGCCAAGAAGGTGCTGAGCTACTCACACTTGTAGAAACTGTACGCAAGGCAGTGCGCGAAGGTGGGGGCGAAGATATCCTCGCCAACCTTTCTGTTGAAGATAGCGTCCAACTAGTTCGCGCATTTAGTACATATTTCTATCTTGCAAACGTTGCTGAACAAGTGCACCGTGCTCGAGTATTAGAAGAAGAACGCGAAGTTAGTGGTTCATGGATTTCACGTGCAGTCGATCGAATTATTGAAGCCCAAAAAAACCATGGCGACTTTACGCAAGCCGATCTTCAAGAGTGGATGAATGAATTCTCTGTTCGACCAGTGTTCACGGCTCACCCGACTGAAGCTGCTCGACGTTCAGTACTGTCAAAACTTGGCACGATTGCTGATCTTCTTGATGATAGAAAAGATGCCACTCGCGAACGACGTCTAGCCGAAGCGGTAGACCTACTCTGGCAAACAGACGAGTTGCGTTTAGGTCGACCTGAACCACTAGATGAAGCTGTCAATGCGCTCTATTACCTTGATGATCTCTTCTCTATGACTATTCCAAATGTTCTCGATGATTTCGCTCGCGAACTCACACGCGTCGGAGTCACCATATCTCCCACATCTCGCCCACTCTCATTCGGAACCTGGATTGGTGGCGACCGTGATGGCAATCCAAACATCACCGCAGATATCACTCGCCAGGCGATCACTTTGCAGATTGGCCACTTCATTCGCGGGATGGTTGCCTGCTTAGACGAACTCCGAAAAGCTCTCTCAGTATCTACTCGTATCGCTGGTGCATCGCCAGAGCTTGAAGCATCTGTCGCACGCGATCTAGAGATGATTCCCGAGATTGAAGAACGTTTCAAACGCCTTAACGTCGAAGAGCCGTATCGCATGAAAGCAACCGCTATTCGACATCGCTTAATTTTGACTCAGCGTCGTCATGCAGCAGGTGATGCACACGTACCTGGTCGCGATTACGACAACACAGCAGAAATCATTACCGATCTGATGCTCATGCATGAATCGCTCATGTCTCACAAGGGCGAGCTCATCGCTCATGGTCTCCTAGAGCGCACCATCCGCGCTGTATCAAGCGTTGGACTCACGCATGCGACTATGGATGTGCGCGAGCACTCCGATGCTCATCACCATGCCCTCGCAGAACTAGCAAAGAGCCCTGATGCACTCGATGCTCAAGCGAGCGCAACGTTGGCAACATTTAGCGCTATCAATGATCTCATCGAAAAATTTGGACCAGAAGTCATCGAGACTTACATCATCTCAATGACAAAGTCTCATCTCGATGTTTTAGCAGCAGTCGAACTTGCTAAGCACACCGGTCTCATTCAAGGTAACTCTTCCAAGATCGGATTTGCTCCACTTTTGGAGACTGTCGCAGAATTACGCGCAGCCGATCTCATCCTTGATTCACTATTAAGTACTCCGGAATATCGCGAGCTCGTACGATCTCGTGGTGATATTCAAGAAGTAATGCTTGGTTATTCCGACTCCAATAAAGATGCCGGTATTGCGACATCTCAATGGGAAATTCATAAGGCTCAACGCAAACTCCGTGACATCGCAATCAAGCACGGCGTGAAACTTCGTCTGTTCCATGGTCGTGGTGGTTCTGTTGGTCGCGGTGGCGGACCAACCTACGATGCGCTTATTGCTCTTCCTTGGGGATCAATTGATGGCCAAGTGAAGATGACCGAGCAGGGTGAAGTAATCAGCGATAAGTACGCACTACCTGCCTTAGCGCGCGAGAACGTTGAACTCACACTTGCAGCCGCTTTAGAAGCGACTATTCTTAATCGTGCACCGCGCCAATCCCCTGCAGATCTCCAGGCATGGTCGGCATGCATGGATCTAGTGAGCGACAACTCGTTTGCTGCTTATCGCACACTTATTGATCACCCTGATCTGCCTGCTTATTTCTATGCCTCAACTCCGGTCGAACAGCTGGGAGATATGTTCTTGGGATCTCGTCCCTCTCGCCGCCCCGATGCTTCTGGTGGTCTCGGTAGTCTGCGCGCCATTCCATGGGTATTTGGATGGACCCAATCCCGACAGATCGTTCCGGGTTGGTTCGGTGTTGGTTCGGGACTTAAAGCTGCACGCGAATCTGGCAAGAGCGGCGTACTAGAGCAGATGCTCTCTGAATGGCATTTCTTCCGCACCTTTATCTCCAACGTCGAGATGACCATGGCCAAGACGGACCTCGGAATGGCCCGCAAATATGTCACCAAGCTTGCCGATCCTTCGCTCCATCACTTCTTAGATCAGATTGAAGCGGAGTTCGCGCTCACAAAGGAAGAGATTTTGCTTCTCACCAAGAAGACAGACATCTTGAGCGACCAACCGATTCTTTCTCGCACTCTGGGCATCCGCGACGCATACCTTGCGCCGCTGCACCTCCTACAGGTCTCACTCTTAGAGCGAGTCCGCGCTGGAGGCTCTGACCCAACGATTCGGCGAGCCTTATTGCTCACAATTAACGGTGTGGCGGCGGGACTTCGTAATACTGGTTGATCTGCCCTCATTCCTTCGCCGTGCAGCCCTCTGCCTTATTTGGCTATTCTTCTCGCTAGATTCCTTCAATTAGTTAGATTAGCCAGATCAGCCCAGAATCAGAGGAGCAACCATGTCAGAAGAAGCTAAGTGCCCTTACACCGGTGCCAAGCAAAACACAGAAGCAACCCTGAATCAGGATTGGTGGCCTAACCAGCTCAATCTCAAAGTTCTCGCTCCACATAATCCAGCTGCCGATCCAATGGATCCTGATTTTGATTATGCAGCCGAGTTTGAATCTCTCAACCTAAAGGCGATTAAGAAAGATCTCTACACCTTAATGACTGATTCACAAGAATGGTGGCCTGCGGATTACGGTCACTACGGTCCGTTTTTTATTCGCATGGCTTGGCACAGCGCAGGTACGTATCGCACATTTGATGGACGCGGTGGTGCTGGTGCTGGAATGCAACGTTTTGCACCGCTCAATAGCTGGCCAGATAACGTCAACCTAGATAAGGCTCGTCGCCTTCTTTGGCCAATCAAGCAGAAATATGGCAAGAAGATTTCATGGGCCGATCTCATGATCTTGGCTGGTAACTGCGCTCTTGAATCAATGGGCTTTAAGACTTTTGGTTTCGCTGGCGGACGCGCAGATGTCTGGGAGCCAGATGAGACGTACTGGGGCAAGGAAGAAGAATGGCTTGCTAACAATCGCTACAGCGGAGATCGCGATTTAGAAAACCCACTAGCAGCAGTCCAAATGGGACTCATCTATGTCAACCCTGAAGGCCCTGATGGCAATCCAGATATTTTGGCTTCAGCAAAAGATATCCGTGACACTTTCGGTCGCATGGCGATGAATGATGAAGAGACTGTTGCACTTATTGCAGGTGGACACACATTCGGAAAAGCACACGGAGCAGCTGACCCAAGTAAGTATGTTGGCGCAGAACCTGAAGGTGCTGCTATCGAAGAGATGGGCCTTGGCTGGAATAACACATTTGGTAGCGGTAATGGTGCGCAGACCATCTCAAGTGGTCTTGAAGGTGCCTGGAAAGCTACTCCAACACAGTGGGATAACTTGTATCTCCAGACTCTTTACGCACACGAGTGGGAACAGACAAAGAGCCCAGCTGGCGCGACTCAATGGATTCCAATAGAAGGCAAGGCTGCAAACTCAGTTCCAGATGCACATGACGCGTCGAAGAAGCACGCACCAATCATGTTCACTACTGACTTAGCACTTCGCTTCGATCCAATTTATGGCCCAATCTCTAAGCGCTTCATGGAGAACTTTGATGAGTTCCAAGATGCATTTGCTCGCGCCTGGTTCAAACTCACTCACCGCGATATGGGTCCAATCGCTCGCTATCTTGGGCCTGAAGTTCCTTCAGAAGAATTGATTTGGCAAGATCCAGTCCCTGCAGCCAAGAGCGTTATTGGCGCAAAGGCAGTTGCCGAACTCAAGGCGCTAATCCTCAAGTCTGACATCTCATCTGCGGCGCTGGTTGAAACCGCATGGGCAGCAGCATCAACATATCGCGACACCGACAAGCGTGGTGGCGCCAATGGTGCTCGCATCGCACTTGAGCCTCAAATCTCATGGGATGCAAATAAGCCAGAGCAACTCAAGAAGGTTCTCAAGACCCTCACTGGCATTCAGAGTAAGTTCAATAAGAAGAGCAAGAAGCAGGTATCCCTTGCAGATCTCATCGTTCTTGGTGGAGTTGCTGCAATTGAAGAGGCAGCATCACGCGCTGGCGTAAAAGTGAAGGTACCTTTCACTCCTGGTCGCACCGATGCAACACAAGCTCAGACCGATGTCGCTTCATTTGCGGTATTAGAGCCACAAGCTGACGGCTTCCGTAACTTTGCAAAGAAGAACCAAGCGCATCCTGCTGAATTCTTGCTCGTTGATAAAGCTGCTCTCCTAGGCGTCACGGCGCCTGAGATGACCGTGCTTGTTGGCGGACTTCGCGCACTTGGAGTCAGCGTTGATGGTCTTGGAGTTCTCACCAAGAAGCCTGGCACTCTCAACAACGATTTCTTCGTGAACCTCTTGGCTGCAGATACTGTCTGGGCACCAACAGCGCGCGATGCAGAAATCTTTGAAGGTCGCGATCGCAAGAGCGGCAAGAAAAAGTGGAGTGCAACTCGTGCAGATTTGGTCTTCGGATCGAACTCACAACTTCGTGCACTCGCAGAGGTTTATGCCAGCAGCGATGCCCAAAAGAAGTTCGTCGGTGACTTTGTCGCTGCATGGACCAAGGTCATGGAAGCTGATCGCTTCGATATCTAATCGATATCTAACAAGTATCAACAAAAAAGCCACCCGGTGTAGTCACTGGGTGGCTTTTTTAATTCTGGTGGCGGGTGAAGGATTTGAACCTTCGAAGGCAGAGCCGGGGGATTTACAGTCCCCTCCCATTGGCCGCTCGGGCAACCCGCCAGGTTGATCTAGCCATCAGAATGAGCGCAAAAGTACCTCAGGAATGAGGTTTTGGGTAATTCCCAAGAACACACGTTCAGGCTGGTGTATGGAAAGTGTATGAGTTGTAAAACAAACCTTGGTGGTCCGTCGGTTTTCGACAGTCCCCCGGCGTTTTTTGTGATTGTTGAGACCCTTTCGTAATACGCATTAGATCGGTGCGTTATTCAACGAAATGGATAAGAACATGTCAGAACCAACACAAACTAATCGTAAGAAGTCACGCCGCCGTAATGGGGATGGAAATACTTACGGTCACAAGAATGGCTGGCGAACAGTGATTTCACATAAAGGACACACGGTGACTGCGATGGGTCGCTCAGAGCAGGAGTCTCGTCGCCTAGCCAAAGAAAAGATTAAAGCTCTTCCTCTTTATGATGGCTCGTTAGTCCCAGCAGCTGCGAAGCTGACCACTGGTGAATACCTAACTAATTGGATTAATAAGAAGCATAAGACCATCACGGTGCAGCCATTGATCTGGCCCTTTTTGCAGGGAGAGAAGTTCTGGGGTGCGGATATAACGTTCGTAATCGCTATTTCCAAGGCCTTCAAGAATTTGATCTGGACCGTATGCCATGGAACTCTCCCCTTTAGTTAAGCGTTTACGTTAAGCGCGGTTGAGAGCCAATCAACAATTTCTTGAGTTGGTGCACCGGGTGTAAAAATCTGGCCAACGCCCATTTCCAAAAGCTTCTTGCGATCTTCCTCCGGAATAATCCCACCACCGAAGAGGACGATATTGCTGGCACCTTGTGCGGCCAGTAATTCAATAACGCGGGCAAAGAGCGTCATGTGTGCACCCGAGAGAATAGAAAGCCCAATTGCTTGGACATCTTCTTGGATTGCAGTGGCCACGATTTGTTCTGGAGTTTGGTGAAGTCCGGTATAGATGACTTCAAATCCGGAATCACGAAGAACGCGAGCGATGATCTTTGCGCCACGGTCATGTCCATCTAGACCAGGCTTTGCAATAACTACCCTCATTGGTGTCATGCCTGCAATTTATCAACAAGCAGGGGCCACTTCAACCCTCTAACGACCGTCAAAATGACGTATCCTCCCTCCATGGCCGCTGATAAGAGCGAAA
>Ga0214164_1002099_pt1 | contig 10570 bp, 6 predicted proteins | sample TroBogepilimnion_13_FD_153003 | JGI IMG/M metagenome (GOLD analysis project Ga0214164, IMG submission 153003) | Freshwater microbial communities from Trout Bog Lake, WI - Practice 03JUN2009 epilimnion v4 | ecosystem: Environmental > Aquatic > Freshwater > Lake > Epilimnion/Euphotic zone ...
GATGCATCGTCAAGAAGTTCGACTTCTTTCACGTTTACTTCGGCTTTTATCAGGTCAGAAACAGCTTCAATTTCAGCCCGCTGATTGGCGTCAAGTACAGGTATCATCACCTTTTGCAACGGTTGACGCACCTTTATCATTTCCTTTTTTCGAAGGGATAAAACTAGTGATGAAACGGTCTGTGCTTTCATCATTTTGCTCTCTAACGATTTATCAACAAAGTTTTCAACCGAATTTGAAAATTTTGCCAAATGTACTGACTCAAATTCCTCTGAATGTGTTGCCTGTGTTAAATCTCTGTAAAGTTTGTCCATGAAAAATGGCGCTATGGGAGCAGAAAGTTTAGCCACATTTAACAAACAGGTATATAAAGTTTGATAAGCCGCTATTTTATCTGTTCCATATTCTCCTTTCCAGAAACGTCTTCTACACAAACGAACGTACCAATTACTCAAATTTTCCTGAACGAATTCAGAAATAGCGCGAGCAGCTTTGGTAGGCTCATAATCAGCATAAGCATCATCCACATTTTTTATCAAAGTGTGCAATTCTGATAAAATCCAACGGTCAATTTCTGGTCGTTCATTTAATGGAATTTCAGCTTCTGCATATTTGAACCCATCAATGTTTGCATACAAACTAAAGAACGAATACGTGTTATACAAGGTTCCGAAAAATTTTCTACGAACTTCTGCTACGCCTTCAATGTCAAATTTTAAATTGTCCCACGGATTAGCATTGGAAATCATATACCATCGGGTAGCGTCGGGTCCATATTCTGCTAGAGTAGCAAATGGATCTACTGCATTCCCTAATCGTTTGGACATTTTTTGTCCGTTTTTGTCTAAAACTAGTCCATTGGAAACCACATTTTTATAAGCAATCTTATCAAAAACTAACGTTCCAATAGCATGCAATGTATAGAACCAACCACGTGTTTGATCAACACCTTCTGCAATAAAATCAGCTGGAAACGCTTTGTTTTCATCAATTAAATCCTTGTTTTCAAAAGGATAATGCCATTGTGCATAAGGCATCGCACCTGAATCAAACCAAACGTCAATCAAATCGGATTCGCGTTTCATCATTTTTCCTGATGGGGATACTAAAACAATCTTGTCAACAACGTTTTTATGTAAATCAACTAAATCGTAGTTTTCTTCGCTCATATTTCCAACCACAAACCCTTGGAACGGATTTTCTGATTGGAAACCTGCAGCGATTGATTTTTCAATTTCAGCATACAATTCTTCTACCGAACCTATTAGCATTTCCTCCGTTCCATCTTCAGTTCTCCAAATTGGTAATGGAATTCCCCAATAGCGTGAACGCGATAAGTTCCAATCGTTAGCATTTTTCAACCAATTTCCGAAACGACCTTCACCCGTTGCTTTGGGTTTCCAATTGATAGTTTCGTTCAAATCAAACATTCGATCTTTGATTTCAGTTACTTTGATAAACCAAGAATCTAATGGATAGTATAGTATCGGTTTGTCGGTTCTCCAACAATGAGGATAACTGTGCACATATTTTTCGACTTTAAACGCTTTATTTTCTTCTTTTAATTGGATAGCAATTTCAACATCAGCGGAGCGTTCTGGAGCCTCACCATCGTTGTAATATTCGTTTTTAACATACTTACCAGAATAGCTTCCTAATCCTTGAATAAATCTGCCTTGTAAATCAACAAGCGGCATTGGGTTTTGATTCGCATCTAAAACCAACATTGGCGGCACTTCTGGCGTTGCTTCTTTGGCCACTTTGGCATCATCTGCACCAAACGTTGGAGCCGTGTGCACAATTCCAGTTCCGTCTTCAGTAGTCACAAAATCACCAGCAATAACTCTAAATGCATTTTCTGGATTTTGATAAGGTAAAGCTAATGGCATCAATTGCTCATAACGAATTCCGACTAAATCAGCTCCTTTACATTCCGTTAGAATTTGGTATGGAATATTTCCTGTCTTGCCGGCAGGCAGGTTATCACCTTCTTTAAAATTTTCAAAATCTGAAGGTTCAACCGATTGAAAAAATCCTTTTCCGAATTGTTTTCCAACTAAGTTTTTAGCCAAAATTACTTTTACAGGAAGGAACGTATATTGATTAAATGTTTCAACTAAAACATAATCGATTTTTGGGCCCACTGTTAAAGCAGTATTAGAGGGCAACGTCCAAGGAGTGGTAGTCCAAGCTAAAATATGAACCTCTCCAAATCCTTGGAGAAAGTTTGGCAATGTTTCTGGTTTTGTTTTGAATTGAGCTACAACTGTAGTGTCCGTTACATCTCGATAACTCCCAGGCTGATTGACTTCGTGTGAAGATAATCCAGTTCCCGCTTTAGGAGAATAAGGTTGAATGGTGTAACCTTTGTATAGTAAATCTTTATTATAAATTTGCTTCAATAACCACCAAACGCTTTCCATGTATTTGGATTTGTAAGTCACATATGGATCTTCCATATCTACCCAATACCCCATTTTTTCAGTTAGGTCGTTCCATACGTCGGTGTAACGCATTACTGTTTTTTTACACGCTTCGTTGTATTCTTCCACCGAAATGGTTTTTCCGATATCTTCTTTGGTGATGCCTAATTCTTTCTCGGTCCCCAATTCCACAGGCAAGCCGTGAGTATCCCAACCTGCTTTACGCTTTACTTGAAATCCTTTTTGAGTTTTATAACGACAAAAAATATCTTTTATGGCACGTGCCATTACGTGGTGAATTCCTGGCAAACCGTTTGCCGAAGGCGGTCCTTCAAAAAACACAAAAGGTTGGTTTCCTTCACGAGAAGTAACACTTCGTTCAAAGACGTGGTTTTTCTTCCAAAAATCAAGAACTTCAGATGCCACTGTTGGCAAGTCAAGTCCTTTGTATTCAGTAAATTTTGTACTCATTTTGTCGCATTCTTAAATCAGTTTGCGAAAGTAAGGAATTTTGATAAAAGAGAATAGAAAATAGACAAAAGAGAATGGGCTTTTGCCAAAAATTCCGAAAGAATTGTGATTTTTTATATTTTTAAGAAAAAACTTCCTTTAAAACATCTATCGATTTTGGTTTTTTGAATCCGTCTAAGTGAATGGAATAGTAATCTAATACGATTTTTAGTAAGATTTGACGTTCTATGCCAGCAAATATTTTTTGATTAGCATCAAATTTTAGCTGAATTAATTTTTTAAGCAAAAAGGTTTCATATTCGGACAGACAACTTATTCCTTGAGAAAAAGAAAAGTTACCTTCTGTCATTTCAAAAAATTTAAAATCGGCTTCTGTCTTATTAGGATAAAATCCGAGGAATTTTGTGATTTCCAACAATAATATTAAATGAAAATTTGATGTTTCTTCGTGGGTGTCTAACCAAATTAAAGCGGTTTCTAAAAACGTAAATAAGTCTTCATTTTTTTCTTCTTCTTGAATGCTATGATGCAACACTTCGGAGAGAAAAATCACTATAGTGCTTTTAACAATATCAGTGTTGATGCTTTGATAAGCAGTGGCTAATTTAATTTCTTTAAAATGTTCTAAGGTGCCTTTATTCTTGTGATGGGCTTCGATTTCAAGAATAGTTAAAGGTTGAAAATAAGCGATTTTTTGGTTGGATTTTTTTCCAGAATAAGCACTTTGAACGAAATAACTTTTCAATCCATCGGATTGGGTAAAGCATTTTACAATCAAGCTTTTTTCTTGATATTTTAGGGAAGAAATTACGATTGCTTTGGTTTTTACCAACATGGTTTGAAGTTTATAGTTTATAGTTATGGCTGTAAAAGACGGAACAACTAACAATAAACTTTTATCGGATAATCATCACTTTTTTAACTGTAGTATCACTACCATCTTGGGCCGAAACAAAAATCATATAGACGCCAGAGGCTACTTTGTATTTTCCAAAAGCAGTAGTATCCCATTCAATAGTTCCTCCTTCGGAAGTAGTTTCAAAAACTAAACTTCCTTCTATGTCCGTGATTTTAACAATGGCTTTATTGGTTAAATTTGAGATTTTTACGGTGCCAGTAAATTCGGGTCGAACAGGATTTGGATAGACATAAACACTACTCAAATCGCCACTGGCTGCAGTAGAAACTCCTTTAAAAGAAACCATTCCGCTATCGGTGGCGAAAAACACTTCTCCAGTGGCTCCATCAATTTCAATATCATTGATGTTATTGGTTGGTAACGGTGAATTATCTTTAGTAAAATGATAGATAGTTTGCTGTCCGTCTGATGAAACTAAATACACTCCTGAATCTGCAATGGATACCCATTTTCTATTAGCTCCGTCAACCGCAATATCAATAATAAATTGAGAATAAAATAATTCTTGGGCTAGATTATTTTCTAAAATAATGATGGCTTTTGATTGAATATCCGTATCGGTAAGAAAAGAATCTACTGATGGCACAATTCGTAAACCTGCTATTGTTCCTATCCAAAGTTGGTTTTTGGTGTCAATAGCCAGACATCTTACATCTCCGTTGGGTAGATTTCCGGATGTGCCTGTTTTAATTGTAATAAATTTATTGTTGTAGTTTTCATTAAATCCAACGACACCGTTTCGGTCTTGAGAAAGCCATTTAGTACCATTTTTGTCAACAACTGGAATACCATAACTGGTGTCTTTTAAATCGCTTGCAGATTCAGCTGAAGTAAAATCATACGACTGCCATTGTCCGTTACTTCTCAATACTTTTAAAGGTTTAACCAAATAATTATTAGTCATCCATAAATCGCCATTTCTATCAAAAGCTGGGCCGTTTACACGGATGTCAATATAGGAAGGATTAGGCGGTGTCGACTGTAGTGATTCTAAACCATTTGACCCTGTATTTGTGGTATTGTATAGTATTGTAGGCACTTCATTAACTACTTTTAGTAGTCCAGAAAAATAGGAACTAACATAAAACTGATTGTCATTATTAGGATTAAAAGTGATATTAGATAATGACTTTGCTCCTAATAAATTAGAATACGGAATAAAAGTCCACCCATTATCATTGGTATATTTACTTATAGGGTATTGATAAAGTCCATAAGGAGGATTTGGATTATAGGGATTGTAATATTGATCATAACGACCGTATAAAGCCCAAAGTGCTGCGCTTGATTTTTTTACTCTAAAAATTCTATTTCTTATGGGGCCATTAGGAAGGATAAAACTAAAATTAGTAGCATTTGAAATGCTTGAAGTGAGGATTCCATTTTCATTTGTACCAATATAAATCACATCATTAATAACCGTTGCACAAGTAAATGTGACTGGAGTAGCTGTAATTTGATTGCTTTGGATATGAGTAACTGGTTGCAAACCTTGATTATATATATATACATTATTGGGTGATGTTATTATTATATAATCTGTTGTAGATTGAATATGTAATAAGCTTTCTGGACATGAAGAAAAAACAGTCCAATTAGTTCCATCATATTTATAAACACTTGTAGCTGTTGTTATAGCAAAAATATTTGGCCCAAAACTTATTACCCCATTCCATTCATTTCCAGAAATATCAACCCATTGATTGTAATCATCCAAAAACTGATTGGATAAATTTGCTTTTCTAATTCCACTCCCTGAAGGATTTCCTTTGGTGGCTGCATAAATAAATCCGTTATTGATTGCTGTTTGTTCCACAGCAACATAAGCCCCTTGGGGACCTAGATAATAGGTATTTCCAAATTCTAATGTAGTTAAGTCAAAAATAGAAATTCCATAATCACAAGAAACATATATTTTACCATTATTCTCAAGAAAATGGTTGATTTTTTTTATTGTTGTGGGAACAGGAACATCACTTATAATTCCTATTTTTTGAATAAATGTCCCGTCTGGCATCATTAGTAATAACAAGCCATTGCTGTTTCCTACAAAAGTTATTTTAGTCGTTGCACTATAATAAAGAGCTGTGATAGAAACTGCTTTTAATCCATCAACTGTGGTGGTGGTTTTTATATCGTTTGTATTAAGATTTTTTGAAAAAATAGCGTTTTCTGAAGATGCAACAACAGCAGTTGGAGATTCTGAAATAGCTGTAACTTGATTAAATGAAAAATAACCTTTCCATAACTGGTTATTCTGTGAAAAACCAATTGAAAAACTAAATAAGGCTAAAATAAAAACTTGTTTAAACATTATTTAAAATAAATTTTATCGACAAATATACTATAAAACGCAGTTATAATTGTTTTCATATAAAGCAATAAAAAAACCTTCTTTCAAAATTTGAAAGAAGGTTTATATAAATTTGATTGCTTAATGTTTAAACAATTCCTTGCGCTAGCATTGCATCAGCTACTTTAACGAAGCCTGCAATATTTGCACCTTTTACATAGTCAATATATCCTGAAGCTTCTTTACCATATTTTTCACATGATGCATGGATGTCAGACATAATTCTTTTTAATCTTTCATCTACTTCTTCAGAAGTCCAACTCAAACGTAATGAGTTTTGAGACATTTCAAGACCAGAGGTTGCAACACCACCAGCATTAGAAGCTTTTCCAGGAGCAAATAAAATTTTAGCATTTTGAAAAACATGCATGGCTTCGGGAGTTGAAGGCATATTAGCCCCTTCAGCAACACAAATACATCCGTTGGCAACTAATGTTTTTGCTTCTTCTTCATTTAATTCATTTTGAGTTGCACATGGTAAAGCTACATCACATTTCACTTCCCACGGACGTTTTCCAGCGACAAATTTTGCGTTTGGATATTTAGTTACATAATCTGAAATTCTTCCGTAGTTCACGTTTTTAATTTCCATTACGTAAGCTAATTTTTCTGCAGTAATCCCATCAGCATCATAGATATATCCAGATGAATCAGACATAGTAACCACTTTTCCACCCAATTGAGTCGCTTTTTCAGTAGCATACTGAGCCACGTTACCAGAACCTGAAACTACTACAGTTTTTCCAGTGAAACTATCCCCTTTAGTTGCTAGCATACTTTGAGCAAAATATACATCACCATATCCTGTCGCTTCTGGACGAATTAAAGATCCTCCAAAAGAAATTCCTTTACCAGTTAAAACTCCTGTAAATTCATTTCTTATTCTTTTATATTGACCAAACATATAGCCAACTTCTCTTCCACCAACACCAATATCTCCAGCAGGAACATCTGTATCTGCACCAATATGTTTAGATAACTCTGTCATAAAAGCTTGACAAAATTTCATGATTTCAATATCCGATTTCCCTTTTGGATCAAAATCAGAACCTCCTTTACCACCGCCCATTGGCAATGTAGTCAAACTGTTTTTGAAAGTTTGCTCAAAAGCTAAAAATTTCAAAATGCTTAAATTCACAGTTGGATGAAAACGAATTCCTCCTTTGTAAGGACCAATTGCAGAGTTCATCTGAATTCTGTACCCTCTGTTAACTTGAGTTTTTCCAGCATCATCAATCCAAACTACTCTGAACATGATTACTCTTTCTGGTTCAACCATTCTTTCCAAAAGCATTTTGTTTTGGTATTTTTTATTTTCTTCTATAAAAGGAATTACTGTTTCAGCAACTTCTTTAACTGCTTGCATAAACTCTGGTTCGTTGCCATTTCTTTGTGCAACTAAATCAATGAATGCGTTAATACTTTGTGACATAAAATTATAATATTAATGTTTAAGAAAACGATTTCGTAATATGCGACAAATATACATTTTATTAAAATAATGGCACAATTTTTTTTAAATTCTCATACTTTTTAATTTTTTCTTAATACTTTTTGATGCTACTTGAAATTATCGGTTGATTTTAAAACTTTTACCCTTATTTTTCATTACAAATAAGTATTTTTTTATTTTATTTTATAAGTGAATTATGTTTTTATATATTTGTCGCTAATTGAATTAATTTGTATACCAATGAACAAGTATTTCATTATAATTTTTCTGATTTTGTTTGGCTTTACTAATAAAGCAGTGGCTCAATTTGGTTTTTCTCACGAAATAGGTGCAATTGTCGGTCCTGTTGCTTTCCAATCAGATTATGGGGAAAGACATAATTTTGCCACAAATGCTGGAAATACTGGTTATGGAATAGGTCTAATTCATTATTTGAATTTTTCTTATAAAGCTGAATGTAGTTGTTATACACCAGAAACTTATTTTAATGATCACTTCAAATTAAGAAGTGAATTATCATACAATAAAACTGACTTAAAACATTATGGCCAATGGGTAGACCCAAGTAAAACTTCTTTAATGGCAAATCAATTGAGAGCCATGAGAGGTAGTACAGAAGTAACAAACATAGGAATGCAGTTAGAATTTTTTCCATATAGTATTAGAGATTTTACAGCTACTATTGGAAGTTTTGGTCCCTTTATTAGTTTAGGAGGTCAATATAGTTTTTATTCTCCAAAAGCTTATTCTGAAATGGGACCTGGTTTAGGGCAATTACCCACTGTAACTCCCATAAAATATATTGGTGCTTTTGATACCAAAGGAGGTACAACTTGGTCTGTGGTTTCTAGTATTGGAACTAGATACAAATTAACACCATTATCAGACTTAATGGTAGATTTACGATTTCAATATTATTTTTCTAATTGGGTGGATGGTTTAAGTCCAGATCCAAAAGTGTATTTAGAAAACAGAGCTAACGATTGGAATATTTGGTTAAACTTTGGTTATATTTATTACATTCAATAATAGCCTTGTCAACAATAATAAAAATCCCGATTCAAAATTGAATCGGGATTTTTGTTTTTTATCTAAAAGCTTGTTCTAAATCAGCAAGTAAATCATCAATGTCTTCAACCCCCGTACTTAATCGAACAAGGTCATCTGTAATTCCAACTTCTATTCGCTTATCTTCTGGAATAGAGGCATGAGTCATTAAAGCCGGATGATTTGCTAAACTTTCGACACCTCCCAATGATTCGGCTAAGGTAAATACTTTTAATTTTTCTAAAAATGAAATGGCATCTTCTTTTTTTCCTGAAGTAAAGGTGAACGAAACCATTCCTCCAAAACCACTCATTTGCTTTTTAGCTATATCGTGAAAAGGATGATCAGGTAATCCTGGATAGAATACTTTATCAACTTCTGGATGATTGCTTAAAAATTCGGCAACTTTCATACCATTTTCGCAATGTCTCTGAACTCTCAAATGCAAGGTTTTGATTCCTCTTAAAACTAAATAACTATCCATTGGTCCAAGTGTTCCTCCAGTAGCAAATTGTTTAAAATGCAATTCATCGCCTAAATCTTTATCTTTTATAATTAATGCTCCTGCAATAACATCAGAATGTCCGCCAAGATACTTTGTAGCAGAATGCATTACAATATCTGCTCCCAAATCTAATGGTTTTTGAAGATAAGGTGTAGCAAAAGTATTATCCACCGCAAAAAGAATATTGTTCTTTTTTGTGATTTTAGCGATTTCTTGAATGTCTGCTAATTTCATTAAAGGATTTGTTGGTGTTTCCGCCCAAACTAATTTCGTGTTTTTATTAATTAATGACTCGAATTTTTCAAAATCATTCATATCAACAAAATGAAATTTAATACCACTATCTTTGTATAAACGAGTAAATAATCGGTATGTTCCACCGTACAAATCGTCCATTGCTATAATTTCATCTCCTGCTTTGAACATTCGCAACAAGCAATCTGTTGCTGCTAAACCGGATGAAAATGCTAAACCTCTTGCTCCATTTTCTATAGAAGCCAGAGCGTCTTCCAAAGCTTGGCGCGTCGGATTTGCTGCTCTACTGTATTCATAATCGCCTACTGGCTGACCAGGGCTTGTTTGAGCATAGGTTGACGTTTGAAAAACCGGAGTCATAACTGCACCGGTAACTTTTTCATGGTGTTGACCACCATGTATTACTTTAGTATTAAATTTCATTGTATATAAATTTTGTCAAAGGTACTAAGTTTAAATAAATTTTCTAATTTGCATCATAATACCCGTATGAAGTGCCTCATGATAATTATTAAATACTATAGCATCTGCAGTTGTTCTTATTGTAAACCCAGACATTGATGTGAATTCATTATACTTTTGAAATTTATTTTTTCCAAAATCATTTCTTGTTTTTTCTAAAGTCGAAAATAATACTGCTTTTATTTCATCAACTTCTTTTTGATTCACATTGTGTTCAGGTTTAGTTCCTTTTTTATATTTTTCCACCATTTCATCAGATATCATCATCGTTAAATCGGATAATTTATAAACCAACATCTGTTGTACAACAATAATATGTCCAATATTCCAAATCAGATTATTGCTAAACCCATCTGGGATGGTGTTGAGTTGTTCTAATGTGTATTTCTCTAAAAATGTTAGTAATACATTTCTACTTGTTTTATTAATTTCAAAAGAAGTTTCCATAGTTTTAAATTTTTTATAAAAATACAGATTATATGTCTGAAATGAATTTCCTTTGCAAAAAAGATTATCTAATGATAAATAAAATATACTATTTGGCATCGTGTGACACCTGTAGGAAAATTATAAAATCACTTCCAAATTCGGACAAATTGGAGTTTCACGATATCCGTCAAAATCCAATAACTGAAAAAGAATTGAATGAAATGTATCATCTTTCAGGAAGTTATGAAGCACT
>Ga0214164_1002100_pt1 | contig 10570 bp, 17 predicted proteins | sample TroBogepilimnion_13_FD_153003 | JGI IMG/M metagenome (GOLD analysis project Ga0214164, IMG submission 153003) | Freshwater microbial communities from Trout Bog Lake, WI - Practice 03JUN2009 epilimnion v4 | ecosystem: Environmental > Aquatic > Freshwater > Lake > Epilimnion/Euphotic zone ...
GCTACAAGCCATTAACGGAAATACTCCCGAATAGTTTTTACTATCCGCTCAACTTCGCTATCGTAAAGTTCGGGATAGATCGGTAACGATAAACATTCCCGGGTAAACTTTTCTGCCTCCCGGGTATCGTCTGCAGATGCAACTGCTGGTGCATAATTTCGACCTGCAAATTCTTCGTATAGTGTACGACTGTAAGTTATCTTGCTTTCAATATCGTTATAACTGAGATGTTGTCGCAGTGTGTTTCGGTTACGTGTACGAATCACATACTTGCTCCAGGCTGGAACTGTGCCTGCGGTAATTTGAGGAACTTCTAAATATTCTTGCAATTCCTTGGAGTAGTAGTTGGCAATTTCGGTTCTACGTGCTTGCCAATCATTGAACTTTTTGAGTTTTATCAACATTATGGCACAATCCACCTCGCTCATTTTGCTGTTGATACCGGGCATCTCGTGACCGGTGTGTTTGCCGTTGTCGCGTAGGTTTCGCACAATTTCGTTCACGTTGCCATCGTCGGTGAGCACCATACCACCTGATCCAAAATTGTTCAAATTCTTGGTGGGGTCGAAACTGAGCACACTGACATTGCCCATCTTGCCCGATGGCACACCATTAAAACTAGCACCAAAACTCTGTGCCGCATCCTCGATTACTCGAACTCGATCACTGCCAAAGAACTCGGTCATGATTTTAAATCTATCCCAGTCCACAGTATTACCAAACAAGTTGGCATACATGATGGTTTGTATATCAGCACCAAGAGACAAATTGGTTTTTTCTAAATCGATCAGGCCACTGGTGTCGATGTCACAAATTTTTATATCAGTATACTTAGACAGTATGGCAGTATTAAGAGTAGCAACATAGCTGACTGCAGGTATTAAAAGACTGGGTTTCTCTCCAGAATACAATGATTTTAGTGCAAAAACCAAGCCAGTAGTGGCACTATTCACTGCAATGGCATAGTTACGATCTAGCCGATGTGCTATCTCAATTTCAAACTTTACTGTGTATTCCCCATCCAAAACGTTTCCGGTACTCAATACTTGATCAGTTGTGTCCAGTACTTCGCGCTTTAAGTTTTGGTATTGTCGATCAACACCATACATTTTTATGATCTTTTGTGTCATTGTATACTGTATAAATTGTCAAGTTTATGAAAAGTATTGGGCTCTAGTAATTTATGTAAATCTTGTGTGTTATTGGGGAATTTTTCCAACTGCCAAGTTTTGAAATTTAGATTATATTTATAAAGCATCACGTGTTGAATTGCTGCCTCTTGTACAATATTCAAATTGTATTCGCCAATGTCGTAATAGCAATTATTGGCAATGGCCTTACAAATATATTCAAAGTTCCATGAAAACTTTAAAATCTTATACTGATGTTGTTGCCATTGTTTATAAATAGGAAGCCATTGTGACAATTTATCTTTGTTGATTTTTAGCTCGAGATAATTAAAAATTTTATCTACGACATATTCTCCGTTGTGCCAAATTTCTTGAGCATCTAGCAACAAATGCGGCAACGAAAAGTTCACTTTCTTTGCTGTATTTGACAACCTATAGGGTCTAATATTTAGAGAATAGAATTCTCTACGATCCCATGTAGTCAAATCTTTAACCTTGGGATTAAAAAATATTTCGTAATAATCGTCAATGGCATCTTGTTCGTTTTGATATGGATTTTTATTTAGTAGTTGACGACTCAAACTTCTAGTAGATAGTCGATAAATTGGATTTGAGTCAAGTTTTATGTAGATGTTTTTATAATTGTGGGCGTGGCATAGTTCCCATGTTTTTGCAAAATCATCAATTGTATGCTCAATTATGTTGTTGTGATTTTTTTCAATTATGCTGTCATCAATTGATAACGATAATTCACTTGCACTCATTTCCCATCCCAGTGGCACAGGATACATGGATAATAATTTTTTGTTTTTTATCTGATCAAATTTATTAATGTATTCCAATGTTTCTGTAAAACCACTGGGATGATTTTTAGGGTGTTTGTGTGCATTTGTTTGTGTCATTGGATTTTTGACCAATTGGGCCCAGTGATCCCGACAATAAAAATCAACCTGCCCTGATAACCAATAAACGCTCCAGTCCATGAATGTACACCCCACTGAATCGTCACTGAATAGACAGAATTTATTTGACATTTTATAGTTTTTGTTGCCAGTACACACTCTCTCGAAACCATTTGTGATAACGCTTAAATCCTTCTTTAACATTTATCACAGGATTGAATCCAAGATCCTGGCGTGCTTGATCTATGTTTAATCGGCCCCGGCTGGGAAAGTGCGGATCTTTTTCTTGTATGTCGATCTTGCCACGACCAGCAATCTTGATACACAATGCGGCTGCATCCAACAAAGTGATTTGTTTACTGGCACAACGTGTCATGTTGTAGGTATTACTATTAGCTTCACTTTTGGTAGCAGCCAGGGCTATGCCTTGTGCCACATCATCCACGTGTGTAAAGTCCAGGCTTTCGTTGGCTCCGCGCACTGTAATAGTTTGATCACGCATGGCGGCCAACATGAACTTGCTGACAACTCGATCTTCAACATCCAGCTCGCCATATACTGCACTGGGACGCACAATGGTGTAATCAAAACTGTCTCGCCTGGCATAATCTTCAACCAGTTTCTCACCCATGTATTTCATAATGCCGTACTGTCCAATTGGCCGACATTCAGCAGTTTCCTTTACTCCGTCTCGAAAATTGCCGTACACCATGCTTGAACTCACATAAACAAACCGGGGTATTCGGTAGGCCCGAGACAACTCTAATAGATTAATCAAGCCAGTACCCATAACATCTGCAGCCCATACAGGATGTTGTGCAAATACTTTTTGTCTTGGAAAACTAGCAAGATGTATAACACCGCTGAATGCAAAACTGCCCATCATGGCTTTCACTGCTGCATGGTCGCGCAAGTCAATGTGATGTATGCTGGCATGTATTCGTTGTTTTCTTTCTCGTTTTAAATTAGCTAATTCGTCGGGATCGATAAAACCATAGTCGGTTATATTATCAAGTATGATACACTCGTGTCCCAGGGCTTCTAATTGTCTAACTACATTGTGTCCAATAAAACCAGCACCGCCTGTAACTAGAAATCTCATACCGCCATCTCCGCCGCAATAGAGGCATGTGATTCATAGTTGCGCAATTCAATATCAGACATGGTAAAACTGTCTATATCTCGGATGTCGGGATTGAGCCATAGTTGTGGCGCAGGTAAGGGTTCACGTTTCAATTGTTCATTTACCTGCTCTACGTGATTTAGGTAAATGTGTGCATCGCCGAGAACGTGAACAAACTCTCCAACGGCTAAATCGCACACTTGAGCGATCATGTGAGTTAATAAACTATAACTAGCAATATTGAACGGGCCACCTAAAAACATATCACAACTTCGTTGGTACATCTGGCAACTGAGTTCATCTCTGCCGCCGGGTACGTGTCTTACACTAAACTGAGCCAAGACATGACAGGGCGGCAGAGCCATAAGATGCAACTCCTTGACATTCCACGCGGTTAGTATATGTCTACGACTGTAGGGATTGGTTTTTATATCTTGAATCAAATTGGCCAACTGATCTACTCCGTTCCAATTACGCCATTGTACGCCGTATATTCGTCCCAAGTCGCCTTCAAAACGTGCTCGATCTTGCCAGTAGGGTGCAGTGGCATTGCCGGTCCAGATGGTGTCTTTCACTGAGTTTCTGTTCCCGTGTAAGATTTCCCGTAGGCGTCGTTCGTCCCCTGACCCCTCAATGAACCAAAGTAATTCTGATACAACAGCTCGCCATGCTAGTCGTTTAGTAGTAACTGCTGGGAAGCCGGTTCTTAAATCGTAGCGTTGTTGTAAGCCAAATAGGCTGATGGTGCCTGTACCTGTTCGGTCTTGATGTTGAGTGCCGGAGTCAAGTACTTGCTTTAGTGCGTCTAAATATTGATTCATATACTACAAATGTACAGTTGTCTTCGGGAGCAGCACTTGCACTATGCATGAGTCTGCCGCTCAGTAAACTTTTTAAGTTGACCTTTGTGTCTGCACGATAAGAACCCTTGAAGTGTGTCAAGTATATTCTGTCATAAATGCTTTCGCATTGTTCCAATACATCGGCCCCGCCAATGATCCATATGGTCTTATCGGGGTTGGCTTGTTCCAGCTTTAAAATTTGATCAACTATGTTGCCGCGCAGTTGATATACACTATCTGGGATCATTCTATTGCTTACAACATATACAGTTCGATCCTGCAAGGGTTTAGGCATCTTGGGATCGTCATAGGTACGTCGACCCATGACAACTATGTGCCCTTCGGTGAGCTTTTTAAAATGTTTCAAGTCATTGGAGTTATGGGCCCACGGCAATGTGCCTTGGTAACCCATGCCGCCAAATTGATCGGCGGCAAAGATTGCATTTATCATAGATTTTTAAGTAAGTTGTCGGTTGCGGGTTGTATAGTTTTTGCTACATGATCCACGCTGATGTGAAAGTCGACAGTTCTAATTATTTCGCTTAGATTATCCAACTTGTCATTTATTTCTTGTTCTAGATCTTCTACTGGCATACCCTCATTGAGCAATTCTTGCACGTCAATATCAACTTGAGTACCGTCAACTAAATGAACTGTTATGGTTTGAATAACAGATACCGGAGCTTCTACTTTTTCAACTTCTCGCAGTATCTGTTTCCACTTATCTTTAGAGGATATGGTTAGCTTATGCCGTTTGCTTTGCTTTGGTTTTTTTGGTTTTTGTTGTAGTGGCATTTTTAGGTGTAGGATTAAGATCGGCTGCTTCTGATTCTAATCTTGCGGCCTCTGCTAACATTGCTTGTGCTTCTAGTTTCATTTTTGCCGCTTGTGCAACTCGTTGTGCAGACAATTGCTCATCGGTTAATACATCACCGATTGTGGCATTTCCCATTTGTGCGGGAGCAGTACGGCTTGCAGGATTAGCACCTACTTCTTTTGGTTCACGACGTTTGCCGCTCATTCCGGCATTGGAATCTAAATCGGCCATTTTCTTGATAGCATCTGCACCCTTGTCCATTTCATTTAAAATTGTGTTTAACTCGTCTAATCGAACACTTGATTTGGCATTGGGTGTAATAATAATTTGATTGGTGTTTACCTTTTTAAGATATCCACTCTTGTGCAGGGTTTCCAAACAGTTCGCACCATTGGGCATGGTTTGTCGAAACAATGCATCGCTTAGTTCTTTGGCATTTTGTCCCACGGGACTCTCTACCACCTTCATTACTTCGTCGTGCAACATCTGTGGCAATGTGTCACTGTATATTACCAAACACATATGGTCATCTCCGGGAACCTGACGATATGCTAATACAATTTTTTTATCTCCGTGTCGGCCGATGTGTTTAAGCATTGACATTGGGCGCTCCTTCACTAGATGGTGCTGGCGCCTGGCGTGATACTGCGCCCTGTGCTTCCAAGAAGGCAAATAATCTTTCATAAACTCCGCCCACTAGCGACATCTCGTCTGCACGGATCGCTCCGCGTTGTGCTGTTACCTGTATGGTTTGTAAAAGTACTACTAGATCTTGTAGTTGTAAACTTGGTGCTGCATTTGTATCTGTTGTATTTTCGTCTGACATGTGTTCCTCCGTATATTAACTACATTTATTTACCCAATGCAACTATACCAAAAAAATTTCTTACCAAGAATTTTTATTAAAAGTATCCAATTGCAAGGCAAAATAGCTGGCCTCGCCAGCCTGCTCAAATGCTGCGCACTTGCGCATACCTACTTTGCCGTTGCTTTCGTGTATGAAATAGTAATCTCCATAAAAGAATCTTCCGGTTAAATTTTCGTAGATCCAATCAGTAACAACCTTGTCGTGAGTATTTAAATCAAATGCAAATTGGGTAAAATGTGCCGGGCAGTGATCCACCCGACGCAGACCAAATACCGCTAACGGATTCACCTCATTGTGTTTTAAAATTTTAAGCTCCTTTTATTCAAAACAACTAAATAATAGTGTAGTTCGCGATACTGGAAATATCCAACTACTCTAACGCCGAGGAGGGCATCAGCAAATGTATTTACATAATAAATATACCAATTGGTATTATAACATAATTACCAACGCTAAATCAAGAGTCGTATCTCCTGATACATATACTGAACGACACCATGTTATTCCGAAAAGTCTTGGAGGACTGAATTCTAAAGATAATTTAGTTCGATTAACTGCTAGAGAACATTTTATATGTCATTGGTTGCTTACTAAAATGACTTTGGGTCAGGACCAAACGAAAATGATATTTGCATTGCATCGGATGAATAGTTCTAGTAATAAGCAACAACGTTATTCTAATCTATCAACTACCCGAGTATATGAAAAGAATAGAATTGAACACAGTAAAAGAATAAGTGCAATGAATAGTGGGCGTATTCAGTCTGAGGAAACAAAACAAAAAATTAGAGAATCTATGTTAGGCAAAAACAAAGGCCTAATTAGATCAGATGAAACTAAACAAAAATTATCGTTAGCAAAATTAGGCAAGACTCGTGTAGTCACTGAGAATCACAAACAAAACCTTTCCATAGCATTGAAGGGGAAGAATCTTGGAAAAGTTCGAACTGACGAACAAAAACAAAATACTTCCCTTGCAATTTCAAATTGGTGGAAAACTAAGAAGTCTCAGTAACATCTTCCTCTTTCGTGTCTGTGACCACTGTGATTTTCAGTGGTCCAGTGTCGGGCGCTTCGACCACAATTTTGTGTTCTAAACATTCCTCGGCTGGTTTTAAAAATGCTTCCAGCAAACCAAAGTCCTTGCACACCACGGCAATTTCGCTGGCACGATGCAAATCACCTAGACGCATTTCCAATTCCATGATACGATCACGTGCTTCGATCAAGTCAGTGGGCGCATTGTGATAAATCATTTCTAGAGTCTTTTGAACTCCGGTTACATCTTCCAACACATCCTTTAAGTCGGCATCCACACTGGCGATCTCGGGAGTATCATCGTTGAGTTTTTTCTTAGGTGTTGGAAACATTGCCGTCCTTGGTTTGTGTCAAATATAATGTAACTATAACAATCACCGAGTAAAAGGCTCCCCAACCATCACCGCGACCAATGTTGTCGCTAAAAATCATGGTCATGGCGCCGATAAGGAACCAAGCCAACTTGTTGTTATTATAACCAATGTAATATTTAAATTTGTCTAGTGTCATTTTGTTTCCTTTACTGTATAACGTGAACGGGGATAATGTTGTTGTAGCCATACCAGCAACTCTGCCGTGTATGGCAATTGTATTTCGCCAGTGTAGTTGGTTATGTACATTAGTTTTTAGCCTCCTCGTAGTGTGCCCAAATACCAAACTCGGGTTCGGCACTGGCATTGCCTTTGATGATCCAAACAGTGTCCACATAGCTTTCGACTTCTTTGGGGTTCCAGCCATAGAAGCAGTAGTCGGTGAACATGATCAGTTTCTTGGGTTCCATGCCATGCTCGATCAAGTAGTTCCAAACGCAATGTGGATCAGTACCACCGCCACCTGCAGGATCAAATGTGGTAATATCTTCCATATTTTCGCTTGTGAACAACTTGGTACCACCAACCGCAGTATCCCACCCCATGACAAAGATATTGTACTCGGTGTATGAGTCCATGATACCTTTGATCTCGGAGAAGAAGATCTTTAAGTCTTCGGGACCAATCGAACCCGAAGTATCAATTCCAATAACCACGTCAATTGTTTCTCCGGGCTTGGCACTGGGCAGGATAGCATCCATGTGCCAACTTTTGCGTCCAGGACGTGCAAAGGTGTAGTCACTTTTAATAGTGCTTTGGATTTGTTGTTCCAGCAATTCTTTCCAAGAAATTTGTGGCTCTGTGAGATCTTTGATAAGACGTTTAACACCACCGGGCAAGTTGCCTGCACCGGCTGCTTGAGCGGCCTGCAATACTGCATCTTTAATCTCGTCACGTATTTGTCGACGCTCTTCTTCAGTGAGCTTTGGGCGGCCCTTGCCACTACCGTCGACACTTTCGCCTTCACCTTCACCTTCGCCATCTTCGTCACCATCCAAGTGCTCGTCCAACAGTTTGTCGATGTACTTCTCAATTTCCATTTTGTCGGCATTCTTCATCAAGTCATCGTAGACTTCTTCCATGCTCCAGCCAGTATACTTTTGGTCATACAAGCCCACAGGAATCTTTTCACCAACTCGTTGTTCAATCAAATCGGCATTGACACAAAAGTCGGCCGCAATGTTGGCAATTTTACGATCACGTTCGCCGTTACGTCCCATGTGGTCGTACACCACGTGCAACACTTCGTGCCCAAACAAGAACTCCACCTGCTTGAGTGGCATACGGTTTATGAATTCACTATTGTAATAGAAACGCCTGCCATCAGTAGCAGCAGTGCCACACCAGTCATCGGCATTGGTCAGTGTCAAACGTGTAGCAAGATTACCAAAGAATGGTGCCTTGAGCAATAGCCCAATTCTAGCAGTAACCAATTTATCTCGAGCACTGGAATCGATTTGCGGATTGGTAACTGTTTTAATCTTTGTTTTTTCTGCTAATGTATTGTCTGACATATCTGTTCCTTGTTGCTTGTGTACTTATTATAACGCATTCATCATTATCGGTCAATTCTGATTCCACTGCAACACAAAGGCCGATGCTTCTGCCAAGCTTCGAAAATATAACTTGGTATTGTGAAATTCAGTTTGCCAGGCCCATGCAACATCGGGCAGTGGATTTGTCCTATTCTCTACAGCAAATCGCAATTCCATACCCGGACCCCACACCTGCCAACACCAGGCCCTCCAGGCTAGAAAGTCTTCTAATAGTTCATCTTGCCCGTATCTAACATTGCATACTGGTTCTATCGAATGCGAAAACCGGCCGTATCCGGTATGCCTGCGATCTAATTGAGTTATTTTCATAATTATGAAAAGGCCCCAAGGCCTTTTTCTTTTTACTTGCCAGATGCCGCAATAATGTACTTGCCAAAACGCTTGTGGAACTCGTCAAAATTCTTCATCTTGCCAGGTACCATAGGTAGGTTGTACGTCGTGAGTGCTACACGGGCTCCCATAACCACCAACTCTGTGCTGAAGTTTGCCATCATAAAGCCCAGGAAGTTGTCGGCCTGTGCATGCCAGTCAGCAAGTTTTTCCCGGCCCAACTTCTTGTATTGATCCTGCAACTCGTAGCACATGGAGATTGTCAAACTGTACATAGCCGATACTTCTTTGACCTTGAGTTCTTTCACCTTGCCGCTCAACACATCTTCGGGCCGGGGCATTTGACCTGCTACTTTACGGTGTGCCATAAAACTAATAGCAGTACCTTCGCCCACTGTACCTGAAATCAAGTCTGTAAGTTCGGCATCGCTAGCATCTTCGTCTTGCAAGAAGTCGCTCACAAAACTCCAGCTACGTGGTGTAGCGAATGCACGACTAGACGATTTAGGATCAAAGTCCATTAGAGCCTGTTTAGCAAAACCAATGTAACCAACTACATCTTGATGCACATTGTGATTAACCGCCCATTGGAACCAGCTATCAAAGTCACACTTGACTTCCAGGTGAACAAAACGATTTGCTAGGGGACTGGGCATTCTGTAACTGACACCTTTGTCGCTCTCTCTGTTACCTGCGGCAACAATAACCACATTGTCGGGAAGCACATACTTACCGATTCTACGATTAAGAATAAGTTGATAACCAGCTGCCTGTACGCTAGGTGCTGCACTATTCATCTCGTCCAAGAACAGTACAACAATGGGATACTGACTGGCAAGTTCAGCATCAGGCAAATCAATTGGGGGAGCCCAATCCATTTTCTCGTTGTTCTTGTTAAAGAAAGGGATACCACGAATGTCTGTGGGCTCCATTTGACCCAAACGCAGGTCGATCATGTGACCACCTAGTTCCTCGGTCAAGTCGGCAACTAGTTCACTTTTACCAATGCCGGGCGGGCCCCATAAAAATACTGGACGCTTGTTTTTAAAACAACGTAATACACGACTACGTGCTTCGCTCGGACTCACTGTGCGGTGTTCGGTTACTGACATCTATTTCTCCTAGTTAAAAATGTATTATACTGCGATTGTCATTCTGTGTCAAATTAGACATAAAAATCTGTTGTGAATCGGCAAGCGTCGTAAACCGTTTCACGAACCATGGTGTCTGTGGCTTCCGTAAAGCCGGGTTCTCGAGCAAGATTAACTAGAGCTTGCCAAGTGCAGAGCCAGCTCTCTTCGTGTACACGGCTCAACAATACGATACCGTGAACCGCAGCATTGCCTTCTGGGGTAAACATTCCATAATCTCTAATCATCTTTGACTCCTTGTTTTTCACTATATCTTATTATAACTTAAATGCCATTTCTGAGCAAATCAACTGTTGTGGAAAAACAACATAAATATACAATGCAGATACAAGAAATCATCACTGAAGCCTCGGCACACAGTCGCAACATCAAAGCCGACCTAATAGGTCGTGGATATCAATATCTTGGCCAAGGCAGTGACAGTATGGCCTTTCTAGAACCC
>Ga0214164_1002101_pt1 | contig 10565 bp, 10 predicted proteins | sample TroBogepilimnion_13_FD_153003 | JGI IMG/M metagenome (GOLD analysis project Ga0214164, IMG submission 153003) | Freshwater microbial communities from Trout Bog Lake, WI - Practice 03JUN2009 epilimnion v4 | ecosystem: Environmental > Aquatic > Freshwater > Lake > Epilimnion/Euphotic zone ...
TAATAGTAAACTCAGGCCCATCAGAATCAAACTTCCAAATTATAGGTATTTTATTAGCTGCTATTGCAAACAGATGAAAGCAACACCAAATGATGAGAAACCGCCTTTGTTTAAGTGATATGCTTTTCATTGTCGAAAGATTTTACATTTACAAACGTACAAAAACGAGATAACTCCACCGATTGCAATTTCACTCCTTTAACCATTATCTTTAAACCAGTAAATCAATTAATTTGATACTAAAAGCCACAATAAACGATGCAAAGCAGATAGTAGAGCAATTTGCCTCAGCAGTCCATAATAAGGACTTTGAACTAATTGACAGGCTCCTGGCTGATGATGGGGATTACAATAATAGGCAGGATGGTTTGCCGATACCTGATGATAACACCAAGAAAACCTTCATTAAATGGTTCATAGAGGAATTATCAGCCTCAACAGTTGACAAAGTTGATTTTGATACCTGTAATGGCTGTAGTTTAGGTAATCCGGTAGTATTGTTCAATGGTGGCCAGTTCCCAGCATCAAAGCCAGAAAGAGGATGGGGAAACAATGCTACCATCGCCATGATGCTGAGCATATCAGATGGCAAGATCAACAAGATTAAGTTCTGCAACCAGATGGCAGTAACAAAGAGTAAATTCTGGTTCCAGATTATTGGTTATGAGATTATGCAGTATGAGACTGAGACAGGCGCATCATTCAATGAAGCATATGAAGTAGTATTAAAGCGCCATAATGTTTGGACTGAAGGAATGGGAGAGAATTTCAGGGAAGATGATAACAGCCAGCTATTCAAACCCATGCCAGTTCCTAAAGATGGGCCAATGATGAGAAGTAGTACAAAAGTGAACATCCGGGAATCCCCTGATTGGGAGGCAGGATAATAACAAAACCGTCCCCTAAATCATCCCCTAATAAGAATTGAAAAAGCCATAAGTGATTGATAAACAATTACTTATGGCTTCTTTCTGGTGGTGTGGGAGGGAATTGAACCCCCGACACAAGGATTTTCAGTCCTTTGCTCTACCAACTGAGCTACCGCACCTTTTCGTTTTGGGAGTGCAAAAATAGGATTAATCACCGATAAACCAAAAGGAAGTTCACTTTATTTCTGATTTTTATTCTGTTTTTTATTTTAGAATAGAAATTGGGGCCTATTCCGAGGCATTCCTGATCATTCATCCTGGTTTGTTATACCTGGAATTAGATATTACAGTGGATAATTCAGAATAAACCCGGTATGCACAACAATCTCAAAGTGCAAATCTACAGAAATCCGGTAAATGGGAATTATGCAATTAATAACTGCAATTGCGTAAGTGTCACAACCCTTTGGCAAACTAAATTTGTTCATTAGTGGCAGCATCAGTGGGTAAGACTGTAATTCTTTCAGGTTTTATCAACAGGATTTAGATCATCCTGGTATTTTTCGAATTAGTAATAGTGGTGGTCGTAGACATATTAATCAAAAGGAGGTAACTATTTATAAGTTCATAATTATATTGTTTGTTTCTCTAGCATGCTCACCACATGCTGGAGCGTATTCTGTCCTAACCCATGAGGCCATAATAGATGTGGAGTGGGACAAAGTAATTGTGCCCCTTTTATTGCAAAAGTATCCAGGATCTACTGAGGCACAATTGAAGGAAGCCCACGCTTATGCTTATGGTGGCGCTGTTATGCCCGATATGGGTTATTATCCGCTTGGGAGCCAGTTTTTTACTAATCTTATTCATTACGTCAGGAGCGGAGATTTTGTCAGTAACCTTCTGGATGAGGCGCAAAACATCAATGAATATGCATTTGCAATTGGCGCTATGAGCCATTATTTTTCCGATAAGTATGGCCATCCAATAGGAACTAACCATTGCGTACCAATTGTATATACCAAAGACAAAAAGGAATTCGGGTCAGTTGTTACTTATGAGCAAGACCCGCTTTCTCATAAAAGAATGGAATTTGGTTTTGATATCCTCCAGACGGCAAGTGGCAACTATGCCTCTGAAAAATATCATGAATTTATTGGCTTTCAATTTTCGCGTCCTGTTCTGGAGCGGGCCTTCCTCAAAACATATGGGCTCGATATCAATGATTTGTTTAAAGACCTGCCTAAAGCAATCTCTACTTTCAGATGGATAACCAAAGATTTATTTCCTGTTATTACCAGGGCTGCATGGGCATCAAAAAAGAAAGATATTATAAAAGCTAACCCAGGAATGACAAAAAGGAAATTTGAATATAAAATGAAAAAAGCTAACTATTATCATGAATATGGCCGGAAAATGAACAAACCAGGTTTTTTTCCGGGTTTACTGGGTTGGGTTGTCCAGGTAACGCCTAAAGTGGGGCCATTAAAAACATTTAAGATAATTGTGCCCGGCCCTGAAGCTGAGAAAATATTTATTCAGAGTTTTGACACGGTATTGGTGCATTATAATGCTGAACTGAAATCCCTGTCGTCAAAAAAATATAAAATGGCAAATATTGATTTTGATACAGGCAACGAAACTGTGCCGGGTGAATATTCATTGGCTGATAATGCATATGGCGAATTACTGCTGACACTAAATGGGGGAAAGTTTAATAAAGTTAGTACCAGCCTTCAGCAAAACGTTCTCAATTTTTACAGTGGATGTAATGAGAAGGGTGCCGCTCTGGAAGGTGCAGAAACCTGGGACCATATAGATAAAGCGCTCGATTCGCTTAAAATATTCAGGCCGATAAATTGATAGAAAAATTGAATGCATTTACATAAAAATTATTTATAATAAAATGCAAACATAAAAGAAGGGATTATGAGACTAAGCAAGGGGATATTGTGTATGATTATATTGCCGTTACGATTACTGGCGCAGGCAGATACCGCAGATGTTCAGCCTTCAAGGCCAGCATCTGAGATTTACAAACCAGCAAAAAGACATGGAGAAAAGATGTATTACATTCATAAAGCAATAGATTATCCGGTAACCCTCGTAGTTGGATTGGAGTCTATCTATGCTTTGTCGGTTATTTACAGCAAAAATCCTACTTCAGTCAATGATATAAATAACCTGAACAAAAATAATATTCCGGTTTTCGACAGATGGTCAACGAAGTACTATGATCCGAATATTGACCGGATAAGTTATTATCCTTTTTATGGGGTAATGCCACTACCGTTGATTCTGCTGTTCGATAAACGTATTGCAAAAGACAAAGGCACTGTTGGCATGTTGTACCTTGAAGCATTTGCCTTCGAAGGTTTTCTTTATACCAGTTCAGGTTATCTGGCCAACAGGTACCGGCCCTTCGTTTATAACTCCAGTCTGCCGGTAAAGGACAGGGTTAACGGCAATTATCGCAATTCATTTTTTGCCGGTCATGTTGCCGTGGTAGCCAATGCAACTTTTTTTACTGCCAAAGTTTTTAATGACTATCACCCAAAAGCGGGTATCCGGTGGGTATTGTATGGCGGCGCAGCTTTGGCCACCATGGGAATGGGCTATTTAAGGCTTACAGCAGGCCAGCATTTTCCTTCCGATATTTTTACCGGGGCGCTTGTTGGCACTGCTTGTGGTATACTTACTCCGGCTATTCATAAAAACAGGGATTTTAAAAAACAAAAATGGTCTATGAGTCCGGGTATTTTTGATAAGGGTGAAACGGGTTTTACTTTTACTTACAAGCTTTAACTAAATTAGAGATCAGTATCATTCACATTAAAATCCCGAACTGAATTTATTAAACCAATGACCTTGTATTAAATGTTCACAACTAAAAACACTAATATGCGTTTTCTTTTATCAGGAGTGGTTATCATCTTTGTTTCATTGCTTCCCTTATCAGCATATGCTCAGGTAAAGGATACATTGGTTAAGAAGTTGGACAGTATGCAGAATGCAGAAGTGAAGCCGGAAGACAAACCGATAATTGATGTAAACGCTGATGAATACACCAGCAAAACGAATATTACTTTCAAAGGGTATTTTGCCCTGCTTGGAACAGATATGTACCAGGAGGTAAAAAGCCCGTTGCATGCTACAAAAAAAACATGGCTCATTGCAGGTGGGTTTGCAGCTGCAGAATGTATCTTATATTTTACTGCAGATAAACCAATTCAGAAATCGGTTACTGAATTTATGGGAGATAACCCCGGACTGCATAATATCAGCCAGTACGTTACCGATTTCGGAGCAACCTATGAGATATATGTGCTGGCAGGCTTCGCGGCTTACGGGCTGGTATTTAAGAATGATAAAGCAAAAACAACCGTGCTGCTGGCAACGCAGGCTTACATAACAGCAGGAGCAGTATCAGAAGCGGTAAAATACATCACCGGCAGGGTCCGGCCCTTTTATGGTGATAATCCCACTAATAATATTTTCCTAGGCCCTAACATCTTTAACGGTAATAATCCGGTAGGTGGGTTCAACAGTTCTTTTCCATCTGGGCATACTACAGCAGCTTTTTCGGCAGCCACCGTTTACGCGTATGAATATAAAGATCAGATACTCATACCCGTTATTGCCTACTCCGCCGCCAGCCTGGTAGGTGTCAGCCGTATCACTCAAAATGCGCACTGGACTACTGATGTACTGGCCGGTGCCGCATTGGGATACATAACAGGCAAGCAGGTAGTCAATAACTATCACCGGTATGCAAGGCTCAGATCGGGTAAGGAGTTTAAAATGTCTTACCAGTTCAATATGCAATACAATAACGGCGTTTTTATGCCTGGCCTGGTTTGTAAATTCTGATGTTTGCCCTTGCCTGAAAGAAGTTCTTTTAAATTATTTGTCATCTATACAATAGGAAATATGGCAATTAAAAATCATTGATTTGCATATTTGAAATTGTTTATAGCGAAACAAAGCCGCGCTTTAGCGAGGCTATTTGTTAATTGTCGAATTTCCAAATTGTCGGATTGTCGGATTGTCGAATTGTCAAATTGTCAAATTGTCAAATTGTCGAATTGTCAAATTGTCGAATTTCCGAATTGTCAAATTGTCACATGATCTTCCTTTTTATCCAGGCCCTGAAATTTTCCCATTTCATTTTTTCGGCATCCGGTTCTGCCGATAGGCCTGTATAAGGCCCTCCACGCCTGATGAAATACTTATTGAATGTACTCTGATTGATGCCCCACTTCATAAGGAATTGTTTGCGGCCATTATTCTTTTTTACTCTGAGTGTTGATTTTGACTGGAAATGGTAAACCAGGCTTTTTCCTACACCTTTAAAAATACGGCATCCTGCATACCACATCTTCATTGCGAAATCATCATCGCTGCTCACTCCGGGACTCAGCTCTATACTATAGCCGCCGGTAATGAGCCAGTATTTGCGGTGCACTATAGTAGGTGGCCATGTTGAGCCAGACCAATCCGCTTTTTCAAATTGGTTACATTCTTTGAGCAATGCTGTCTCATTAAATGTTTCAATCGTTTGGCCATAATCTTTATTGATCACGCACGGGTTGTTGTAATTGATGGGTTCAATCATGGTGCTGGACAGCATAAAGCAATCGGTTCCTGCATTCCTGATTTCCTCCAGAAGATGAGTGTCCCATCCGGGGCACACATACATATCATCGTTCATGTACACTATGTAATCCATCGTGGCAAGTCCGCCAGCCTCATTTACAGCTTTGCAGATACCTGCATTGTCTGCGGTATGGGTGTAATCCAGCTTCTGCTCCTTTGCCCAAGCCAACGTCCCGTCGCTGCCATCGTTGATATGCAGGATAACCTGGTGCATCTTCACCGAATTTTTGAGGATGCTATCCACACACAGCTTCGCAAAAGCAAGGTTATTCCAGGTAGGTATTATGATTGAGAACATTTTTTTTCTTTAGTCTTGAGTATTAAGTCGAAAGTCAAAAGTACTAAACTGCCAACAGTAAATTCTAATGCTAACTGTAAACTATAGTAGCAACTGCCAAAGGTAAATTGCCACCAGTAAACTTAATATTGTGTAATTTTACAAAAATAGTTCATGCTACTCCAAATCCATCCGGAAAATCCGCAACCCAGATATATTAAGATGGTAGTAGATTGCCTCAAAAACGGTGGTGTAATAATCTATCCTACCGATACTATATATGGTATCGGTTGCGATATCTATCACCCCGAAGCCATTATCCGGATAGCGCGAATAAAAAATATTGATCCCAAAAAGGCACATTTTTCATTCATCTGCAGCGGCCTTAGCCACCTCAGCGATTATGCCAAAAGTGTGGATACACCCATATTCCGGTTGCTTAAGTCTGCATTGCCAGGCCCTTATACATTTATCCTGGATGCCAGCAAACAGGTACCCAAAATGCTGAAAACCAAGAAAGATACCGTAGGTATCCGTGTGCCCGACAATAATATTTGTCAGATGATAGTGGCCGAACTAGGTCACCCGTTAATGAGCGCCTCCCTGCCCATGGATGTTGATGTGGAATACTTTACCGACCCTGAAATTATGGAAGAGCAGTTCGGTAACCTAGTAGATATCGTTATAGATGGCGGTATTGGCAGTATCCTAGCATCTACCGTAATCGACTGCACCAGCGGCGCACCGGTATTGATCAGGGAAGGGGCGGGGGAGTGGGATACCTTAAATCCCTGAACCTCATGATGGGGAACACTCTGTTTAGTTTGTGGAATTTGAATTCATACCTGGTTAATGATTTGAGAATTCAGTAGTTGCAAAGAGGTACTAAGCTGAGTACCTGTTCTCCCATGAAGCCCAGGAACAAGGTTCTGATTTTTCATCGCGAGGGTTTTGGGGTTTTTATTACTAAATTCGTGCCAAATTCGCACAAATGAATCACGCTTATGTATTTCCTGGCCAGGGTGCCCAGTTCGTTGGAATGGGTAAGAAATTGTATGAGGAAAATACCATTGCCAGGGAGTATTTCGAACAGGCCAATGAAATATTGGGCTTCCGCATTACCGATATTATGTTTGATGGCACTGCAGATGATCTCAAACAAACCAGGGTGACGCAGCCTGCTATTTTCCTTCACTCGGTGATATTGTTCCTTACCACTCCCGATCTGTTGCCGGATATGGTTGCCGGCCATTCGCTGGGCGAGTTTTCGGCCCTGATAGCCAATAAAGTGCTGACATTCGAAGACGGCCTGCGCCTCGTTGCCAAACGTGCCACAGCAATGCAGCGTGCCTGCGAAATTAATCCATCAGCTATGGCTGCTATTACCAATCTTGATGACAATATAGTAGAAGATGTATGCAACCAGATAACAGAGGAGATAGTGGTTGCTGCCAATTATAATTGCCCCGGCCAGCTTGTTATCAGCGGCAGTAATGAAGGTGTGAGACAGGCATGCGAATTGCTGAAAACTGCAGGCGCCAAGCGGGCACTGTTATTGCCTGTAGGTGGCGCATTTCATTCTCCACTTATGGAGCCCGCCAGAGAAGAACTGGCTGAAGCAATAGCCGCTACTACCTTCAGCAACCCTACTTGCCCGGTTTACCAGAATGTGGATGCATCGCCCTATATCACACCGTCAATGATCAGGCAAAACCTCATCAATCAGTTGACATCACCTGTGCGGTGGACACAAACCATCCGGAAAATGATGGAGCATAATGCCACCCATTTTACCGAAGTGGGCCCAGGTAAGGTGCTGCAGGGTTTAATCAGTAAGATTGCTAAAGATGCAGTGGTGGATGGGATAAACTGATTTAAGGTCAGCTCAATGAGGTAATTTCATTTTTAATTCTTTGCCGGATATTATGGTCTGATTATCTCCCCAGCCATTTCATCGCATTCCTAAACAGCAGCTTATCTTTTAGTTCAGTTGTATAGCCCATGCTCTCAATCAGTTTGCCCGGATGATGCTCTCCCAGAGGGAAAGGATAATCACTGCCCATGCATATATGTTCCTGCCCCATAATGTCTATTACAAAGTCCAGGGCCTTCGGGTCATGTACCAGTGCATCTATCCAGAACCGGCCTATATAGTCTCTTGGGTTCACAGCATTATCAATAGCACAAAGATCAGGACGCACATTGTAGCCGTGCTCTATGCGGCCAATGGTAAGCGGAAAACTTCCGCCTCCATGCGCAAATGCCACTCTCAGTTTAGGGTATTTTTCAAACACTCCGCCAAAAATCATAGAGCAAATAGCCCTGCTTGTCTCGGCCGGCATGCCCACCAGCCAGGGAAGCCAGTAGCGGGCCATATCTTTCTCGCCCATCATCTCCCAGGGGTGCACGAATATGCTGCATCCAAGTTGTTCTGCTGCTTCCCAGAATGGTGCAAAATAAGGGTCGCTCAGGTTGCGGTTGTTAATGTTTGATCCTATCTCGAGGCCGGGCATTTTTAGTTCGGTTACACAGCGCTCCATCTCCTTTATTGCAGTATCCACATCCTGCATGGGCACGGTGCCAATACCTATGAATCGGCTAGGGTGGTGGTCTACACACTGTGCTATATGGTCGTTGAAGAACCGGGAAGTTTCATGTGCATGTTCTGGTTTCGCAAAATAGTTAAACAGAACAGGTATAGTACTCAGCACCTGAGTGCTCACCTCGGTCATATCCATCTCTTTGGTACGCACAGCCGCGTCCCAGCAGTTTTGCTCTATCTCCCTGAATACCTTATCTCCCTTTATCATCCTTGCGCAGCAAGGCTTGTGGTGCTCCAGGTGTATAAATTCCCCATACCCGAACTTCTGAAACCAGTTGGGCACATGCTCCGGCATGATATGGGTGTGAATGTCGATTTTTTGAGTCATACTTTACCGAAAAAATTAATTATTTTTATTCATCCCCTTCCACTTCTCATAAATACCATAAATCCCCCTCCACTCCTCACCAATAACCCCTTCAAACGGCCCGAATTTTTCCGGCATCGTTTTAAGGTCAGATTCAGCATCTTTATTGCCGCAGAAGCTAGCCCAGAATAGCATATTGGCCACATGCATCATGTTTTCCTTGCCCCCCTCAGGCAGCTTTTTGTACTCTTCAAAAACCTGTGCCAGTTGTTCCTTACTGTATTTATCCAGGTCTTTACGGAAATATTCCTCCTCATGAACTGCCCCGTTTTTGTAGCTGAATTTATGGATGAGAAAGGGCCGCCAGATGGTGCTGAAAGTCTGCCCGATGGGCAATCCATACATCTCCTTCACCACCAGTTCATCCTTCACCATTTGTGCCTGGCAGGTTTTATTTACATCCCATACCTCTACCACCTTATTGCTGCCACACTCAAATAAACTGAACTTGGTATAGGTAGAGTCGCCATCGGCAGAATTATAACCGCATAAGCCCAGCTCCTTTCCGTTCCCGAACCTGAATACCCTGTTCGCCTTGTCATCATTATCATTATTCACCCCCGCCGGGCAGGCACAATCCTGAGCAATTACCCTCAAAGAGGTTACCAGGGTTAAAAAAGTAATCAGAATCGTTCTCATATTTTTATATGTTTAGTTGCCCAATAAAAATTAAATCAATGAACAAAATGCTGAACCTATATTCTCCTGTAAAGCCCCGGAACAAGTTCCCGGTTTTTCATCGGGAGGTGTTTGGGATTAATGTTATCGCTTGTTCCAGATCTGCAAGAATATCTTCCACATTCTCTATCCCCACACTCATCCTTATCAGTCCGTCAGTGATGCCATAAGTAATACGTTCCTCCCTCGGCACACCCACATGCGTGGTAGATGCCGGATGGCTTATCAGCGTATCGCAGGTGCCTAGCGATACTGCGCTGATACACATCTTGAGGCTGTTTATAAATTTTATACCTGCCTCAAAACCACCCTTCAGTTCAAAGCTCAGCATTGCTCCGGGGTACTTCATCTGCTTCCTCGCTACTGCCCCATCGGGATGGCTGGCCAGGCCCAGGTAGTTCACATGCGCCACCATGGGGTGCTGTTCCAGGTATTCAGCCACTTTTTGTGCATTGCTGCAATGCCGCTCCATTCGCAGCCCGAAGGTGCGCAGCCCGTTGGTAAGCAGAAAGGCATCAAAAGCATTGCTGTTGCCACCAAGTAGTCGGTGCACCTTGGTCAGGCCCTTGTTCATGCGTTCCAGGTCGCGTCCTATCAGTATACCGCCTATAGCCGTGCCATGCCCGTTCAGGAACTTGGTGGTCGAGTGCATCACATAGTCTACATCATACCTGAAAGGCTGCTGCAGGTAGGGTGTGGCAAATGTATTGTCCACGCATACCACCAGGCCATACTGCTTGCCCAGTGCGCTCAGGGCTTCCATGTCCAGGCATTGCAGGGTAGGGTTGGCAGGGGTTTCCATATGCATCAAGGCTATGTTGCTATCCGCTTTCAGCGCGGCTTCCACCTTCTCCGGGTCATGAAAGTCCACCAACACATAACCTATGCCCAGGTCGGGCAGTATTTTCTCCACCAGTTCATGTGTGCCCCCATATAGCGACTGGTGTGTAATGATCTTCTGTCCTGCCTTTATATTGCCCAGGAGCATGGTGCATATTGCCGCCATACCCGATGCATGAAGTATAGCCTTCAGCTGCATCGGCCGGCCATCCTTATTCATTAGCCCGTAAGCCTCCAGAAGGGCTATCTTTTCCTCAGCCTCACTTATGGTAGGGT
>Ga0214164_1002103_pt1 | contig 10560 bp, 8 predicted proteins | sample TroBogepilimnion_13_FD_153003 | JGI IMG/M metagenome (GOLD analysis project Ga0214164, IMG submission 153003) | Freshwater microbial communities from Trout Bog Lake, WI - Practice 03JUN2009 epilimnion v4 | ecosystem: Environmental > Aquatic > Freshwater > Lake > Epilimnion/Euphotic zone ...
AGGCCATCAACATAGACCGTTACAGGATCTGGAATTTCAATCGGAATAATGTCGCCAACGGCCAAAGATGTTATTTCACGCAACAGCATTTGCTTGCGTGCCAATACCGCAACAGCGGTTACTGGCGCATCGTGTACTTGATCGCTTAAGAGCTCGCTCCAATGCGCATCAGGCTCATTAGCAAAGCCCTGCATATTGTTATACAGGATCGATTTGACTGGCTCTAGCACCCAAAACGGAATACATAAATCTACATCACCGGGACGACCATTAATCTCAATCGTAAACTTGGAGTGCAGGACCATCTCGCCTGGCGAGGTGATTTTGGCAAAGCCAAAATTGGTTTCTTGGCGCATGAAATCAAACTTAATTTCATGCACTGCTTTCCAGGCTTTCTCATACTCACTTAATAGTGCATCTACCAAGCGCCGAATAATCCGTAACTCTGTTGCAGTGTACTCACGCAATGCCAAGCGCGGGGCCAAACGACCTTCACCGCCAAACATATTGTCAATCGCAATATAAACAACGCCAGGGTCTACGATCCAGCAACCCACACCGCGCAGCGGCCTAATACCAACAATATTAATATTGGTGCGCTCTGGAAATTCACTAACAAATTTCTCGTAGCTTTTCACTACCGGTAGATGCATTTGCACCTCAATCGGTGCGCGAATCATATTAAATAGAGTAAGACGCACTGCTCGACTAAAGCGCTCATGAATGAGCTCGAGCGTAGGCATGCGCCGACGCGCAATGATCTTAGATTTGTCAAACATCGCGCGCTGATCACTCGCGTCAATGTTCATCTCGACATCGATTTCCTCGGGCGGCATTTTCTCTTAACTAAGCCTCTAAAAAAACGTGGGCTTACTGCATCACAAATGTACTAAACAGCACTGCTTGTACTGGTAAATCCATTTCAGTGACATTCCAAAATTCAGCGGCAGCTCTAGCAGCTTCGCCAGAAATCTTTTGACCGCTTGAAGTCTCTTTTGGCATTGCACCAATGCGCTCTAGATTTTGCATATCAGCCGTATTGGGCTGCTGTTGCAATACATAGATCGCAGTAATCTGAGGGGCAATAATCGAGTTGATCACGAGAGCGATTTCTCTAGCCATCATGGTCTTACCTTCAACCGTAGCCAATTCTTGCATTTGCCTAGAAGAAAGCACGGTGATGATTTTGTCGCGTATCACGGGCTCAAATTGCTTGATCTTTGATTCAGTTCCGGAATCCGCTGTACGCAACACAATCTTCGTTTGAAGATAGTGCTCACCACCGCGACCTGGCAAATTAACAATCATCTCTTCCATTGGAATGTAGATTGGAGGCGCATTTTCTTTGCGCTCGGTTAATTGGCGCTTCAGAATATTTTCTGGACGATTAGCCTCTTCCTCATGTTCTTTTTTAACCTGAGCAGAATGCTCCAGATACATATAGCCACCAATGCCGCCGCCAATAAGGACCACCAGAGCAATGATAATAATGAGGAATTTCTTACTACTTTTAGGAGGCGGTGCATCTTCCTGATTGTGAGAATCAGCAGCAGGAGCTGGTGCAGTACCTGAGGCTGCGCCAGGCTCTAGAGTAGGTTCAATACGTTCTTCTTCTGCCATTACTCATCCTCTTTACTTAATATCATGCGTACAAATGAACTGCCGAGTTATCGATATTATCGCTTGGCTTACTAGAGGATACCAGTGAATTGACGGGAGTAGCGCCAACCTGCGCCACGCTATTGGAGTCAAATCCAGAAAACTGCTGGGAATTAGAAGATTGATTTTGTGCTTGAGAAAAACTACTGCCTTGGCGCAAATCCAATGAAAGATTTAACCCCATTTGGGCAAAGTCATTTTTGAGCTGCTGGCCACCATGATCCAACCTAGCTTTAGTAGCATCACTAGCCCCTTCAACGATTAAATGGGCCTGACCTGCCTGGTCAATTCTTAGATCAATCCGGATGGTTCCTTGGCCTGGAGGCGTTAGCTCAAGGGCAATGCGACCACCACCCGAGCGGGCTGCACTCATAATCTGAGCGTGCATCGGACCACTAGCCAAAGAGGCATCCGTCGCAGCAATCTGTACTTTGGATACATTCGCTGCCAAATCGGGTTGTAAATTACCTAAAGCATTCGAGCCTGCTAATGCGCCACTGGCTGCATCATTTGTTATGGCAGATTCATCCTTCGTATTGGCCAAGTTTTTAGATGTCTCTGCACTAGAAGCTTCAACAGGTGGTGCTGGGGCTTTATCTGCGCCCAAAGTGCTGCCTTGGGATTGTTGGGCACCTGAAACGGCAAGCGCTTTTGCGGTATTAATGGCGCCAAAAGTCTGGGACGCTCCTCCCACATCAAATCCATTGCTATTAGAGCGGGTTGCTTTGACTGATACTGGCTTTTGAGTTAAATCGCCTAAGGTTTGACCGGCACCTACCAAAACGGGGGCTTGGTTGCTAATCGGATTATTGGCTGCGCCCTGCGTTTCTAGGGCTAAAACCTTAATAGCTTGATCTTTATTAGAACCAACATTATTAGGTAAAACTGTATTGGAGCGGACATTTTGACCATCAGCAGCTAATGCAGCTTGTGCAGCATTTTGGCTATTTTGCGCCAATCCATTAGCATTGGCCTGCGCTTTTAGCAACGCAAGTGCACTGGCAGCACCTAGGTTATTTTGACTGAGTAAGGCTTGCGCAATACTGGTGCTAGTCATCGTGTTTTGCACACTAGCGATATCTTGGGTACCAGCGGTCTTGGCAACGGCATTCGCGGTGTTCGCGCTATTGAGACCAGGAATTGGTTGAGTCAACAGCCCTTGAGCCACTAGGCTCGCTGACAACAACTGCATTTGATCGGCAATTTTTGCCGAATCGCCAGCATTATTGGCACTCTTAGGCAAATTCTGTAGGGCATTTGCCAGGATATTTTTCGCACTTAGCAAGGCCGCCTGATTTTGCGGAGAAAGGTCTTGCCCTTGCTGCCTTGCCTGAATAGCTTGCTCGATTTCCAGCATAAATGCGTCTACGCCCTGGCCTGAGCCAGAGTTATCTTGGGCATTTGCCGTGTTTGCTAAACCATTTACATGGTGTTTTACAGCCGTATGCGGGCTATTTTGTATTACAGAGGCCATAATTTCTCCAATAGGACCCTCTGTATTAAGCATCTTTCGTGCCAGTATTCAAAGATAGCCTAGCAACATAGCTATCTTCGAACTGATTGATCTCCGATCTTTCCTGTTTTTTGCGGATTTCACGCGCCGCTTTGTCCACCAACTTACCCAGACCCTTGGTTCTCATTCGAGCCTGAGCAGCTTCCTGCAAGGCTTGATCCGATGCTCGATTCAGACCCTCAATTTGGGGGTCCATTTGAACCGAGCTTAAGAGCAGCTTCTCGCGAAAAGCATTGGCATCTTGGATAAAGGCGATCGAGGTGCCTTTCTTAGCGCCATCTAGGATCTGATTTTCATAATCCTTGGCGTATTCGAGCACCTGCTGTTTAAATTGCGCAGTTTGATTCATTTGACCGGTCACTCGGCGCGCTCTGGCCATCGCTTGATCTTCGCGAATCTTGGCTAGGCGGAAAAGAAGCTCAATCGATTTCATAATTTTAGAGCTCGCAATTACTGAGGCGCACTCACGGGAGCAATTTCTAGCAACAAACTCTCGGAATCATTCATACCCATACTACTTTCAGCGTCTTGCTGCAAATAGGCTTGAATCTTGGGCCAAGTTTGCAAGGCGACATCTAATTCAGGGTCGCTACCAGCAATGTAAGCCCCCATAGAAACCAAATCTCGACCGCGCATATATCGACTATAGAGTTGCTTCATCCGACGAGCTGATAGCAAATGATTCTTCGAGACTACCTTTGGCATCACCCGTGAAATGGACTTTTCTACATCAATTGCTGGGTAGTGACCGCTATCTGCTAGCTCGCGAGATAAGAAGAAGTGTCCATCTAAAATGCCGCGCGCGGTATCTGCAATCGGATCATTGGTGTCATCACCTTCTAGTAAGACTGTATAAAAAGCGGTGATCGATCCATTGGGATTTGGGCCGTTGCCCACCCTCTCGACCAACTCAGGCATCCGTGCAAAAACGCTTGGTGGGTAGCCCCTGGCAACTGGAGCCTCCCCCAAACTTAAACCAATTTCGCGTAGCGCCATGGCATAACGCGTTAATGAATCAACAATGAGCACGACGTGTTTGCCTTGATCACGAAACCAAATTGCCACATCGGTTGCATACGATGCTCCTTTTGAGCGCGCCAAGGGAGAGGCATCTGCAGGGGCAGCCACAACAACTGCTCTAGCAAAAGCTTCTGGGCCAAGCGTCTCATCACAAAACTCACGCACTTCGCGACCACGCTCACCCACTAAACCAATCACGATGACATCGGCCACACAATTACGTGCAAACATTCCGAGTAAAACACTCTTACCAACACCAGAACCCGCAAAGACGCCAACACGCTGACCGCGACCGACTGTGAGTAGTCCATTGATCGCCCGAATACCTACATCTAAAGGCTCATGAATGGGGGTGCGCTCCAGCGGATTTAAATTGCGCTGAATAAAAGAATTCAATTCTTTTTTGCCTGGTCCCTTGCCGTCAATCGGACGACCTAGCCCATCAACTACTCGACCCAAAAGACTCGTACCAATGGGTAAAGGCTCCATCACAGCTTGCGTGTGGTAACCGTTACCAGAATCAAATGGAGTATTGGCAGGATAGACCAAAGCGCCAGGAGAAATGCCTTCGATGTTATCGATCGGCATGAGATAAGTAATGCCGCCATTAAAACCAATGCACTCAGCGCTATAGGTTTGACCACCCATTTGCGAGAGGATGGTTGCGCCCGAACCAATGGTCATTGGCAAACCTTCTACTTCGAGCACGATACCGGAGACGCGTTTTAATTTACCTTCACGAATAGAGCGCGGCATCAAACTGAGCGCTTCTTTTTGCGAGCGCAACTGACTTGCTAGCTCAGTCGGCTGCAAGCTCATCATCGTCCTTTAAATGCGCAGTAGGGTTAGTAGCATCCGCAGAATCATCTGCCAAGATAGGTGAATATGAAGGCGACTCTTCTTGAATGGATTTAGTCATACCCAAAGCTGTTTTCACGAGCGCTAAACGAGCCTCTTTACCCACATCAATTCGAGCACCGCTAATTTCCACATACGCATGGCCTGGCTGCACATCCGCATCCACTAAAACAGAGCAGCTAAACGGCAAACCTGGGTCTTGAATAATCGCGCTCCATGTATCAACATCTTGTGCGGAGAGGCGCAGGTATAAATTTTCACCTGGCCTTGGTAAGCGCATTAAAGCTTCTTGCACTGCCGCCACAAAAGGAGCGCGCTCCATGGAGATGTTGGCTGTGAGGCGAGAACTGATTTCGAAAGCTAAATCCGTTAAGGGTTCGGCAATTGCCTCTGGCATGCCATCAACTGCTTGCAGCAGTTCTCTTAAGGCTTCATGTAAGCGTTTAGTTTCTTCATCAGCTTGGGTGTAGCCTGCTTGATAACCCTCTCGATAGCCCGCTTCTTTACCTTCTTTAAAACCAGCGTCACGACCTTCTACAAAGCCTTGGTTTAAACCAAGCTCATGCGCTTCTTCATAGGCTTTTTCACGAATTGCCTCAACCTCTTCAACAGTAGGATATTGAATCGGCGCAACCTTAGGTGGCTTTGGGGGCTTCGGAGGATCAAAGGAGGGCGGCTCCCACCTCGTCAGCAATGAGTCCTCATCAGAGGAATGCATCGGCGGACTTACCTCTCTCCATGATCATGCGACCTTCATCTGCCAAATTGCGGGCAATCCGAATAATATCTTTTTGTGCTTCTTCCACTTCTTGAATTTTGACCGGTGGACGGGTTTCGAGATCTTCGCGAACGCCATCGGCAGCACGCTTGGCCATATTCTTGAAAAGTTTTTCGCGCAACTTTGGACTTGCCCCTTTGAGCGCAAGGACCAAATTGTCTTGAGCAACTTCGAGCAACATCGTTTGCAGCGAGCGATCTTCGATTTCGATAAAGTCTTCGAAGACAAACATTTTTTCCTGAATGGCATCGGCCAACTCGGCGTTGAATGCGCGAATAGTATTGAGCGCTTCTTTATCTAAGCCGCCAGAGAGCATATTGAGAATTTCGGCTGTCGGCACAACACCGCCAACCGTACTTCTGCGGAAGTCGGCATCGGGACCAGCAGAGCGTGACATGACTTCGTTCAATTCTTTCAAAGCAGCTGGTTGAACCTTTTCTAGTAACGCAATTCGCAAGACCAATTCATTGCGTAAATCATCTGGGAAGAGTTTAAGCAATGAAGCGGCTTGCGCGGGATCTAAGAACACCATCACTGTAGCAATAATCTGCGGATGCTCATTCTTAATCATTTCATACAGCACATCAGCTTCCATGCGCTTTAAGGTCTCAATACCGGACATGTCTAGAGTTGACTCTAGGCGACCTAATAAATCAGAAGCACCTTCTGCACCCATCGCTTTGGTGAGCATGTTCTGCATGAAGGAGTCAGTATCAAATGCTACTTGAGCATTGTTTGAGGTGACATCTTTAAATTGACGTAAGACCTGCAGCACTAAATCACGATTGAGTGAGCGCACCACCGCCATCTTTCCAGACAAACGCTGGACTTCAAAAGGACTCATTTGACGCAGTACGTTTGCTGCAGACTCAGCACCGACGGCGAGCAAAATCACTGCAGCACGAGACGCACCATCGAGGTCTTCGAAAGACACGGTACCCGTTTGGGTAGCGCCTTTAACGCCCTCTTTTAAGGCCTCCGCTATCGAGAGGGTCTTGGGTGCTGGTGCTTCATCAGCCATTTAAGAATTCCTCATCATTAAGCCGCCGGTGCTGCTGCAGGAGCTGCCGGTGTAGCGGCAGCATTGGTTGCGGCGGCATCGTCGGCCAGCCATTCTTTAAAGATTGTTGCTACAACCTTAGGATTCTCGGCTACAAAATCGGTCGCATAAGCAATGAGATCGTCATACTCACGCTTACTTTCTTCATCCTTACGTGCGCGCTCTTCTTCCATGCGTTTTTTCTCTTCTTCTGCATGAGCGCGCTCTTCTTCCTCTTCCATGCGCTGACGCTCTTTTGCCAACTCAACTTCCATGCGCCGTTTCTCACGCGCTTTTGGATCCATCTGAGCCATTTCAGCTTTAATTTTCTCGTCAAACTCTTCTTCAATACGCTGTTCTTCCAAAGCCTCGTCGATCTTGGCTGGAAAGAGAATTGGTCTAACCACTCCAAAGAATAGGATGCCCAAAGAACCCAGAATCACAGCAAACTTGAAGAACTCTTTGGTCATCTCAAGGACGCCTGGCTGCTTATAGAAAGGCGGCTCATCAGAAGCTTCCACTTTGAATGGAATATTGGCTACGCTAACGCTATCGCCTCGCTTATCACTAAAACCAATAGCATCACGCACCAAATTATTAATTTGATCAATTTCTTTGGCGCTATAGGGAACAGGTTTTAAGGGCTTACCTTCCTTATCAACACCCGTTGGCTGCTTATAGTTGACCACTACACCAGCAGAAACGCGACGCAACTGACCCTTCTCAGATTTCATGCGCTGAATCGCGCGATCGACTTCATAGTTGACCGTCGATTCTTTGCGATTATTGACCGTAGAGGATCCAGAAGTGGTGGGAGGGCCATTCAAATTCTGGGGGCCGTTATTACCTGCTGCCTGAGTATTTAAAGGGGCTTGAGGCTGGCCAGGGGGTTGATTGGTTAAGGCGCCAGGCACTCCACCAGCACTAGTGCTTGGTGTTGCTGCTTCATTGGTTTGTTGACTGCGAATCGCAGACTGATTTGGTGGTGAATTTTTTCCAAAAGTCTCTTCAGTGCGCTCAAGCGTACCAAAGTCCATGTCCACAGTCACTTGAGCGCGCACATTATCGCGGCCCGTGACTGGCTCAAGAATGGTTTGCACGCGCTTAGAAAGAGCGCCTTCTAATTCAGCAACATACTTTAATTGCGTCCCATCTAAGCCAAGCGCTCTTTGCGGGTTAGGGGCCAAAAGACTGCCCTCAGCATCGACAATCGTGACATTCTCGGGACCTAAATTGGGAACTGAAGAGCCTACTAAATTCGTAATAGCAGCAACTTGCTGATTGTCTAAGAAGCGTCCTGGATGCATCGTCACCACAACCGATGCGGTTGGCTTTTCTTGCTCGCGCATAAAAGCGGTTTGCTTTGGAATTGCCAACATGACGCGAGCCGATTTCACCTGAGCCAGAGAGCTAATGCTGCGCGCCAATTCACCCTCTAAACCGCGCTGGTAATTGACTTGCTCTACAAACTGACTGGTACCCATTTTCTGGTTCTCCAGCAGCTCAAAACCGACATTACCTGCCTTTGGCAAACCCTGGCCGGCTAAGCGCAAACGGGTTTCGTAGACGGTATTTTCAGGCACCAAAATAGCAGCGCCACCCTCGGTAAATTTGTAAGGAACATTCATTTGCTGCAAGGCAGCCACAATGGCTGCGCCATCGCGTTCATTGACACTTGAAAACAACACGCGATAGTCGTCTTTGCTCTTGCCAGAAGCGCCCACAAAGATAATCGCCGCTAAAAATAAGAGTCCTGCAGCGCTAACAATGAGCTTTTGCTGGAGTGATAAGGCCTGCAATCGGTGCTTGATTTCGCCAAATTTAGTGGGAACTTTGACCGGCACCGCTCTGTGGATGCCTGCATTGGGGGCCAAATTTGCTCCAGAGCCAATATTGACTACTGTTGCATCTTTATCGCCGCCCTGTAATCCGTTTATTGCCTCGTCAGCCAATGATGTAGTCCACTAGATTACGGTTTAGTAAAAATTAATAAAAATCATAATATCACTAAATATAGAACTTTTTGCCGATAAAATCCTATATATTGATATCCTACATGCAAATTAGCCAAAAAGCAGGAAAATTTTGCCGCCCAATCCATCTGCCAATTCACCCCAACTTGCCTCTACAGTGACAGATTTGTCAGCATCAGGCAAGAGTGGGCCAAGCTCTCAAGATTTAGAGTCGGCATTTGCGCTGTTCTGGGCTGAATCCCAAAAGCTAGAGGCTCAGCAGGCTACCTTGCAGGAGAAGATCAATCTCCTTAGTAATGAGCTGCAGCAATCTAATCAGCGCTTAGCAATACTGCTCAATGCCATCCCTGCCGGCGTAGTCCTTTTAGAGAAAAATATTGTTTTATTGCATAACCCTGCAATCTTGCAATTTCTTCCCAGTTTGGCGATTGGGCAGGTATTTGATACCCCCAAAGCGTGGGCTCCATCGATTGCACCCAATGAATTTGTCATTGAATCTACCGATAAAGAAGTGGGCAATAAGCGTCAAACGATTCAACTGATTCGGATTGATGAGGGCGAGCGCAGCTTTATTCAAATTCAAGATATCACTGCCAATATCGCCCTTCACCAAAAGAGCCAGCAAGAAAGTCGCTTAGCTGCCATGGGAAAAATGGCAGCAGGCATTGCTCATCAATTTCGCACTCCACTAGCAACGGCGCTCCTCTACTCTTCACATCTTTGTGATGAACATCTAGACCCCAAGCTCTTGCCAGAGTTTGCCCAGCGCATCCGTAAGCAATTACTCGATCTTGAAAAACTCTCACAAGAGATGCTGCGATTTATTTCTAACAAAACCAATAAAACGACTTTAGTACCTGCAGCGCAAATCATTCATGAAGCAGAGACTGCAATACGCCCGCTCTTTGATGAGAAAAAAGTTGTGCTGCAACTACATCTGGATATTGCGCAAGATCTGATGATTAACGCAGACCAAAAATCACTTACCAATGCCCTCATTGCAATTTTAGAAAATGCCTTACAAATCTCCACAGAAAAACAAACGGTGAATTTGGATGCCAAGCGTGAGGGCAAGAATCTACTGATTCATATCGCCGACCAAGGCCCTGGGATAGCAGCAGAAATGCTGACCTCCCTGTTTGAGCCCTTCGCTAGCACCCATGCCAATGGAACCGGCCTTGGCTTATCGATTGCCAAGAATGCGATTGAGTCCCACCGCGGAAGCATTACCGCCAATAGCTCCAAGACTGGCGCGAGTTTTGTGATAACGCTTCCTTGTATTAGCTCTCAATGATTCGATCTGAATAAAGTAAATAAAAATGGATGACTCTGTAGATCAAAATAAACCCTTTCCAGTGATTCTGGTTGAAGACGATGATGATTTGCGCGAAGCAATAGGAATTACTTTGCGCATGAAGAAAATTGATTTTGTAACGCATCAAAAAGCAGAAACCGTTTTGCCATTGCTGCAACCAGGCATGCGGACTATTTTGATTTCTGACTATCGCTTGCCGGGCATGACCGGTTTGGATTTATTAAAAGCAGCTCAAAAATTAGCGCCTGATTTACCAGTGGTGATCATGACTGCTTTTGCTGATACCAAGCTTGCAGTAGAGGCATTGAAGGCTGGTGCAAGAGATTTTTTGATCAAGCCTTTTGTACCAGACCAGCTGATTGAAATTATTACCCGTCATCAAGCCAGTGGTGATGAACTAGTACC
>Ga0214164_1002108_pt1 | contig 10550 bp, 1 predicted proteins | sample TroBogepilimnion_13_FD_153003 | JGI IMG/M metagenome (GOLD analysis project Ga0214164, IMG submission 153003) | Freshwater microbial communities from Trout Bog Lake, WI - Practice 03JUN2009 epilimnion v4 | ecosystem: Environmental > Aquatic > Freshwater > Lake > Epilimnion/Euphotic zone ...
ACCAGTACCTGAAGTTGTTGAAACACTGCTTAAAGAAAAACTGTTCAAATCAAGGGTTGATCCCGATGCAATACTCAATGTATTTGAAACACTCAATGCGACTGTTGCAGTTGCAGTAGTGTTGTTGGTAATACCAAGATTGTAATAATTGATAACGGGTATGTTTTGTGTACCTCCATTTAAGTTAACCGTACCTGTACCCACATTGAATGTTCCAATGGTGATATTACCACCCAAACCCAATGTACCACCCGAAGTCATGTTTACAGTAGCCTTATTGTTTAAATAATGGTTACATACTAAAGAACCACCTGCGCCAAACGTGATTGAATTTGACGTGTTGACAACTATGGTATCTGGGGCAGCAGAAACAGTTCCATTAACAGTAACTGCATGGTTGATGTAAACTGTGGAATTGGCAGGTGGTATTGTACCCCCTATCCAAGTTGAACTTGTATTCCAATCACCTGCATTTGTAGTTCCATAACCTAGAATCGTAAATGTTGCATTATCGGAAGAACTACCATCTGTAGCAGTAATATTTATTACTTTTCCTGTGCTTGTACTTGGTACTATAACAGTTATATCTGTAGAACCTGTTAGAGATTGTTTGGAAACAGATATTCCGTTAATAGTAATAGAAGTATTAGAAGTAAATTGTTGACCATTTATGTCAATTGTCTGACCTATGTAGGCAGAATTGGCAGAAGATGATTGTCCAGAAACAGGACTAAGAACTGTTACGCCAGTAATGCCAAATTGTGCAAGAACTCCAACTGAAAATATTTGTGCTGCATTTGTAATAGAAGTACTTGTTTCAGTAACCATTCCAGAAGCAACATTTCCACCTAAACTAGAATATTCACCAGCCAACTTTTTAGCTATTGCACTACTATTTGACGCACTTGGAAGTCCAATTCCAGCAGCAGAAGAAAAATTACTTGTAGCACTAAAGCTCCAATATTCATTACCTACACTTGATAAACTAGCGTCAGGCGTTCCTGTATTTCCAGTTAAAAAAGCTTGAACCGTAGCTGTTGCAGTTCCTGAAACAATCGGGTTAACTAACGCAAATTGCAACAAGTTATTGGTATTACCCACAGGGAAATAATAAGTAGCAGAAGAACTACTACCTGTTAAATCCACTGTTAATGGTCCATCAATATAAGAACTATTGCTACCTGTTGATGAAGTTGTTGAATTGTATTTAACTGTAAGAATATTACCATTTGTAGATAGAAGTCCAGAGGTCAAAGTCAATGGTCCGCTTATATTTACGTCATTGTTCAATGTTACCCCAGCACTATTACTAACGGTTAAACCATAGAAGGTTTCAGTACCTGATCCTTTTGATATGACCGTTGCACTATTTCCTGCCATAGTTACAGTAGCACTATTAGTAATCGCATCTAATGTGCCTCCATTGTTATACCAATTACCATTTACTTGTAATCCACCGCTTCCTAAAGAAAGTGTACCGCCAGCAATAGACAGATTACCTACGACAGTCCTCAAAGAAGTAGGGGAAGTAATTGTGCCAGCATTAATAGTTACTGTTGGTGGCACACCAGAACCAACAGAAGTCCCTGAAGTCCATTCATTACCAACAGTAGAAGTTCCAGTGTAGGTTAAACTTGAAGTACCAGAATAAGTTGGTGCAACAGTAAGGGTTCCTCCATTAATTTGTAAAGCACCATTTTCAGCAATACCACCTGTATTAGTATAGGCAGCCCCCACCGAAAGAGTTGCACCATTACTAATGGTAGCCAAACCATTTCCTGTAGTGGCAGCGTTTACATTCAAAGTTCCTGCTGTTAGATTCAGTATCTGATAGCTGAATGGAGAAGATATTGTGGAAGAACCACTACCATTTAGGTTAATTGTATTGCCTGTGGTGGTATAAGTAACAGCACCTGACTGACTTGCGGTGAATGTACCAGCCACATTGATAGTGCCGCTTGGCAAAGTTATGGTTGGTGTACTTGCCCTTGTACCACTAATAGTAAGATTATTATAACTAATAGCAGCTAAAGAACTTGCTCCAGTACCATTGTAATTAATTGTATTATTTGTTGACACCAATCCATTACTACCCGAATAAGATGCTGAATAAGAAAGTGTACCTGCCACACCAATTGTACCAGCATTTGCAAGGGTGACATTGCCGCTTCTATTAGTACCACTGATTGTTAGATTATTGTAGTTAAATGCAGGTATAGTTTGGCTATGTGTACCATTAAATACAATTGTTCCTTGTGAGGCTGAAGAGTTTGAACCAGGATTAAAAGCTCCAGCAATATTCACTGTTCCACTTGGGAATGTTGTTCCTGTACCAGTAAGAGAAATACTATAATAGGTATTTGCTGGAATAGCTTGGTTGGTTCCACCAAAAGTTACAGAACAGTAACGAGGGGCAAAAGTGTTGATAGTGGTAACTGTTCCATTGAAAACAAATTGGGCGGTTGAAGTCAGATAAGTAAATGAAGCATTTGGATTATCAAAATTAATGCCGTTAGCGATTCCATTATCCATGTTAATATTATTGAATGTACCAGGAATGATCCTGGTATTATTAGACACTGGTGCATAATAGATAACTGTTCCGCCCCATGTGAGATTTGGAGGAAAAGCATATTGGAAAGGAGACGAACTGTTACTACTAGACTTCATGGTACCTGTCATTGCAGTATTTAAAGTGCCTAATGAAATAAAACGGTTACTGACTAAATCAAAGGTTGCTCCAGATGCAACATTCAATGTACCTCCACTTGAAGCAGAGGAACCTATATAGAGCCAGCTAGCCAATTGGAAAGTTGCACTATTATTAATATTCAATGTGCCAGAACAAATTCTCGAACCTGAAGCACCAGTAATTGTGCCTGATGATGGATTAATAGTTACATTGGCAGGAATACCCAAACCAACGGCAGGTAGTGCAGTTGCTGAAGCACCACTTCCACTACCACCACTAAAGGATAGAACAGAAGATGAAGTATAACCACTACCTCCAGCACTTACAGATACAGAGAAAACTCCCATACTTGCAGTGGCAGTAGCAGTGCCACCACCACCACCACTAATGGTAATATTTGGAACTGTAGTATAGCCACTACCATTATTTGTGATGGCAACATAAAGAGTTCCAGAGGTAACAACACCAACTGCTGTTGCTTGAGTACCCGAAGTAGGTGGATCAATTGTTATGGTTGGTACGCTTGTATAACCGGTGTTACTTGACAATGTAATACCAGCAACACCAAGACTTGCAGTGGCTGAAAGTCCTGAACCAACAGTAACTCCAACTGTAGGTACAGATGTATAACCGGTACCAGGATTAGCTACTTGAATATTTGAAATAGCAGCACCTCCTGATGGAAATAATCCCCACTCTGAACCTACAGTATATGGTGCAGCATTATATTGTAATGTTGAAGAAGCCCCATACGTAGGTACTTGGCTCAATGAACTATTTGTAGTATTGAATACAAGATTGTTATTGATGATTGGTGAAGCTGGAAGAGTCAATGCCCCATTTAGGGTAAGATTGTAGAAAGAAGGAGTTGTTCCTGTAATGGTAGCTGTACCATTGGTAACAAAAGTACCTGTACCATAAGTATAAGTACCTGCATTTACAAAACTTGCACTACTTGCAAGTGTTAGTGTACCACCTGATGTTTGATTGATTATACCTGAATTGATTATTGAAGAACCAATTGTCAGATTGCCAGATGACCCCAAACTAAGATTTCCAGAAGTTGTAACGATCAATACACTTGGAGTCATAGCAGCTGTACCTGCTAGATTCACTGTACTATTTATCACAATTTGTGCATTTGCAGTTGTGGGTGATACACCACCTACCCAAGTAGATCCAGTAGCCCAATCTGTGGTACTATTTGCGTTTGTACTGACATACCCACTTACATAGAAGGTTGATTGTTGTGTAGTAACACCATTATTCACCACAACAACTCCGCTTAAAGCAGCAGTGGATGGTACATTAACCTGTATTTTAGTAGCAGTCTGAGAAATAAATGAAGTTATGCTTGTAGAACCGTTGACTGTAACAGAAGTTACACCTGCTAAGCCCGTACCATTTATATCAATCTCCTGACCATAATAGGCAGAATCTGTTGGTATAGGCTGAAAGGCGTAAGTTGTAGTAGGTAAAACAGAAGTAATGGCAAACGCAGTTGGCAATTTACCCATTACAAGAAATTGAGAAGTGCCAGAGGGAAGTACAGCAGTACTCGTGAGCAATGGGTAAGCAACTGTTGCACCCAAAGACGTGTAAGGAGTAGGAGACCCCGACATAGTTGTTGCATAACCAATTGTATTATTACCATAACCAGAAGCCGCAGCACTTGACAAGGCTACACTTGTAGCTCCGGTAAAATTGCCAGTTGAGGCAATACTCCAATATTCTGAGGTGTTCAAAGACAATAATGTAGCATCATACGCACCACCTGCACTAGACTGGAATGCCTGAACGGTAATGGTAGGGGCAGAAGTTCCTGTTGTAGGGGCATTTAAAGTTAAACCATAATAATAGTCTATCGAGCCTGAATAATATCCCACAGGAAAAAGATAAGAAGCCCCACCACTATAACTCGAAGATAAGCCCCATGCTAGTGGACCATTGATATAAGAAGTTGTACTACCGACTCCTGCGCCTGTGATGGCACTAGAAGATGTATTTGAAACTGTCAACAAATTTGAGCCGGTTGTTGTTACCCTACCTGTCGTTAATGTTAATGTTCCTGCCACTTTTATTGGTGTACTTAATGTTACACCAGTAGCATTATTGATTGTTAGGTTATTAATACTTCCACTATTGCTATATGTATATGCAGCAATTGTTTGAGTAGAACTACCTCCATAAGTTATAGTTGCTGAACCATTAGTGGCATTGATATTTCCGCTAGTACCACTTACTGAAACACTTCCTTTCAGAGTCAAATTATAAGCTCCAACCGTAAGCACCGAAGATGAACTACCAAAAGTAATGACTCCTCCAACTGTAGTAGCACCACCTATAGACACACCTGCTGCATTTGTGATTGTAACAGCCCCATAAGTTGCAGATGGCATAGTCTGAGCACTTGAGCCTAAGAATTGCACAGAACCCGCATTGCTAGTTCCAGAGTAATCCAATCCAGCAGAAATAGGTGAGGAAGAAGTAGTAGTTGGGCAGGTAGTGGTGATTATACCACCGTTAGTAACAGCAACTGTTGTTAATGTAAAGTTACCAAGAGCCAATGTACCACCAGCAGTAGTTGTAAGCGTTCCTGTTACATTCAAATTTGCATCATTAGTTAATGAACCAGATGCATTTAACAATTTAAGGTTAGCATAAGAAGTTGCACTAACTATATGACCAGAAGTACCCGCATATTGTACAGTTCCAGGCCAAGCCTTTCCAGTTGGTAATGGAGTAGTACCTGTATTTGAAGTTTTGATTGTACCAGTGTTACTGACTGTCATTGAACCTGCTGTATTTTCTAAAATTGTATTTGTACCAGCATCCAAAATACCACTTGCATTATTAACAGTAATTCCATCTAGAGATAGACTAGTAATTGCCCCCAAGGTGTAAGTTACAGCACCACTTACTGTCAGCATACCCACTTTTCCTGTAGTACCAAGAATTTCATTACCTGATCCAATAGTGCTTGTAATAGTAACTGCAACCCTATCAGAAGCTGATGCACCAAAAACAGGTGCAGTGGACAATGTTCCTGAAGCACGGCTGATTGTTGCCCCATTTGAAAGGGTTATGTTATTGGTAGAATTAGTAACAGCACCACTTGTTAGTGTAAGAGTATTACCGTTTGCAATTGTATAAGCAGAACCAAGAACTAAAGTACCAGAAGAAAGACTTATTGTGAGGTTTTTTAATTTTGAACCTAATCCAGTTGTTTCAAGACCAGTTGATGTACATGTCCCTGTATATGTTAGGTTTACAGGACTAGCACTATAAGTTGGTGCTGCGGTTATAAAACCTCCACTTGGGGTGGAAGTCAATATTGAAAAGGTGAGACTAAATGGATTCGTTCCATCTCCCAATGTAAGATTTGTTCCATTAATTGTTCCTGTACCAGCAGTTGTAAAACTCAAACTATTAGTAATCGTTGTACCTGCTGCAACCGTATAAGCTCCAGACGAAATAATTTCAACATTTGCCAGCTTAATTGTACTACCAGAAGTTGTGATAGCGGTTAAAGGTGAAGAACCAGTACGACCAGCTTGTATTTTCCCACCAGAAGATTGATAAACAACATTAGTTGCGGAAGCACTAGTATTACTGACTATAGTTCCTCCAGTAATTTTAATTACATTACCTCCATCATCAAAAGTACCATTATTCAAGATTAAAGTACCCGAAATCAGTTGAAGCAAATTGGAGGTACAAGTTCCAACTTTAATGGTAGCCCCTGCCCTATTAACTGTAAAATTGTTAATAGAACTTGCATTAGTTCCCGTATTAAAATTTACAGTTTGTGTATTTGTATTACCTGTTCCTTGAAATGTAACATACCCACCACTTGTAGTAGTAGCTGGACCGAATCCTGCACTTAGTGTTCCACCACCTGCTGAAATGGATCCTGTTGTACCAGAAGTAGTATTTGAAGAATTAAATATTATTGTTTTTCCATTCAATGCAAGGTTTCCACTAGTATTCAGATTCAATAATCCATTAACTTGAAACTGTGTACCACCGGATAAAATAACATTTATGGTATTAGGGATTTCTATATTTGCCACTTGACAAGTACTACTGCTTCCTAGTGTGATTGCATTCATCATGTTGGCACTGAAAGTACCAGCAGTAGTATTTGTACCACAAGTGACAGTTGGAGCTGATGTATATCCAGAACCGCCATTTGTAATTGTAATCCCATTCACTACACCACTTGACACTGCAAAAGTGGCGGTCGCTGCAATACCAGCAAAAGTGAAAGTATAAGTACCAAGAGCTTGTGTCCCACCCACAAAAGTTGGGGCTGTTGTAGAAGTTCCTGAAGGGCTACTAACAGTGTATAAATAGCCTCCATTAGTAACTTGCTGACCATTGGTGTAAGTTCCTCCACTTGTCCAAGCTGTACCTATTGTAGCACTACCAGCTGTGTAGCCTGTACCACCAGAAGTAATGGTAAAATATCCAATTGAAGAACCACTCGCCGTTCCTGCCATTTTAATTTCTCCTGTACCTGAGTGAACTGTAACACCAGAAGTATTTGCAGCTGCAAAAGTTCCACCAACTACAAAAGTATTACCTCCATCTGCTATAGCACAACTTGCAGTCATATCCAAGTCTCCAGTGATATTCAAAGTATTAGTACCTGAAGCAAAATTTATAGTAGTTGCACTAGTACCTTTTCCTAAAACTAAAGATTGTATTGTTTCATTGTTGTTGGGTGCTGATATATATATAGTAGTTGCCGCTGGTGTACCTGTACCTCCATTGCTGGCATCAATAACTAAAACATCTCCTGTATTTGGCGATGTCCTTGTTGTACCACCACCACCACGAGTGGTATTCCAGTTTGCCGCAGTTGTCCAAGCACCTGGGCTTACAGAAGTACCAGCACCTCCAACCCAATAGTAAGTACTTTGAGCATTCAAGACTCCTGCAATCATCAGCAGCATTATTACCATTAAAGACATTTTGCCAAACAAAGAGGCACTAGATTTTTTGTAGAAACTGTTTTTCATATAGCTTATTTTAGAGAGAATACAAAGTGAGGAAGTTGTTTCAGAAGAGACTTTAGCAGACACTCCTGAGATAAGTTGACAAGCTTTTTTACACATAGAAAAGTTCAATTCGTTTATTAAAATCATGCAATCGTTATCGTCTTTTGATTGCGCTATGCAAATAGACTAAATTCTATTGTGTATTATTTGTTCAAATGTTGCAACTAATTGCCTTAATCGTTCAGAATGAAAGAATCATGGGTAATTGAAATTCGGATTATGAAGCAGGATATACTATATCAGTATATGTAAAATTACTTGTCGTAATGTATCAAATGGTACAACACAATGTGCTTAGTTGCTTATCGGGATGTGAGAGTTTGAAAGTTGAGTGGACGATGTAATTCAAGCCTTGTGTCGATTTACTTGGCGGCATACCGATGTATGAAAACTAACATTAAGAAGCTGTTTGACATTCATTATGGGATTTAACATTGACTGCAACTAAGTTAAAATTTTCGCTTTAGGGGTTGGATTATGGATGCAAAGTTATCTTGTTTTAGCGAAATACACTACATGAGTAATTCTAAATAATTAACTCAAACAGCTTCTAAAACTGAGTAGCCTATCTCATTTAAATAGAATAATTATTGCACTTCCATTACACGGAACTCCATTGCCTTTACAACTGTTTTACCTTCCAGCTTTTCATTGGTTAGTACATCCTTCATAGGTAGAGAAAGCTGTAATGCCTGATCTTTATCGGTGAAGTTGATAGCATAGACATAGCTTATTGTTCCCCTTTTAAGGGTGGTAATCTCCACTAGCTTATCTGTTGCCTTTGCCAAAGGAGCAATAGCAGCATTGATTAATACTGCACTCATCAATGTATCCACCATGGCATCAGAGGGAACTGTACCTACATAATAGACCATCCCCTTTCCTACCCTGTTCCTTACTACAGCGGGCTTTCCCTCTAAAAACCGGCTTTGATAAGTAGCCAATACCGAAGCCGTTGTTGGTTTGAATACATCATACCATAAAGAACCTGTATACGCTTTCCCTGCTTCTGGATAAGCAATAGTGGTGGTCTCTTGCTTAATCAATGCAAACTGTTCTTGCATTTCAATGCCTGCTAATGATTCTATATCCTTGTTAATTAATCTTCCAAAAGACTTCATAGTTGTATCGCGCAGTCCAGTCATACAAGTAACGACTACTGTGCTTCCTTTTTCTGCTGCTTGTTTTAGCTTGGCACATAGTTGTGGGGTAACTAGAATCTGTGCAGGAACGATGATCAAAGGATAGGTATCTAACTTATCAGTTGGGGAAACAATATCCGTAGTAATATCTTGTTCCCTCAATGCTCTGTAATAAGAATAGATGTGGCGCATATACCTAAAGTCGGCACTAACTCTGCCATCTTCAAAAGCCCAATCGCACTTAAAATCCCTTATAATTGCTGCTTTTGCTGTAGGGAAAGCATTGCCAATTATTCCTTTTATCTTGGTTAATTCAGCAGAGGTTTTCTTTACTTCCTCATACCTTCTTTTAGGTATATTGTCTGCGTCAACTATCCCATTCATCATTTGTTCGTGGGCATATTCGAAAGTTCGGTAAGGGAAGAAGAGAATACTTTCTGCACCGTGTGCAAGCCCTTGATGACACCACAAACGAGCCATTCCGGGTTCAATCATCTTCCTTTGTTTGCCTGCTGTTCTTGAAATCTGTTGTTCATTAATCCAAAATGGGGTATGCAGTGTTCCTCTGATTTGTGACAAAGCCATTGAAGCCATTGCGGGGTGATAGTCAAAGTTATCGACTGGGGCATATTCATTCTCCAATGTCCAGGTGTAAGGGTAATTATCGAGCGATAGGAAATCACAGCTTTGAGCAAGCTTATACATATTCAGTCTGTAAATAAACCCGCTAGAACAAATGTTGTGGGTGATTTTAAATCGAGGGTTTATCTGCTTGATGGCATCACGTTGTAACTTAAAATACTCAATGGTACAATCAGAATAGAACTCCTGATAATCTACAAAGCATCCGGGGTTGTCCCCTTTTCTAGGCAGGAATACTTGCTTAAAGTCTGTCAGGTTCTCACTCCAGAAGGTTAATCCCCAAGTACTATTCAATGTTTCAATGGTTTTGTATTTCTCTTTCAGCCAGTTGGCAAACTTCAACCTGCAGGTTTCACAATAGCAATAAGGCTCTTCTGCCATCAACTCATTATCAATCTGAAAACCTTCTACATTGGGGTTATTGGCAAAGGCTGTCGCGAGTTGCTGGGCTATTTTAACCGAATAGTTTCTGTAGGTTTCATTATTCAGACAAGCATGTCTACGCTTTCCGTAAGGTTTTCTTTGTCCCGTTTCCGTAACCTGCATAATGTCGGGGTATTGGTCGAACATCCATTTGGGAATAGCAGCGGTCGGGGTACAAAGCAGGGTTTTTATTTGATGCTTACCCAATGTATCGACTGTTTTTACCAGCCAATCTAGGGTGTAGGTATTGCTGTCTGGCTGCATCTTGAACCACGCAAAATCTCCCATACGTACAATGTTGAGTCCCCCCGCTTTCATTAGCGAAGCATCTTTAGAAACATTCTCAATGGGAAAATGCTCGGGATAATAGTCGGATCCTAATTGGAAAGATTGTCCAATACAAAAGGATGTGCCCAATATGAAGGAAATAAAAAGAATGCAGAACCTTGATGTCATCATTTTACAAAACTAACTTAAGCAACCAAATTTTAAGAGTGCTAACACACAGAGGCTTCTGATGTAATAAAGTTTAAACCGCAGCGAAGTATTCTCTCTATTTCTACCCCCATTGACAACTATTAAGTGCAT
>Ga0214164_1002111_pt1 | contig 10526 bp, 26 predicted proteins | sample TroBogepilimnion_13_FD_153003 | JGI IMG/M metagenome (GOLD analysis project Ga0214164, IMG submission 153003) | Freshwater microbial communities from Trout Bog Lake, WI - Practice 03JUN2009 epilimnion v4 | ecosystem: Environmental > Aquatic > Freshwater > Lake > Epilimnion/Euphotic zone ...
CTTACTAAATTCCTTATACTCATCAGATAGGTGATTGATATAACCAACAGCATTACCTAACCGTTTACCCGGTTTATCCACAAAGGCATATATGAAGTTGGTGGCCGAACCATCGGCCCACTTTGTAGTCTCACGCAGTAAAGTCAAACGCATATTCACCTTCAGTAACAATATTGAAATTTATAAATCGTTTACGATAAATGTTACACAATTCAATATAAACATCATTGGCCGTTGGTCGGCCTGAATTGAGAAACAATGTACCATTATGAAATTCAGCAGTTTCGCCTTCTTTCAATAAATGTCCAATTTTTTGCATTACAGTTTGTTCAAACATAATAAATCCTTTAAAAAATCAACCAACAATAGCATATTCAGCCAAATCTTTCCAGTTTGCACCGGCAGATTTACGAATCTTTGTTACCTGAATCAGTGTACGCAAAGACAACTCTTTCACATTATCGCATAACTCAGCAATAAGGTCCATTGCATCGACCTTGTGTTGTTTGTCATACTCAGGCATAAAGTCTTTTTGGTCAAGCAGGAATCGCATACGTTCAACCTTTTGTTTGGCAGTCATAGACAAGTCAACGGCTAGTGAACGTGAGATAATGGCTTGATCCAATGAAGATGACGACAGGTTAGAGATAAAGACAACACGGCCTTTAAATTCAAACACATTAGGCAATTCTTCATCACGAGTATCGGCACGCCAAGAGATAATACGGCGAGAATATGAATCTAGAGCCGCTTTCAATAGGTTAAGAGATACTGGATCTTTGAGCACCGAATCACAGTCATCAAATACAACAACCGAATTACGATTCTCAAACAAAACACGATATAAACCTTTTGGTGTAGAATAACCTTTAACAACACGGAAAGATTTATCAGGCACAACGGCACCATCAGCCAATTCGTCAAGCACGGACAGATCAGTGAAGCCGGCATCGGTCAAAGCGGCTGATACGGTGTGTGACTTACCGAGACCACCAGGTCCCGATACAACCACGGACGCTTGGTCGCCTTTTGCAAGCATTTGAACCATATCACGGACGAAACCAAAACGCTGGTTAATAGAGAATTTGGACTCAGTGGGTGCAACAACGGCATCAGTTACTTTTAACATACGCTCCAATGCACGGCGATTAGCACGTTTTACAATCTTGCCGTTGATATTAGCCGCATACTTACCGTCAACCATAAAAATACCAGACATTTAAATTCCTTCATCAATCAAAGTAAGAGTCCATTGTAACACGGCCGGCACCTAAGTCAAGGACAATCCGGGACGGTGTTGCTTAAAAACAACAATCAAATTTTCTGACAGGTCCAACCCTTGTGTTGTTTAAATTTGCCTTTGGCTACCATAGTCATACTAGATTGATTTAAGTTTTTTTCTCGACAAAATTGCCTTAAATTAAAAACTCTATATGTGATACCGATAGGATCAGTGATTAACCAATTTTTAGAATTTGCAAATCCAATTTTTTCATTGCGTAAATGGGAATATCTCATTCCTATTTGTCTAGTACTTTGAGCTTTTTTTTGTTCGGCCGTTCTTTTTATGCCTAGATTGAAATGTCCAGAATTATTAGAATATAATGGGGTTACAATATAAGGTTCGGTGTTACTTGGTACATAATCTACATCGAATATGGTAGATAATGCTTGGGACATTGCATCCCATTCCGACTGGGGTATATACATATTAGTGCTGGTCATAATAGTCCTTGATTATTGTTTCGATGGCTAGAGTGTATGGTCCCTGCCAGGACGCGATACACACCTATTTATATTATAATCATTATTATGCAACATTACCAGGACGCATGATATTGGAAGGAACAATCTTCCAGTCGTTTGTCATTCAAAATTTGATTGAGGACGATTTTGGTGCGTTTCAATTCGTCCCAGTAGTATTCATCCACATCGGTCGAACCAAAAAAGAAACCACTTTTTGGTTCCAATAATTCGGAGTCTTTATTATCAATGGCTTCCGAACACAGATTAACCAATTCACTAATTTGTTCGCGGGAAACATAATAATTTCCACAATCGTCTTCACCATCTTGGACATTATTCACAAACCATGCGTGAATCTGGTTTGCTTTACGCCAATATGCCACTTCTAATTCAACATAAATGTGGCCAAATTCATTAGGACCAAAACCCAATGATTCTTTAATCGATGCATTTAGTTTAGTATCTTCTGGTTTAAAACCAAAATCAGAAACATATTTACGTGCCGACAAGTACATATCTAAACCCATGATTATCTCCTTAAACCAAATCAATTTGAATGTTGAAATTAACAGCTTCCATATAGCTATTATAAACTTTAACGGTTCGACCAAAACCAGTTAATTTATTTGAACCAATCTCATGCAATACAACATTAACTGCCGAGGTTTGCGTAGTAAATGGACCAGCCAGGGCATCTTGTACGGTTGTATAAAATCCAACACCATTCACAATGGCACGTATACGCTGGCTATTTTTAAGCCCTTGAACAATTTGCTTGGTTCTCATAGTGTCCTAATCAATCGAATAAGTGGCAATTATAGCACATCTGGACGGTCCGTCAAGGACTTTTGGTATGCTTGTTGTTAATTTACAACACCCATTTTATTGTGACAATGAACCGGCCTTCATGGAAGCCATACTCGTCTTTTGGTATGTCGGCTACTGTTGGATTAAAATCATTGTTGAATGCCTCATGGACATCTCGGCTCAAATCACACAATGATTCCGAATCATACTCTTTATCAAAAATTGTTTTCATGCATAATCTCCGTGTAAACCATAATTAATCTCCATTGTCCATGCGATAGATTCTGCCGCCTCGTGGTCATATGTTTCACGCACAAAATTGGCACAATCTTGGACAATCAACTCGGCTACTTTTTTAGCAATAGTTCTTTCACCAAAAAATCTATTTGGATCCTGTTTATGTAAATCGCAATATGCCTGTTCAATAATTTGTTCAATTCGTTCGTTCATTCTACATTCTTTCCGTATAGTAACTGCATGGCGTCAAAAATGCAATCATCAATTGGGTCATGTTTTTGTATATGATGTGCAGGATTGAAACCAGGATAATCCACATCCACATAACCAGTCACAGACCCATTCAATAGGTCCAATGCGGTACGCACATCACGCCAACGATTAAAGAAAAACACAGGTTCAATGCCTAGTTTTTCTTCAATCGAATCAAGCACCAATTGGTCGAGGTTGCCACGTGCCCACACCCAACATTTGTCGTGCATTGGAAATTGTTTTGACCATTGTCTCATGGCTTCTACACCATCATCAATGATAATATCATCGGCGCTTGGTTTAAATGATTTGTTTTTTACAATGTCACATTGTTTACCCCACCATGATATGGATGACCTGGTCATGGTGCGACCAAGCCTTGCAATTTGGTCATTGACATTGAATTTGGCAAAAAATGCGGTGTCTCGCATATCTTTTGGTGATGGTTTTTCCCTCGGGTCAAAGTATACGGCCGCCATGGATAATATCACTGCACTAGATTCCTTACCAAGTGTTTCAACATCAAAGACAAACATTTATTTCCTTTCAACACTCTGGATCAAAATCGTTCCATTCCTGTGCTTCATCCACATCAGGTTCTTCGTTTTCAGATTCCCAATCGGCCTTTTGCTCAGAGATAGCAAACATTTCATCCAATTCTTGAGGTAGATTATCTACAATCTCACTGGAGTCCATACTGCCATATTCATAATCATCGTCATTGCCATTATCATAAATGCCAGCGAATGCCATACCAGATTCATCATAGAATGCCCGAACCTCATAATCACGCTCGACCATCTCATTATAGAATTGAATTGGTGGTGCCCATGCGGTATCAAAGGTCAAAGTAATAGAATCACCAGTATCTTCGGTAATTTGTGGCTCTACATCCCATTTACAACCCCAATTGGTCACGTTCCATTCATACCAATTTTCTTCTTCATTTACTGGTCGTGGCACCAGAGTATTGAAAAAATGTTCACCAGTAGAGGCTTCGGCCGCTACCTTAACAGCATCACGAATAACATCCAGTTTGGATGGTTCAACGTGAGAGATAACCACAACATTAGAGCACCAGTTTGGCATAATATATTCCTTTATTCAATACTTAGTTTGACATATATTCTAGACCATTTTTAAATGGTAGGTCTTCTTCACCACCACCAAAAAACGCTTCATTCATTTCTTTGCACTGCAATTCTTTTGCAGTATGCACAACGGCTTCCCAGCCTGTAGGTGTTTGAGCCACAATAATATCATGTGAATATACCGACCCGGTTTCAGTGTAATGGCCTTCTACCTCTACAAGCCGGGTAGTACCTCGCATATTATCCATCATAGTACCGTACCAACCATTGGCAAGACGGACACGCATACCTTTTTTAATATCTGATGTTTTCATTCTTCAACTCCGAAATGTTTCTTGGCCACTGCTACACCTTCATCAACATCAGTATAGTGTAACACAATATTGGTACATTCTTTCACAATCAACTTGGCGAACTGCTCCAAGTACCATAACGGTATGTCCAGGTGATGCTCAGTATCGCCATGAACAGTTGCTTGTTTAGCAAGTTCTTTAATTCGTTCGTTCATTATATTTTGGAACAAGTCCATCCTTTATGTTGTTTTCTTTTACCTTGAGATACCAAGGTCATATGTCCTGCATTTAATTGATTACATTTACAAAAATGATTCATACTTTTTATAGTAAATGTTTCACCTTTTGGATTAGTTACTGACCAAGAATCTGACCTTGCGATTCTATTATTTTCTTGATGCTCTGGTGTTCTCTTATAATTTTTTGCCGCCAATGATAATGATTTTCTGTGTGATTCTGATAATGGTCCAGTATTTTTACCTTTGTTCCATGGGTCTTTACCAAATACACCAATATCAATACCAATGTTAACAGGCATTATGGATTCGGTTTTGTTTAGTAAAAATCTTGTTGTATCTGTCGGCGTATAATCAACTTCAAAAATCTCACACATTTTTTTATTAAACTCGGCCGTAATATATACATATTTCATGCTGGTATCTCCGTAATAGATATTAGAGTGGGTGCACCTGTGGTGGGTGGTGACCCACACCTATTTATGCAATTACATTGATATTTTCGGCAGTAATACCTTTCTTAATTAGAAAATTCTTAGCCGATTCGATAGTTGGTCGCGCCGCAACTGGCTTACCGCCAAACCATGCCATGTATTTGTTACGGTCTGCACGGAAGATAATAGTACCGTCAGGGTGTGTGGCTTTAGTACCAGTTGATTTTGCTACCTTAACAGCTTTTGGTGCTTTTACTTTAGCAACCTTGACTGGTTTGGCTTTAGTCTTGGGAAAATCGACTGGGTTATTGGTATTTGTAACGTGTACATCATTAACCAATGCAACCTCAGCGGCTGGTTTTGGTTTTGCTACCTTGACAGGACCGCGCCAGGGCAAGAATCCAAGTGCCGATGGTTTACCCTTGGCATTAATAACATCTTCCATTGTATATTCACAACGAGACCATTCACCAGTGTCGGCATCGAACCAACGCAACGGTGTACCTAGTTTCTCACCGCGGTCGACCACGTAAATACCAGAATGGACTGGATTAACACCAGTATTGAATACATTAGACATCACATTACCTCATCAATAAAAAATACAATTATACACGGAATCCAAGGATTGTCAACAAATATCCTTGGTTATGTTGTTTTTTTACAACACATCTTCTTCCACAATCTCATATTCATATTCTTTGAGTTTGAACATAATCAATCCAATAAAATCATATATTCTTCAGGAAAATACTTACGAAACCAATCACAGCCCTTTTGGACGATTTTATAGTTACCGGTCATATTACCTCCCATAATAGAGTCATATACCGCAACGGCATCTGGTTCTAATTTACATGATTGGCCCGAAAATGGGTTTCTTACCTCGACAGGTTCAGAATCCATAATCAAACAATCAAATGGCAACTTGCGTTTCATATTAAGCCTCCAAAATATCCAAATAAATTTCACGTTCATTACATTCTCTGATTAACTCCAAAGTGGAATAATCACGGTAACCACGATGGCCAAATTCCAAATATGAATTCAGCAATTCAGTTGCATCACCACTCATAATAGAATTAAAATCATTATCGACCAATGCCTCAATCATTTTATCTCGCATTTTGTTACCTCTATATGTTGCATTAGACCGATTCACATCGGTTTCGGATATTAAATCCTCATCAGTAATGCTGGATTATGCCGGTTGCATCATAATCGTTGGATACTTAACAAAACCACTATTATCTTTCTTGGCTTTACCTTTTGCATATAATCCAACGATAACACCTTTTGGATCAAGAAAACGCAAATCGGACTCGTCACCGTTAAATACAGGCAAACCATTATATGTTTCAGGCATTGGGCTAGTTTTCTTAATACCAAATACAGTGGCAATATTATAACCTTGTTGAATTGCCAATAATACGTCACCATCATTACCATCAGCGGCAGAAAATGTCAACGAATAATTGGGGATATTCGATACTTTACGACCTAATACCTTAGTATAATCATAAAAGGTTACATTAGGGAAAGCATTAAAGATATTCTCATAATAGTAACCATTAATTGTGAAACCATATTTCTCCCACGATAAATCAGATGTACCATTTAAACGGAAAACAGGAGTTAATCCGAGTTTAGCTGATTGTTTAATTGCCAAAGTAATATCTCTGAACAATAATTTGAAAAACTCGTTACGATTATTATAAAATAATTGTGTTTTACGAATACGAGCTTGCTGGATAATATTAGTATTTTCACCTTTTTTGAACATACCACCTCGACCAGCAGTATTAAGGCAGGACATAATACAACCGGCGGTTGCTTTTGGGCACGTATTTTTACCGGATAATGTATATGGTGCTAAATGCAGAATATACGTCATATAACCTTGTGATTGACCTTTTAATGTCTTGGGATTACCAGTAGATAATAAGTGCATAATATATTCCTTTAAAAATTACAATCAAAGTGCTGAATTACTGAATCAATGTGGTTATTATACAGGAATCCTGGAAATTGTCAACGGTTTTTTATCGTCATGTTGCATGGAAACAACACTTAGAACACCACCATAAGCATAATAATAAGATAATGCCAAATCTTTAATGTAAAATGTAAAAACTTTACCTTTACTTGTGATTAACATATATTTCATTATAGTACCTTTTCACCTCAAAAACCCGCTGGGATAATCCATGCGGGTTATTATTAAATATTTACCTCATTATGTACCATAATATGCCTCCATTTCACCTAATACAATATTCATGCACATTAATTGAAACCTCGACAAATCATATTGATTATCTTCCATCATAGAAATGGCCTCAATAAGAGAATCACAGTTATTATCGATACCATATTGATTAATGATATTCAATGCTTCATTATAAGTGGTTATTCCGATCATTATTCAATTCCTATAGTTAATGTGTTTGAAGTAAATGAGATATTCAATAAAACCATATTCATTTTAGATAATACGTCACGAATACGATTTTGAATATCTACTTTGGCGGTTAACTCAATACCAGTTAAATTGATATTTGGTTCGTGTAAATGAAAATGCTGATATTCAGCCGATAATGTAAATGGCACAAGATATACTTCAGAAACATTTTTATAATGATTCGAATATAATACCATTTTCTTATTGAATAGAATTTTATTCATATTATCTCCTTATTGATTCAAAAACTGCGTGAACCGATTATCAAAACTCTCATAATTACCATTTTCTTCGGACCATATATCATAATCCTCTGTTTTATCGCCATTTTCATCTTCTCCGAATAATGGCTCATTATCCATTATGTAATTTTCATATACATTCAATGCCGACATAATCACATCCAAATCAGTATGGGATAATACCAATTCAGTTTCGACACCATTAACCAGTTTAACCATTTTAATCATATTATACTCCATATAAACGTTTCATTCTCTTACTAGTAACCGTTCTACATTTAGTGATATTACCACCATTAGAACGATAATCAATCATAGCATTAACCGAGATAATCCGGTCGATATATTTTTGATTTTGAATGGCATCCACTTCCAGATTATCCAATGCTTTAATATCATTGGACATTTTATAGCGACCCTTATTAGCATTAACTGCCTCGGCATATTCCATTTTGGATATTTCCTTATTAAGGGATTCTAATTGAGCCATTAAGTCTTTGGTATTCATAGAGGATCCATTCATTGATTGCATGGTGCCATTATAACCGATCCAGTTCCACTATGCAAGGACAATGTGGAATGGTTGACCGGAATGGTATGTCAAGGGTTTTTTACAATTTCCACGCATATTTTTACATTTTGTTGTATCCGCGCAACACCTGTCGCTTTTGTGAGTGTCCACTAACATGTTAGCGTTTAGGTGCGATTGTCCGGCGAAAATCCTGGCATTATAGCACGGTTTCCGAGATTCCGCAAGGTACCGTTTGGTATTCAAAACACTTGGAACACAAAGGTTCTCAAAAGTTTCCAGTAACCATACGACCACACTCCACGTCCACCCCGCCTTTGCTTCGAATCATGGTGCCATTATACCACTTCCAGAGGATACCACAAGGTACCGAAAGGTTCTCACAATGCCCCACGTAAGAAAAAAGTTCACGGTTGACAGGTTCCTAGTTTTTATGCTATAATTCCAGTAAGGTGTCGGCACTCCAGAAACCATACAGGCAGCCTCCACGTGCATCCCGCTTGGCTTCGAATCTGGTACCAATTATACCAGAACCAGTGGGATTGTCAAGGCCTCGTGGTGTTGCAAGGAAACGACACACTACCTGGCCACCTGATTTCCAGGAAACCAGTCAAAACCTCGAGGTTTTTGCATGTTCCACGGAAATCAGGTGGCCAGGTAGTGTCTGCAATAGGCACATGGAATGGTCAAGTATTGGTTGTGGTTCTCCTTGGTCGTGGTATAATAGAGCCATACCAAGCAACAAAGGAACAGAAAATGCAAAACCAACTGACTGTAGCACAATTGATAGCCATCCTCCAGGCCCTTCCTAACCAGAATGCCTTGGTGGAAATGGCAATGAACCAAGAGTACCAGGCGGCTGTGGAAGCGGATGACATCCACGTGTGGTCGGATGACCTGGTTATCATAGGCGAATAACACTACAATCCGGTCAAGTATCGCTTGCAAAATCCATCCACTTCGGTTACAATCCATCCATGATGAAACAAATTAAAGACCTAATCCAAGCAACCGTCCTGGCACTCCTATTCGGTGGTCCAGTTTTCTTTTACATCCTCTTCCAAATGAAACCCTAAGGAACTACAATGAACAAAATCCGTAACTTTTTCTCCAATACTGACAACCTGGTATTCCTCATAACCTGGATATCAGGCATCCAAATGGGTCTCGCTCTGGCTCAATTCGCAACCAAATAAGGAACTACAATGCGCCCACAATTGATCTCCGAATATGATGCCATCCAACTTTTCGAGGAAATGCTGGATGATACCAATCCCATGGTAAAGGTCGGGTACCTGTCCTTTATGCCATCAACGGTACTCCGTGAATTAGATCCAGTGGCATACCGTGAGGATTTTATCCAATATTGTGATTGCCTGGTGGATTCTGACATATACGTGGAAGACTATACCGAGGACCAGATGGAGCCAGAGGAGCAGGAGGCCGACTGAAGCCATCCATTATAGCACTCCATGGAGGTCCCGTCAAGGGCCCTCCAATAACACTCCACTCCGGTCAAGTATTCCAAATAATCCTTGTGGTTCTCCGTGGAAGTGGTATAATAGAGCCATCTTAAACAAAACAAAGGAAAGAAAATGTCAGTAGATTCCCGCTCCGTCATTAACCAATTCACCAACTCCATCGTGGAATTGCAAGTTACCAAGGGCTATACCACTGCCGAGGCTTACATGTTCTTGGCAGGTTATCTCGGTTCCCACTTGGCAAGCATAGTAGACCAATTGCCTAAAGCAAAGCGCCAAGAGGCACTGGAGTATATGAACCGTACCACCGCCAGCAAGGAGATAGAGATCCAATTACGGAAGGAGATGGCATGAGGGTTTCCCTCTTATTGGTGGCCATTGGGTTGGCCACTCTCATTTTGGATATAATAGTATTAGGAGCATAATATGGGCATGGCATGGAATACAATGGTTTTGGAGTTACTTGGGCACAGTGATTCGGGGGCACTGGTCGAGTTATTAATGGAGCGCCATGTGGTTGGAGTGAGGGGTAGGGAAGGATAACAGGTTACCAGGGGCCTGTCAGGGGCAGGTCCTTGGATGACAGTATGGTGGCGGTGCCGGCGTTCTACGGCAAAATGTGTTAGAAAAAGTTCGTCCATGGTCAAACTCTTTTTTTCTCTATTTTATTTTCTCCGGGATTTTTTCACCGGTACTTTTTGTTCCCCGAAAAAATTC
>Ga0214164_1002113_pt1 | contig 10521 bp, 12 predicted proteins | sample TroBogepilimnion_13_FD_153003 | JGI IMG/M metagenome (GOLD analysis project Ga0214164, IMG submission 153003) | Freshwater microbial communities from Trout Bog Lake, WI - Practice 03JUN2009 epilimnion v4 | ecosystem: Environmental > Aquatic > Freshwater > Lake > Epilimnion/Euphotic zone ...
AGAAAAGCCGCATTTTGGAAAATGTTCTCCCATTTTCAGAAACCAAACGACGAATTAAAAAATGTTTGTGAAATTAATTATTAGATTCAATGTAATAGCTTAATTTCATCAACCGGATTGACTTGGATATTAGTTTACCATTAGTAGAAAGTTAAAATGGAATTCCGCCTAAAATACATTATATTTTCTAGTTATTAAATTTCAACCAATTTTTAAATCAAAAATTCGGTTAGATCAACTCTTAGGATCCAGGGCTTTCTTTATCCTTTCCGACACATCCTCAAGATGATATTTACTCATCTTGTCTTTTGTGCCGGGAATTGCTGCATTAATCTGATTCCTTAATGCAATCATTTGTGCCCTTGCTACCGATGCAACATCGGTATTTTTTATGGCTGGTGCCGCCATGAATCCATTAGCTGCCGGCGCAGGTGGCGGATTAAGAATATTGGCAAGAGCGTCTATATAAGCTTTTTGCAGATTACGCCTGTAACCGTCAATTGGCTTATTACTCACCAGTTCGTTCCATATACCCTTCTTCACATCATTCATCATATCTTCCAGCGAGTAAGTGATATTATCGCCATACCTGTTGGCCGAAACAACCAGTCTGTTTAACCGGGCACCGGAAAGCAGGCTGTTCAGAATACCTGTCTGTATATTGCATACATTTTCATTGGCAACCGGGTTGCTGATCTTGTTGAGTATTTCTTTGTTCAGCAGCCATTCCGGAGTTTCAAAGAGTTGTTTATTGAGAAATGCCACAGCTTCTTGCTGAATGACTTTTGGAGTTGGTTCATAAACATCTTCCCCGGCCTGCTCAATGCTTTTAGGCGTTTCATATACTCCTCCGACATTCTTCAATACATGCCCCATATACCGGCCGAACTGACTTGTAAGTGCATAATACATATCGCTCAGGTTTTCGTATTTATCTGCTTCCTCCCTGGTCCATTCAGGCAATCTCAGAATGATCCTTTTCAGGTTCAGTATACCATATTCACTTGCCTTCATTGAGTTATCACCAAGGTCTTCGGTTTGCTCCCTGGGATCATATTGATTCGATTCAGTTCCAAACCACAGCCGCGGGTTAGCTTTCAGACTGTCAATCACCCATTTATTGACAATCTTTTTATCTTCCTTTTCATCTTTTGCAAAACTTGCTTTGTAGCCCCATTGAATAGCCCATTTATCATAATCACCGATACGGGGAAACAACCCTGCCTCACTGATACTATCTTCGGGCTGGGCCACATAATTAAAACGGGCATAATCCATAATAGATGCAGTATGCCCATGAGCTTCGACCCAAGCCTTGTCCCTAAGCTTCTCCACTGGTGTGCGGCTGCTGCTACCCATATTATGCCGCAACCCAAGCGTATGCCCAACCTCGTGCGACGAAACAAACCGTATCAGGTTGCCCATCAGTTCATCATCAAATTCCATTTTCCTTGCCCTCGGGTCTACCGCTGCTGTTTGTATCATATACCAGTCGTGCAGTAGTTTCATCACATTGTGATACCAGGCTATGTGGCTCTCTATTATCTCACCACTGCGGGGGTCATGTACATTGGGGCCATAGGCATTTTCTATATCAGATGGCAGGTAACGCAAAACTGAAAACCTGGCATCTTCAAGATTCATTGTAGAATCTTTATCATCCCATTCCTTACCCATTATTGCGTTTTTGAATCCTGCTTTTTCAAACGCCTTCTGCCAGTCATTGATCCCCAATATCAGGTAGGGTTTCCATTTTTTTGGTGTAGCAGGATCTATGTAATAAACAATCGGTTTTTTGGGCTCTACCAGTTCCCCTCTTTTCCATTTTTCAATATCCTCGTCCTTAGGTTCCAGCCTCCAGCGCACAATAAAACTCTGGGCTTCCACTTTCTGCTGGTCATCGGTGTATACTTCATAATCATCCTGAAAAAAGCCTACACGAGGGTCAAACAAACGCTTCTGCATGGGCACCTTTGGCAGCAATACAAATGAATTATTGGTTTCTAACGTAACTGCATTGGCTACCGCAGCTGCCCTGAGGGTAGTACTGGGGAAGGAACCCGGAGATGGCGGTGTGAAGGAAGGTGTGGAGTTAAATGTGCGAACAACATGCACTTCGGTATTAATGGGGTAAGTGTGTATTGCTGCAATATAAGACCTGTCTGAAACCTGGCTTCCCAGGTTAAACCGTTTCTTACTGAATTCATTTAATGAAACCGGATGGTTGTCTCCCTTAAAAAAATCAGAAACATCTATTACTACGGAAGTGGAGTCTTTACCATATGCCTTTATTTCAAAAGCAAAGGCAATTGGATTGAGGTTGGAACTGGTTACGGCTTTATAAATATCATGCGTGGAATCAGCTATGCTGATCGTTGTTACGACCCTCAGGAAAACATTTTTGTTAGGCCCTTTTTCCCATATCACGGTCTGACTGTTAGCCATCTCGCCTGCATATACACCACCACCACCCGCCATCTTGCTGTATCGGGTAGTTACAATCATCTGCCGGCCCATAAGGCTGTCCGGTATCTCGAAATAGTACTTATCATCCAGCTTATGAACGGTTATCAGGCCTTTATTAGTTACGGCCTTATCTGTAATCACCTTATCAAAAGGTTTGGGGCCATTCTTAGCACCCGAATCCTCTGGTTTAGCAGGTGCCGAAGCTGTTGCACCTTTATGGTGCTTATGCCTGGCAGTTGCCGACAGGGTAAGGCAAAGTAATACCAGTAGGAATATGCTTTTTTTCATTGAACGCTGTTTTATCAAAATAATTGAGGTTATCAATCAGCAAAGCTATTTCAATAAACAGATATACACGAACAAAAATAAGTCTGGCAATTAAAGTACATTTAATAGATCCGGAGGATGATGCACAAAGGGGCCATTCCAATAACTATCAAAACAACCTTCTTTAATTTCAAAAATAAGGCAAACATACAGCCGGTCTGGGAGTTTATGCACTAAAGAACGGGATTATCAACAGAGTTATGCTCCCAGGTAATTTTTCAGCGACTTTCCTATCAGGTATTCCCAGCCATCAGCATGATTTTGTTTCGAGAGTTCGGGGTTATTTGCCGGGAAGGTTTCTGTTCCGGCATGGGTGAGCCTCAACCTCGTTTTATCGCCCTCCTGAAATAATTCGAAAGTTACCAGCGTATTGCCTTCATAACCGTCATACCGCCATGTATAGGATATCTTTTTGCCTTCCACCACCTCCGTAACTTTACAGATGTGCAGGTACTTCTCTTTAGTGTCTCCCTCAAGAAACTGAAATTCGAACCCCACTTCAGGCCTGAACTCTGTGACGGGGATAAACCATTTCCGCATTGCTCCTGCATCTGTTATGGCTTCCCACAAAGTTGAAAAAGGCACATTGAAGGTGCGTTCTACTATTACAGGTTGGTTGTCAGTCATTGTATCTGGGTTTAAGCAGTTTTAGGAAATTGCTGCATCTTGTGCGAATAAATATAGGATACAGCAAACAGCGCCAGAAAACCAGCCATAAACAACAATCCACTGACGGGTGCGCCAATTGCATACATGGAATAGGTAGCAGCCAGCAGATCATAAGCAATACCGGCATATGCCCATTCTTTAATCCGCGGAAATCCGGGAATAAGGATAGCAATGGCACCCAGGAGTTTGGCTATCCCAATGAAACGCAGAAAATATTCAGGGTAATGCAATTGAGTGCATACAATCTTGACCGCATCGGGGGTGCAAAGGATATCGGGTATGGATGAAAACCCTATAAAGCCTGCTAGAATGCAGGTAAATATCCAGTAAATGATTTTGGTACTTTTCATTTCAGGTTTTGATTTTAGTTTATAAACAAGCAATAAATTCCTCCATTTTGTCCAGGCTCTCGCTCCATCCCTGGTTCATTCCCGCCAGCGCCATCTCCATTCCAGGTGCTGCCTTTGTAATTGCGGCATGCACCGTCAGTTTTGTGTTACCCTGCTCCTCTTCAAATGTAATTGAATTCACCCCTTCGAGCATCGCAATCCCATCTTCGTTCACAAAAGCCTTAAAAGAAAATACCAGTTTCTCAGGCGCAACCACTTCATGAAATGTACCGGTCATCCAGTGATGAGGAAAAGCAGGATGGTCCATATGAATACGGATATTACCACCCGGCCTTACATCTGCTTCGCAAACCGGAGCTGAAAACCCGCGCGGGCCCCACCATTGCGCCAGGTGTTCCGGCTCTGTCCAAACCCTGTAAACAAGTTCCCGGGCAGCATTGATTACCCTGGTTAAGTACACCTCCTTTATCTTTGGCTGTTCCATGAAGTTATTTTTGAAGCGTTAGGAGATAAGTATCCAACTGTTCAAATGTACCTGCAAAACCGTGTTGCAAACCGCCCATCATACCCTGGAAAGTAGTCATTTCCTTCTCTGAAGCATTTATTGGGCTCCCTTTCAGTGTAAGGGTGGTCCTGCCATCGTGTTCCGTTAAGGTCAGTATATTCATTATCTCCAGCGGAAAATCGGGAAGGAAAGCATTAGGCGTTACATTTCCCGCCTCATCCGAAAAGGAATTGACAAATACGATCCGCTCCGGCTCATTCATTTCAATGTACCGGAACTTGCCCCACATCACCATAGGGCCCATTTCCATGCTGTAATGAAAAATGCCATCCGGCTTAAAATTAAACTTCTTTACCTGCAAAGTACTGCCCTTGGGTCCCCACCATTGTGCCAGATGTTCTGCCTCTGAACATACTTTAAATACAAGTTCACGTGGGGCTTCAAATAACCTGGTTATTATCAGTTCCTGATTTGTTGTTTGTGTTTGTTCCATTTTATTTTGATTTAGTTTTCTTTTACAATACAATTAAACATCCAGTTCACACCAAATTTATCGGTGCAGCTTCCGTAATAAGCGAAATATTTTCCCAGGAACATATCTCTCAGTTCCATCGTTACCTTACCACCTTCAGATAGCGCTTCAAACAACTGCTTCGTTTCTTCTCTGGAATCAGGTTCCAGATTGATATGAGAGTTGTTGCCGAAAATCACCTTAAAACCCATAGACTCAGGTGCATCGGTGGCCATAAGTATATGCCCGCCCAATATAGGCAGTTCCACATGTAAAATAAGCTTTTTATCTTCTTCAGATAATGGTGGTTGTCCATCAGTTGCCCGTACATCCCCTAATCTTTCTATGCCCCCGCCGTTGAATTCAGTCATAAAAACCGACCGGTAAAAAAGAAAAGCTTCTTCAGTATTACCTGGGAAATTCAGAAATGTGCTGGTTCTGGAAGTGCTGGTGGTTTTGAGCTGCCCGCGCATCCGCAATTGCGTCTCCAGGTAATTGTTCAGCTTATCAATATTCTGCTTCAGCCCTTCATCTGCTTTATGCGCCTTCACTACGAGCATAAATTCCTCTTTTGTTTCAAAAAGCATATGCCAATCTATCTTCGTTTTATGGCCTTCTTTGCTGAATTTAATTGTGGCAGTGAATATTGGAGCAAAGTGCTTATACACGATCTTTTCAAACGCTACCACCTCCATAAAAACACTTTTATTTTTATAGTCCGTGCCATCGGGACCATGCATCACAAGTTCCCACTCACCTCCGTTCCGGAGATCCATTATGGCAATGGTATTTGTGAACCCGTTTGGTCCCCACCAGTTTTTTATATGATCAGGGTTGGTCCATACTTCCCATACCAGTTCTACAGGTGCATTCAGTATTCTGGAAACCCGGAGTTCCCTGTCGGCAGTATTACTTTCGTTCTGTTGCATCTTTATCGTTTTGAAGTTTAAATAAATAGGCTTCAAGCGAGTCCAGTTTACCTTCCCAGTACTTCCTGTACTGTTCTATCCATTCATTTACTTCGCTCAGTTGCTCAAGCTTAGCTTCGCAAAACCGTTCCCTTCCCTTCTGCTTCATATCTATCAGGCCGCACTCTATCAGTATTTTCATGTGCTTATAGATAGCAGCGCGGCTCACATCAAAATTTTCGGCCACTGTATTTACATTAAGCGGTTGCCTTGCCAGCATGTTCAGTATCTCTCTTCTCGTCGGGTCAGCAATTGCCTGAAACACATCTCTTCTCATAACACGAAACCATTTGGTTGCACAAATATAGGAAACCTTTTGGTTGCACAAAAAAAAATTTTGTTTCAAATTTTTTTCAAAATAAAATACACCTGCAAACAGGGGGTTTCCAATGCAACTATCTAAAAGATAAATTGCCTGTTTTGCAGGCAGAGGTTAATGAAGCAATAAATCAGAATTGAAATTTTTAAGCCTTACCCACCACATATACTGTAGTAGGCGTAGGGTTTCCTCCTCTTTTCTCAAGCGATATGGCAAATGCCTCACCGGCCATTACCTGCATACCCACCTTTTGCATCAGCGGTGTATTGGCCATATCATCGGGCAGCGTGCCCATACTCACTGGTTTGCCATTCTGTATTACCCATAGCTGGTACTGCATGCCCTTGGGTGGTTTGGGAAGAGCATCCATTGCTACATAAGCCTCGCCATTACCCTTGCTCCAGTATAAGGTTGCAGCCATCGGGTGCCCTGGCAAAACGGTATGCATCACTATGGTCTGTATCCCGGTATCAGCCATCATGGCTTTCGAGCTTCTGTATTCACTTACCAGGTCGGCCTGCAGTTGCTGGTCGGCTTTCATTTTGTTCATCTCCAGGGAAAGCGCTATCCTTTCCTGCCTTTCGTGGTTGCCCTGGTCCCAGAAATAATAGTTTACAGCCAGGCTGCAAATGAACAGTGCCAAAGCTGCAGCATTCCGCCACATTATAGTTGGCCGGCGGTAATCCGGATTCAATGGAATCGTTCTGGATTTTGAAGTCGAACCAGTCTCCTGAGCTCCGGCATTTGCGCCCAGCCCTGGTAATGCCTGCTCAATTTTATTGTGTAAAGCTTCCGGTATATTAATGGCAAAGGACTGGCAATAACGGAACATAGTTTCTTCAATATCCCTCACCTCTTTCTGAAGTTCGGGATATTGTGCAAAATTGGAATCAACCTCCCGGCGCTCCTCTACAGAGAGGGCTCCGAGCACGTATGCTTCCAGTATGCCTGATTCTATGTATTCTCTGGTATCCACTTTATTGCATTCTTAATTATTAAACACTTCTCTTAATTGTTTTATACCACTGCGCATTCTGGTCTTGACAGTACCAAGAGGCAGCCCTAATGTTTTTGAAATTTCATCCAGAGTATAGCCTTTGAAATACGCCATACTGATGATCGTTTCATACTCCGGTTTCAAAGCTGCCACCATCTTGCGCAAGCCTATTGTATCTGTCGCCTGCTCCGTTTTCATTGCCCGTTCCAGATTATTTACGACAGCCTCTCCGGTTTGGATTTTGCCTTTCATAATTTCACCCTTAGACCTCAGCTTATCAATTGATGCATTGCGCGCAATATTGATCATCCAGGTATAGAGCCGCCCCTTGGCTGGGTCATATTGGCCTATGTTGGTCCATATTTTCACAAACACATCCTGCAGCACATCTTCTGCTATATGCTCATCAAACACCACCTTATTGATAACCCCAAACAGCACTGCCCCATACTGTTTGTATAGGTAATTAAAAGCTTCCCTGCTCTGCTGTTTCAGCAGGAGCACCAGTTCTTCTTCGTTATATAATGGTGTTGTAGCCAAGTTGATTCAATACCCAAATGTAAACTGTAAATTGCCAACCGCCAACTGTAAAATATTTATCGCCAACTTCCTTTTATTTCGGAAACAGCATCCTGTAGTCTGTTTTAACCTTTCCGGCGCTGATATCATCAAGTTTCTTCTTAATAAGCCTTTTCTTCAGCGGCGACAGGTAGTCTATGAACAATTTACCCTCTATATGATCATATTCGTGCTGAATGACGCGTGCAGTGATGCCGTGAAAAATACCGGTATGCTCAACAAAATGCTCATCGAAATACTTAATATGCACCTTGCTGTTCCGCTGAATATCTTCCCTTACCTTGGGTATACTGAGGCAACCTTCATTATATGCCCAGGTATCACCAGTATCCTCAATTTTTGTAGCGTTTATAAAAACCTGCTTTATGGGCACTTCACCCGGATATTTCTTTTTGTCTTCGTCGTTAAAATCTTCAACGATCTGAATGGTATCAATGACAAACAACCGCACAGGCCGGTTGATTTGTGGTGCAGCAAGCCCTACCCCGTTACTATTGTATACGGTTTCCCACATATCAGCTATCAATTTGCCCAGATCAGGATATTCTGGCGTAATGGTATCACAAACTTTACGCAATATGGGGTTACCATATGCAACAACCGGCAAAATCATTTAATAAAATTCAAAAATCAAAAATCAAAATCTCCGTGTACGGGATTTCATAATTAAAGATGGCAAAGTTAAATTATTTTTCGGGGTTAATAGAATACACTATTTACTCCTGCTACGGTTATTAAATTTTATAATTATAAATATCGCTATCCAGTGTGCAGTAAATATGCTGTAAAGCTAAAAACAACGGATAAAAGCCCTAATTATGATCATACCTATCGCCATCGAGAGGAGAAACCTCAATCTCATAAAGAGGCCTGTCATTATACTTGGTAAAGAAGTGAACTACCACATCATTATCCATGTTTACATGAAGAATATGGGTTTCATTTTTGTAGAAATGATTTCTGCTTTTATGGTCTTTTACACTTTCTTTCAATTTGTTGTACTCATTTTCCTTAGGTGTGAGATAAATGATGACTGTATCTATCTGTTGAAAATGTTCATTCTTTACATAGCCCCATGATATGGTGCTATGTCCTTTCTTAAAAGTAGCATAATGATCATATTCCTTATCTACATCATTAAGGGTATATCCCTTTCCCATTACCACTGTTTCAAAATTACTCAGCGAGGATGTCCTTAACTGCATCAGTTCACTTACTGTAAAATCCTGCGCATGGGTTGCACCAGAAAAAGCAAAAACAATAATGGCTGCAATCAGGGAAAACTTTCTCATAATATCTATTTGGGAAGCAAGATAGGGAGGTTTTAAATTTTGTCATAATAATTTTTGAAAAAAGATGCTACAATCAGTAAAAGCCGGGAGAAAATAGCATGGATAACCTTTTAATTTTGGGTTCTTTCTATACAACAGGACTTTATTCAGATCAATACATTCAGTATTACTGAAGTAACTGATACCGCATCCAAGCTCAATTCTTTTTAATAAATTTCCTGACCAGGAGCGCAATCGTCTCCGCATCCACCTGCTCAACAGAGTGCCCTGTGAATGGCAGTATTGCCATTCGGGCATTGGGCAACAACTTATATACTTCAAGAGTTTCCTCAAGTGTTACCATTTTATCCCTGTCGCCCAGCAAAAGCATAACAGGCAAATTAATTGTTTTATAATCAACCGGAACAATGGGGTTCTGAACGCCCATATCCGTCATCATTTCAGCCGTTTTAACCATCAGCTTTTTCCAGTCTCCAGGAACATGCAGTTGCCTGAGCGATTCGGCAAATTCAGGCACCTTAAGTTCCGTTTTTTCGGGGTCCAGCTTCCTTACCTCATAAGCTGCGATAGCCTCATCCCACTCGAACTTGGTAGCCAGTGTAATGAGACAGCTTAGCTTTTCAGGAAAATGCTTTGCAAGGTACATACCCACATAACCACCCATGCTGTAACCAAAAACATTTATTTTTTCCAATCCCTCTGCGGCCATAAAGCGAATAACTTCGCCGGCAAATAATTCTATAGAAAGAGGAGTTTCCGGTATCTGCCTTCCGCCATGCCCTGCAAAATTGAGGGTATAAACTTTAAAATGCTGCTGCAAACCATCAGCAATCCTGGCCAGTTGTACTACAGACCCTATAGCCCCATGAAGTAACATTATTGGTTGCATAAGAGCATAAATATAAAATATTCCCCCAAATAAATAATTGGCTCCTAATAAAACGGCCCCGGGAATCCGGAGCCGTTTGTAAAATTAAAAACAAGAATGATTATTGTTCAATTACAAAATGGAATACCCTGTTCTCACTGGCTGATTGCAGGTTAAGCAGATACATACCGTTGGCCAGATTGCCTGTCAGTTGAATCTTCTCATTGATTTCACCATTATGTGCCATTACTTTCTGGTTGTAAATCACCTGTCCTATCATATTCACTACCTGAAGTGTTACTTCCTCATCTGCTGAACCTACTGTACCTTTTATGGTAAACTGCCCGTTGTTCGGATTAGGTATCAGTGTCAGGTTACTGCCTGCAAGTGTTACAGGTATCACACCCACATTTGCAATATGCAATGTAACAGAGTTAAAGCCTGTTAGACCAGAACAACCGCCTGTGCTTACCACCTGGCAGGTAATTGAATCGCCGTTGGCAAAACTAACACTGGTCAGTGTATTGCCGGTAGCGCCCGGTATCACCACGCCGTTATCGAGCCAGGTGATTACCGGTGATGGTCCGGCATTCACAATATTTGCTGTAAGTGTTACAATCTCACCTGCCGCAATATTGATACCCGGATTGACAGAAATAGTTACAACCGG
>Ga0214164_1002117_pt1 | contig 10511 bp, 17 predicted proteins | sample TroBogepilimnion_13_FD_153003 | JGI IMG/M metagenome (GOLD analysis project Ga0214164, IMG submission 153003) | Freshwater microbial communities from Trout Bog Lake, WI - Practice 03JUN2009 epilimnion v4 | ecosystem: Environmental > Aquatic > Freshwater > Lake > Epilimnion/Euphotic zone ...
GGACTCGTCCCAGTCTTCCTCTTCTCCACCGCGCCAAGTCATTGCAACAAGTCTTGTGTAAAGATCTGGATCTTTTGCGGTTTCAAATAAATACTTTGTTTCGTATTCGAAATCACCATTACGTTCTAGAATTCTCCCAATGTAATATCTCATTTTTAGTCCTCTTTTAATTCAAAAATTGATTGTTCAATATATTCGGAATCAATATCTTTTCCGCTTTCGCCAAATACTGCATAAACGGAATATCGATATTCTGGATTGTCTTGAATATTTTGCGCGTCTTCAATTGAATCGGCTTCAACTTCTATTTCAATTGCATATAAAGTTCGGATCGTGTATTTCATTGTTTTCCCCTTGATTTACTTGGATTAACTTGCAAACACTTCTTTAGCCAATATTTCGGTTTCGACCAGTCGATTGCACGCGTTTAGCGTAAGCATCATGACATGGTAGGCTTGGGCTCGATCACTTTTTGGTAAACACTCTATATACAATTGCAGTTCGCCAATTGTCATAGTCGTCCACATTCCACTTTTTGGAATCGGATTATTGATAATGTCATACATGGCTTACCCCTTGATTTACTTGTTTAAAACCTACTTCTAAAAAATCAATTTTCAAGTCCCTCATTACAGAGACAATAGTCACATGGGCATCAATGAGCGGATCATTTGCCATCATGGTGTCGAAAAGATAATCGCTTAGTACGAGTTCAACGTACTGTATTTTTTTTGCTACTTCTTCATTTACTTGCATGGTTTCCCCTTGGTTTACTTGATTTACTTGATTTACTTGATTTACTTGATTACTGCAAACGGATTGCAGTAGCGCCGAAAATAGCGCCCCAAACCCTTGAATTAAGGGCTTGGAGCGAGCTCTCATTCTTCCAGTCTTCCCCGTTCTACTAAAAAGCGAGCGCGCGCCACATCTCCGGCGCGTTCTTTTGATAGCATCTCTTTTATGATTCGAGCGCGTTCTAATCGCTCGTATTCATTTTTTGCTTTAGCGTACTGGTAACCCATCTCGATATAGTCATGTTCGGTGTATTCCATGGTTTCCCCTTAGTGCATTAAATAAGATACTGGCTTATTAGTCCAACAGGCGCGACAATCGCGACATTCACCGGCTTGGCTTGGAGCTTTACAAGCGAGCCCTAGGGGCTTTTTAGTGTGGACATTCGAGGTAGTAATCCCTTTAATCCCTTGGAGCGAAGCCGGTATTTTCACGGCTTGGTCGGGATACATACCGGACAATCGGACAATTAAATTTTTAGGGATAGTTCCACCGGCTGAAATGAATTCTTTAATAATCGAGTATTCCCGAGTCGGGAGCCAGTGCTTTGTTTTAGGGGTTTTGTTTGCTACTTCTACAATTTTCTTAAAATGATCGAGTCCTTGTAAATCTCCGGAGTCATGCCACCTAAAATAAGCATCAAGGCCGATTAGAGCCACCATAGCGTCCACCCAAGCCGGACTAGTAAGCGAGTCCAAGCGAGCGAATTGAGCCGGTTTAATAGCATTCTGATACATCATATAGAAGCCCTTATCGGCATAACATGACGCGCAAACCGAGCCCTTAATTTGAGCCATCTTAAAACCGGTTTTACAGGCTTCGGTCGGGAGAGAGTAAGATTTACAAGGCATCTTACTGGTTTGGGTTAGTCCACCGGTTATAGTGTAAGCATCTTTTTTAAGCCAAATTGTTTTCATTGTTTAAGCCCCTTGGTTTACTTGAAAATTGTCGTATGAACGAATTTTGGATCTTTTCTCTCGAGCCACAAAACTCTTGAGCTTTAACGTGATCCCTTGGCCTTCTAGTGCTTCGTAGAGCCGGCTGAGGTCACAGTCTTCTTCAAGATAAACATTATCTTTTCTCAAGTAAGAGTAGTGGCTTATTTGATCGACAATGTTAAGTTTTTGGAGTAATGATAATTTGGCTTTAACCCATCCGTGGCCCGAGTCTTGATAGTAATTGAGTGTTAGTGTTTTCATTGTTTACCCTTCTAATAGAATTTTTTTGAGTTCTTTAATTGATTTGCCGGTTATCGCTGAGAGCTCGGCTAGTGTCATGTTCAATTTGCGCTGATACAGTTCGATAATTTGCTCGTTTGTCATGTTTTCCCCTTGATTTGCTTGTTTAAAGTAAGTCGAACACATAATCGGGTTCGAGCCCGAATTCGATTCGCAAAACCCGCTCGGGGTTTTCTCCGTTTGCCACCATCTCGCGAGCTTCGGCTATCAGTTCGTCCGCTTCGGCTTCGGTGTAGCCATCTCTCCGCATAATTACTTTTTTAATCGAATACATTTTTTACCCCTTAGAGTGTTAGTGAAAAGAAATAAGCAAACATACAAGCGAGAGCCAGTAAAACGATCCATTCAATTAGTCGTTTCATTTTTTAGATCCTCTCAAGTTTAAATTTAAGACAATCGGCATAAGATCCGGTAAAGACGATCCGGTAAGAATTCCGGACATCGCAACCCTTGCAAACGATAACGTTTCCGTGAGCATTGATTTGAGCTGAGTACATTGTTTTATTCCTTCCCAATGAGTTGACCAAATTGTTTTAAAACGCTTTGCTTGTTTCCCTTAAGCCCAAATTGTTTTTTAATGAGCGCGTATACAGAGCCCCTAGAATGCTTAAGCCCAAGGGTTTCCATCTTTAACATTTGATACATTGTCAATAAGCGATACTGTTCAATTTGCTCTGGTGTGGTTAACATAATGCCCATGGTGTGATTCCCTTCTAAATAATCAATGCGATATTGCATTTAACGTAAATATAGTGTCTAAGGCTGACAATTGCAAATTGTATTTTTTAATGAGAAAACCGGTATTGATAGTTCTAGCCTATCGCTGTTACTGCCAACGGACTGCAGTAAAAAGCCCGATGACAGCTCATTGGCTTATTCCACCCAAAGGGATAACACAATAAGGGGATATATAGACAATCAATGTATTTCTGTGTTTTAATAGTATTCATCTAAATGTTCTGCTTTAATCGAATATATGGAAACAATGACCAAGCCAAGCCGTAAAGCATTAAGGGAAGCCCTAAAAGAGCAAACCATTGAAAGCATTCTAAGAGTTCCAAAAGCCAAATTAACCGGTAAAGAACGAGCCTTCGCCGAAGCCGTGGCAAGCGGTAAGCCGGCAACCCAAGCATACAGGCAAGCCTATAACACCAAGGCCAAGCCGGAAAATGTCAAGACTAGCGCATATAGGGTTAAATCTAAGCCACACGTTAGTTCCACCATCGAGGCCATACAACGGGCTAATGAAGCGATGAAATATCAAAACGCTGAATCCCTCCGCTCATTGGCCATTACAAGCCTAGTGCAGGTGTTAACCGATCCAGACAGTAAACCGCAGGCGAAGATCCAAGCGAGTAAGATCATTGGGCAAATGACCGAAGTGAGTTTGTTCACCCATCGATCCGAAACAAAAGTAATTCATTCAAGCGATGATATTAAGGCCAAGATACTGAGCGAAATAAGAGGGCTTATGTCGGGTGATGTTCAAGACGTAATCGAGCACGATGCCACTTCATTACTGGCTGAGCTTACTATGACACCGGAAAATTCTGAGGGAAGCGAGCCCACCCAGCCCCCAGCACCCACTTTTGATTTGCCGGAGCCCCATGGCAAATTGCATACTATTCCACATGAAGGATCAGATGAAATATCGGTTACTGCAAACGGTGGACAGTTAGACCCACCCCCCGAGGATGGGGAAGACCCCCGGTAGTGATTTATGGCTAGAGTTCAAAAAAAATATATAAAAAAATTAATTGTTAACCGTGAGATGGTTGCAAAGAGAAGCGACTATACGGAGAAGCAAGTAATGGAGATGGAAATGACACCTGTGCAGAAAGAAGTGTTTTTGTATATAGATGAGTATTGGAAGCGGTTTGGATTTGCGCCGAGCTATAGGGAGATAGCGGAGTTTAGGAAGAAGGGTAGTTTAGGGAATGTGCATTCGACTATAGAGCGGCTGGTCAGGCTTGGGGTATTAAAGAGGGTAAAGGGAATGAGCAGGACTGTACGGCCTGTGTATATTAACTTTAGGGATTTGGAATGAGTCAAAGATGTCCTGACTGGTTAGCGAGATGTTACGTTGCGTTGTTCATATTATGTGGTGTGAATATATTGATGTGGTTGTTTAAATGAAGCTAGATGACTTATTAGGAAAGTTGGATAAGGAAGATGCGGAAGCGCTTCTGAGTCAAGTGACGGACTATAAGGAAGCGGTAGAGCGCGAGAAGGCGCAGGACAGTTTTTTGTTTTATGTAAAGAAGATGTGGCCGGGGTTTATCCATGGTAGGCACCATGCTGTCATGGCTAAATGTTTTGAGCGTGTGGCGAGTGGGGAACTGAAGAGGTTGATCATTAACCTGGGTCCTCGGCATACGAAGTCAGAGTTTGCTAGTAATTTATTTCCGTCTTGGTTCTTAGGAAAGTTTCCTAATAAGAAGGTGATCCAGTGTTCTAACACGGCGGATTTAGCGGTAGGATTTGGCAGGAAGGTGAGGAACTTGGTGGACTCATCTCAGTACCAGTCTGTGTTTCCTGGAATAGGACTACAGTCGGATAGTAAAGCAGCGGGAAGATGGGCAACGAATAAGGGCGGGGATTATTTTGCTATTGGTGTAGGCGGTACGGTAACGGGTAAGGGTGCAGATCTTTTGATTATTGATGACCCTCATTCGGAGCAGGAAGCGAAGCTGGCTAGTAATGACCCGGAGATATTTGACAACGTTTATGAGTGGTATACGTCTGGACCTCGTCAGCGTTTGCAGCCTGGTGGCGCGATTGTATTGGTGATGACCCGTTGGTCGGATAGGGATTTGACGGGAAAGATATTGAAGAGCTCAAGCGGGGAAGACTGGGAAGTGATAGAACTGCCAGCGATTATGCCCAGCGGAAATCCTTTATGGCCTGAATTCTGGCCATTGAAAGAGTTGTTAGCTGTTAAGGAAGAGATCGGGATATACAAGTGGAATGCCCAATATCAACAGACTCCGACTGGGGAAGAGGGAGCTATTGTTAAGAGGGAATGGTGGAAGAGGTGGAAAGGTGCCAGTGCGCCGCCATGTGAATTCATTCTACAAAGCTGGGATACTGCGTTTACGAAGAGTGATAGGGCTGACTATTCTGCGTGTACGACCTGGGGGATATTCCACCTGAATGAAGATCCAAAAGATATTAATATCATATTGCTGGATGCGTTTAGGGATAAGTATGAGTTCCCTGAATTAAAGAAAGCTGCGTTAGATGCACACAGGGAGTGGGAGCCAGACACATGTATTGTGGAGGCCAAGGCAGCTGGTGCGCCGTTGATCTTTGAATTGAGAAGGATGGGTATTCCGATTTATGAATACACGCCGACCCGTGGCAATGACAAGTTTGTTAGGTTAAACTCGGTGACTGATCTATTCAAATCTGGCAAAGTCTGGGCTCCAGAGATGCACTGGGCTGATGAAGTAATTGAAGAGATTGCTAGATTCCCGAATGCCGAGCATGATGACTATGTGGACAGTAGTAGTCAAGCCCTGATAAGATTCAGGCAGGGCGGCTTTCTCAGACTAGATTCTGACGAAGAGGAAGAGACTGTTTATTTCAAACGCAAACGTGCGTATTACTAGGAACCAACATGGCCACAAATATCGATAAAGCTTTGTATACAGATGTACCTCCTTTGGATGTCAGCCCTGAACCTGATATTGAAATTGAAGTTGAGAATCCTGAAGAGATGCATGTCGGTATTGGTGGTATTGAGATAGACCTTTCACCTAATAAATCCATAGATCACAACGATGATTTCTATAGCAATCTGGCTGAAGATTTAGACGAAGGCCAACTGTCCACGATTGCAGATGAATTGATGGAGCTAGTAGATCAAGACATCTATAGCAGGAAAGACTGGGCTGAAACCTATGTCAAAGGCTTAGAAGTACTAGGAATGAAGTATGAAGAACGCACAGAACCATGGAATGGTGCGTGTGGTGTGTTCTCAACAGTACTGACTGAGGCGGCTATTAGGTTCCAAAGTGAGACGATTAGTGAGTGTTTTCCCGCCCAAGGACCGGTAAAAACCCAGATTATTGGTGCTATAGACCAGTTAAAACAAGAGATGGCAGAACGTGTCCAAGAGGACATGAACTACGAATTAACCGATGTAATGCTGGAATATCGGCCTGAACATGAGCGTTTATTGCTTAATTTGGGGTTGATTGGGTCTGCATTTAAGAAGGTTTACCCTGATCCAGCGCTGGGTAGAGCCATGGCTATGTACGTTGGGGCTGAAGATTTGATCATGCCGTACGGTTCCAGTGGTGTTATGCACTGCGAACGGGTCACTCATATCATGAGAAAGACCAAAAACGATATTAGAAAGCTACAGGTTGAGGGGTTTTATAGGGATTTGGAGCTCGGAGAACCCGTACAAATAGCCACAGACATCGAAAAGAAGAAGGCTGATGAGTCCGGATACTCTGTAACTGATGATGACAGGTACCAAATCTGTGAAGTTCATGTGGATTACAACCTTCCTGGCTTTGAAGATGAAGATGATATCGCCCTGCCATACGTTATTTCTATTGATAGAGGTACCAATAAGGTACTGGCCATCCGTAGAAACTGGACTGACGGGGACAAAAAACGGTTAAAACGCCAGCACTTTGTTCAATACACCTATATTCCTGGCTTTGGAGCGTACGGATTTGGTCTAATTCACTTGATTGGTGGATATGCTAGGGCAGGAACGATGATTATTCGCCAGCTGGTGGACGCTGGCTCATTAGCTAACTTACCAGGTGGACTAAAGTCCCGTGGATTGAGGGTGAAAGGGGACGATACCCCAATTGCTCCAGGAGAATTTAGGGATGTAGACGTACCGAGCGGGTCTATTAAAGACAACATCATGACGTTGCCCTATAAAGAACCCAGCCAAGTACTGGCAGCCTTACTGTCCACGATTACAGATGAGGCTAGGAAGCTTGGTGCAATCAGTGACATGAACATTTCCGACATGTCAGCCAATGCTCCCGTGGGCACTACGCTGGCTTTGTTAGAAAGACAGCTGAAGACCATGTCTGCTGTGCAGGCTCGTGTCCATTACTCCATGAAACAGGAGTTCAAGTTACTCAAAGATATCATCAGGGACTTTGCTCCCAAGAGATATGAGTACAATCCTACGTCTGGTGACAAGAAAGCCAAGCAAGAAGACTACGATGCGGTGGAAATTATTCCCGTATCTGATCCCAACTCTAGCACCATGGCGCAGAGGATCATGCAGTACCAGGCAGCAATGCAGATGGCACAGCAGGCTCCCCAGATTTATAACTTGCCTAATCTGCATAGGCAGATGCTGGAAGTCTTGGGTATTAAGAACGCGGATAAGCTTGTGCCTACGGACGATGACCAGAAGCCAAGAGATCCAGTATCAGAGAACATGTCGTTCTTGACAGGCAAACCCACCAAGGCGTTTATCTACCAAGACCACGATGCACACATTGCCGTTCACTCAGCGATGATGAGCGACCCATTGCTCATGGCTCAAATCGGTCAGAGTCCTATGGCACAGCAAATGCAAGGAGCTATCATGGCTCACATTGCAGAGCACTTGGCTTTCTCTTATAGAGCCAAGATACAGGATCAATTGGGTGTTAATTTACCCAAGCCAGATAAAGAATTGCCAGAGGACATGGAAGTCCAGTTGTCTAAATTGGTTGCTCAAGCTGCACAGCAAGTGCTCCAAATGTCCAAGGGACAAGCGGCTCAACAGCAAGCACAGCAGCAAGCGCAAGATCCCATGATCCAAATGCAGCAAGCACAGTTGCAGATTGCTCAGCAAGAAGCACAGACCAAAGCACAAAAAGTTCAGGGTGATCTACAGATTAAACAAGCTGAACTGCAGCTGAAAGCACAAGCAGCTCAGGGGAATAATCCACAAGCTGTTGCTGCAGCCAAGTTGCAAGAAATACAACAGTCAGCACAAGCTCATATCCAAGAGCTTCAGCAGGCAGCTCAGAATCATCAGCAAGAGTTGGCAATGAATGCAGAAGGCCATGCCCAGAAAATTCGCTTAGCCGAACAAGAAGCAAGAGTTAAAGCAGCCATGGATATGGCCAAAAGGAATAAATAATGGAACGTCAAATATTAGAACATCTTGGTAAAAAAATCCGTATTCGTCAGGAAGAAATTACCGAAGTATTAGCGAATGGTGGAGTGAGTGATTACTCCGCTTATCGTGAATTGGTGGGGGTGATCCGGGGTCTAGCCACCTGCCAACAAGAGATAGAAGACCTCGTGCGAAGATATAAGGAAGATGACGATGAGTGAATTGTTGATTAGTCAAGACGGGGCAACTGCGACAACGTTACCCCAAACATCTGAAGAAAAAGCAAGGCAAATACCAGAGCCTAAGACTTATCATTTGCTAACTGTCCTACCGGACATCGATGATGAGTACGAAAGCGGATTGGCAAAAGCTAAAACCACGATGCATTATGAAGAAGTACTTTCTCCGGTGCTATTTGTAATTGCTCTTGGCCCTGATGCTTATAAGGATGCCGAAAGATTCCCTAGCGGTCCATCCTGTCAAAAAGGTGACTTTGTAATTGTTCGTCCCAATTCTGGAACACGAATCAAAATACATGGTAAAGAGTTTCGTATCATCAAAGATGATATGGTTGAAGCTGTTGTGCAAGACCCGCGCGGAATTACCCGTGCTGCTTAAGGATTAAACATGGCTGATTTACAAGACAAACCTTACAAGTTCCCTGATGAAGATGGCAATGATGTTGCCTTTGAATTAGAGGGAGAACCAGTAGTTGAAGTCGTGGACGACACTCCAGCGGAAGATCGTGGACGCAAGCCTATGGCTGAAGCACCCAAAGATTTTTCGGACGAAGAGTTGGAAAGTTACAACGAAAGTGTAAAAAAGCGGATACAACATTTCACTAAGGGTTATCACGAAGAACGCCGTGCAAAAGAGGCTGCTAGTCGTGAGCGTGAAGAGGCATTGAAGCTAGCACAAGCTGTTTTAGCAGAGAACGAAAAGCTTAAAGGTTCATTGAATCAAGGGCATACGGCTCTATTAGAGCAGGCAAAGAAAGTGGTAGACAATGAAGTAGCCATGGCGGAAGCCAAGATGCGAATTGCCTACGAATCTGGTGATTCTTCTGCTATTGCGGAGGCGCAAAGGGAGCTAACGACTGTCGTTCTAAAAGCCGACAAGATTGCAAACTTTAAACCTACCCCTTTACAAGAGAGTCAAACTCAGGTACAAACACCACAACGGCAACCGGAACCACAACGTCTTCATCACAAAACTGAAGAATGGCGTTCACGGAATCCCTGGTTTGGGCAAAACCGCCGCATGACAAGTTATGCGTTGGCACTGCACGAAGAACTTACGCAAGACGAGCGAATTGATCCGACTAGCGATGAGTATTACCAGAGGATTGATGCTGAAATGAAAAATCGTTTCCCAGATGCATTCGAGTCTGAGAGGCAGGTGGATGCGACTCCTCCACCAAAGAAATCGAACGTTGCACCTGCGACAAGAAGCACAGCGACCAAAAAAATCGTGCTGACTCAGTCACAAGTGAATATCGCCAAAAGGCTTGGAATTCCATTGGAAGTCTATGCCAAAGAGGTTGCTAAACAAAACAGAAGGGTTGAATGATCATGAGCGAACGTAAATCTAGAGATGCGGATTCAAGAGAACTAATGCAGCGTCCAGATGCCTGGAGGCCACCAGAGGTTTTACCTGAACCAAATGAAAGACCAGGTTGGGCTCATCGATGGGTTCGTATTAGTATGATTGGTACATCAGATCCTGCTAATATTTCTTCTAAATTTAGGGAAGGATATGAGCCGTGTAAAGCGGAAGAGTATCCTGAAATGATGATGCACGCTACTCAAGAAGGCCGATTCAAAGGCAATATTGAGGTGGGTGGACTGTTATTGTGTCGTATTCCAGAAGAGTTTATTGCCCAACGTGATTCATATTACGACAAGCAAAGTAGAGCGCAGATGGAGTCCGTAGACAATACGTTCATGAGAAACAACGATCCTCGTATGCCTTTATTCAAAGAGAGGCGTTCCGAGGTATCACTCGGTCGTAATTAACTCAAGGAGTCCTTAAATGGCTTATCCAATTGTCTCAGCCCCTTACGGGCTTAAGCCAATCAACTTGATTGGTGGACAGGTATTTGCGGGTTCTACTCGTTTGCTACCTATCCAGTACAACTATGGCACAAACATCTTTTATGGTGACTTTGTTAACCTTAGTCGTGGTCTAGTTAACCGTTTAGCAGTCACCACTGGTGGCGGCGCATCCGGTATGGTTGGTGTTTTCTTGGGCTGTACCTATACAGATCCAGTCTCCAAGCAAAAACGTTTTAGCCAATACTACCCCGCCAATACTTTGGCTGGTGATATTCAAGCTTACGTTACAGATGATCCTGATACTGTTTTCAAAGCAGCTATCGTGGCTTCTTCTGGCTC
>Ga0214164_1002118_pt1 | contig 10510 bp, 12 predicted proteins | sample TroBogepilimnion_13_FD_153003 | JGI IMG/M metagenome (GOLD analysis project Ga0214164, IMG submission 153003) | Freshwater microbial communities from Trout Bog Lake, WI - Practice 03JUN2009 epilimnion v4 | ecosystem: Environmental > Aquatic > Freshwater > Lake > Epilimnion/Euphotic zone ...
CTATTACTATTTCTTCTGGTTCGCCAAAGGGATATAAAACGGGAAGATTTAATGATATAGCTTATAGATCTAGTTATGAATTGACATTTTTACAATATTGTGATAAACATAATATAAGATGTGAGTCAGCTTCAACAAAAGAATTTCGAGTAAAATATTTTAATCAAGATAAAAACAAATATTGCTTTTATTATCCAGATTTTTATCTTTCAGATTATGATACAATTATAGAAATAAAACCTGTATCTATGATTAATGAAATTGTAATTGAAAAATTAAATAGTTTGGACTATGCATTTTCATTAATAACAGAAGAAGAACTAAGTAATTTAGATAAATTTTTTGATAATTTATAGGAGATAAAAATTAATATTTTCTACTTATCTGAAGATCCTAGACAATGTGCTAAATGGATGGTAGATCGTCATGTTGTAAAAATGCTGGTAGAAAGCGCACAGCTTTTGTCAACTGCACATCGCTTGTTGGATGGTGTTCAGTACAATGGAACCTCAAAGTCCGGCCGAAAAGCAAAACGTTGGTATCTACCTGATGCTCGTGAAACTATTCTATATTCTGCATCTCATATTAATCATCCTTCTGCTGTATGGGTTCGTCAGTCAGTGGAAAATTACTCCTGGCTTGTTGATCATCTGTTTGCTCTCGGTAACGAGTATACATATCGCTATGGCAAGAAGCACTCGACAATAGAAAAACTGGGCTATACAATCCAGTCACCACCATTCAATCTCAAGAACTGGGATTGGACTCCCATGCCTTGCTGCATGCCAGACGAATATAAGATCTCTAATAATCCGGTTGAAAACTACCGAGAGTACTATCGTAAAGCCAAGCTTGATCTACACAAGTGGAAAAATCGAGATGTACCATCTTGGATCTGAATATATAATCTGTATCATTTTGTTATGGAGTTAATATGAAAAAAGATCTAGTAGTCGGCTGCATCACTAACTATAACTTCGATCAAATCAAACCTTGGGTTAATTCACTCGATCGTTCTGGGTTTGATGGTGATAAGTATATGATCTGCTACAATATTGATGTAGCAGTAGCGGACGAATTAATTAAGCGTGGATATAAGATCTTTGCATTTGATCGCAAAGATTCAAAACTAGTATATCACAATCCAAACTTTAATATTGTGGTAGATCGATTTCTTCATCTTTGGATGCTATTCAGCCAGTTTAGAGGTGAATATAAAAACATCATTACCACCGATGTTCGAGATGTTGTGTTTCAGAGCAATCCATCACGCTGGTTAAATCATAATCTTGATAAAAAGATTAATGCATCAAGTGAATCGATTCTTTATAAGAATGAAACTTGGGGTACTCATAATCTACTAAAGTCTTATGGTCCTATAATTCATACGGCTTTTAATGAGAAGCTGATTGTAAATGCCGGTGTGATGTCGGGTGATTTCGATACAATGCTGGATGTTTTCTTGAATATCTACATTATGTCAAATGGTGCTAGTTCACATCACATTCCAGGTGGTGGCGGACCAGATCAAGCAGCATATAATATCCTTCTTGGAATGAAAACGTATGCTGATATTACCAATGTTGCACCGTCGGAGAGTGGCTGGGCGGCACAACTAGGAACGACTGGTGACCGCTCTGAGTATGGCCGAAACGGTCTATTGGTGGAACCACAACCAAAGCTAATTGGTGACCTCGTCTGCACCTCAGAAGGGATTCCATTTATTATCGTGCATCAATATGATCGAATTCCAGAATGGAAGAAACTTATTGAGGAAAAATATTCATGATTCAGCGACCTTCATTGCTATTTTGTCCAGTAGGAAATCCAGTACCTACTTTGCCAAACTTTGATAATGGCAATCATTGGCGATATGGACATCCTGCATATGAAGTTCTTGTAGTTGCATATAATGAATATAATCCTGAAATCTTTTCGTATGATTGGATTCATTACGGCAAAGGAATGAAATGGACATTAGCTAAACAAATTCTTAAAACTATTGATATTTCAAAATATGAATACATCGGTTTTATTGATGACGATCTTCTAATGACTAGATCCGATGTTGCTTCTTGTCTAAATAGAGCGTATCATTTAAATACGAAGTTATTTCAACTTTCGGTTGACAAAAATTCCGATTGCAGTTATAAGTTATTATATCAAAACGATAATCTAGAGTATTCTACTACAAACTTTATCGAAGTAATGGCTCCATTTATTCATACAGACGTACTTCCTACAGTACAGAAGTTTTGGGAATTCTACGATATTGATTGTGGTTGGGGATTTGATTCTGTACTTTGTAATCTTGTCGGTGAGACTGCAACTGTTTTCCATGATGTTTGTATGATTCATCCTAAAAAAGAAACTTCTGCTTATAATAAGCACGATGCATTTGTTGAGCAAGCAATTGCTATACAACAAGCCTATCCTAACTTCATGCAGGACGAATATGGTGTTGTAGCACCTCCTGTAGGAAATCATCAAATTTTAAATCGAAAAGTGAGGACATAAAATGAAAAGTATTGTTACTGGTGGTGCAGGTTTTATCGGATCACATCTAGTTGATCGACTACTTGAGCTTGGTCATGAAGTTATTGTCATTGATAATGAATCAGCAACATGTCATGACCAATTTTACAAGAATGAAAATGCTACATATTTCAAGTATGATATTGCTGACTATGATCTAGTTCGTCCTCTATTTGAAAATGTAGACTACGTATTTCATCTGGCTGCTGAATCACGTATTCAGCCATCAATTGAGAATCCACTACTATGTGTTCGTACTAACACACTTGGTACCTCAGTGATCCTTCAGTGTGCTCGTGAAGCTGAGGTGAAGCGAGTCATGTACTCATCTACCTCTTCAGCATACGGTCGTAAGAATATTCCACCACTTGTTGAAACTATGCCAGAAGATTGCCTAAATCCATATTCAGTCGCCAAGGTTGCTGGTGAAAAGATGTGTAAGATGTATTCAGACCTCTTTGGTCTTGAGACTGTCATCTTCCGTTACTTCAATGTCTATGGTGATCGTGAGCCAACCAAGGGACAATATGCCCCAGTTGTTGGTTTGTTCCTACGTCAGGCAAAGGCAGGTCAGCCACTTACCATCGTTGGTGATGGTGAACAACGCCGCGACTTCACTCATGTAGATGATATTGTTCAGGCAAATCTTGATGCAATGAAACCCGTTGATAGCTCTTATCTAGGTACTGTCTTTAACGTCGGTACTGGAATTAACCATTCAATCAATGAAATCGCCGCACTTATTTCTGATAATGTGACTTTCATTCCACCACGTATCGGTGAATCACGTCTTACTAAGGCAAGTAATTACAAGATCGGTCATGTTTTTGGTTGGTCTCCAACTAAGAAGATTGAAGACTATATTCAGTCAAAACTATAACAGAGTAACATCTTGAAAAAGAATCTGATTATAGCACGATATAATGAAGATCTAAAGTGGATATCTGATACTTCCTTTATTATGGATAAAATTTACGTCTATAATAAAGGAAGTGATTTAAGTATTTCCAACGAAAAGCTCTCATATCATAAACTTGAAAATGTCGGTAGAGAATGTACTACATATCTCACATTCATTGTCGATTTTTATGATCAATTTGATAAAGATGATATCTATGTCTTTTCGCAGGGAAATCCATTTGAGCACAACCGTGACTTTATTAGTCAAGTAAATGGTCTTGATATAAAGTCGCAGTTTCCTGTTTCATTAAGTAAAACATATGGCACTGAAAACACTTATGCACATATGGGTACTATAACTGATACTGTACTACCTAAAGGATTACCTTTCAAGATATATTTTCATCATCTGTTTATAAGTGATCTTGAGGATAAGCATACTATAAACTATCACGCTCTATGGGCAGTAAAAGGAAGTAGTTTGCTATTTCGTTCAAAGTCATTCTATGAATATTGTCTGAAGCTTGTAAAGAATGTTAATAATCCACTTGAAGCGCATATCTTCGAACGATTGTGGCAATATATTTTTGATGGTGAAACCTTAGATTGGTTTACTCATTATGATGAATATAGATCAAAATTTATTGGTGGTGATTGGCGATCACATACTATAATGTAAGAGAGAATATATAATGAGTCAAGGTTATCTTCTATTAGCTCTAGGTACTAAATATATTGATGAGTGTGTCTTTTTAGCTAATACAATTCGTAAGCAAAAAGACTTCAGACCAATCAGTTTAGTAATTCATCCTTCTGATGAAGCTTATGCACTAAGTAAAGGTATTTTTGATCAATTTATTCTATTTAAGCCTGAAGGTGAAATTTGGGCTGATTGTAAGACTAACTTTGAAAAGTATTGTCTATATCCAAGATTAATACTGAATGAGTATCTACGATACGATGAAACGATCATTGTAGATAGCGATGAACTTTGTCAGTTTAATCCAGATCATGTCTGGTCTTATCTTTCAAACCGAACAAGTCCTATTGCGATGACTGGTCGAATCTTCGATCCGTACTGGCACTGGGGCTCGATTTTAGAAGTGAGCAATAAACTGAATAGATCAGTACCACATGTTCATGGTGGTTTCTTCTATCTTCGAAAAGATCCTTTTCTTAATATCTTCTTTAACTACTGTAAAGAAGTATTCTGGAAATATGATGAACTCGGATGTAAACGTTGGTATCAAAACGGTCGTGTAGATGAGATCATTTTTGCTATAGCTCATGCGAGTTATAACATGAGACCTATTGAATTTGATGATTATCCAATTATTACATTCAACTACACACCCGACATTCAGATTCCATCAAAGCTTCAGACTGAGAATAATCAAAACATCATAATGGCAAATTACATTCCATTCGTTCATATGTTTGACAAAATGCACGGTTCTAACTTTCAAGCACTTTATGAGAAGATTATCAATGCAATATGATTATTTAATAGTAGGTTCAGGCCTTTTTGGTGCTACATTTGCGAGGTTGGCTACTGATGCTGGAAAGAAATGTCTAGTACTTGAAGCACGTGACCATATCGGCGGAAATGTTTATTCTGAGCGAAAAGAAGGCATCGATGTTCATACTTATGGTCCACACATCTTTCATACAAATGATGAAGATATTTGGAAGTTTGTAAATCGATTTTCTGAGTTTAATAACTTCATATATTCGCCTAAAGCAAAATATGATGGGGTTCGAATGTATTCACTCCCTTTCAATATGAATACATTCTATGAGATCTGGGGAGTTGAAACTCCAAAACAAGCTCAGGACATGATTAATCTTTCTAGATCAAAGCTCAAGCATGAACCTACAAATCTTAAAGAACAAGCAATTTCTCTTGTTGGTCAAGAGATTTATGAAAGACTAATCCGCCATTATACTGCAAAACAATGGCAGAGAGACCCAGAAGATCTACCAGCATTTATCATCAAGAGGCTTCCGGTTAGATTTACATACGATAATAACTACTTTAATGACAAGTATCAAGGCATTCCTTCAGAAGGCTATCATCAGTTCATGCTGAATATGCTTGATGGTATTGAAGTAAGGACTGGAATCAACTATTTCGATGACAGAGAATACTGGAATTCATTAGCGACTAAGGTAGTCTTTACTGGTAAAATTGATGAGTTCTTTGGCTATGAGTTTGGTGAGCTTGAGTATCGAACACTCCGATTCGAACATGAGTGTCATGACACCGAGAACTATCAAGGTGTTGCCGTCATAAATGATACTGGACCAAATAACCCTTGGACTCGAACTATTGAGCACAAGCATTTCAACCCAAACAATAAATCAGATAAGACTATTGTGACACGAGAAATTCCAGATACTTGGTCAAAAGATAAAGTTCCATATTATCCAATAAATGATGAGCGAAACACCAAGATCTATAATCAATATCGGACTAAAACAAAAGAACTAGACAAGTTTATCTTTGGTGGTAGACTATCAGAATATCGTTATTATGATATGCATCAAGTCATTGGATCCGCTATGTCGAGATTTGAGAAATAATATAAATACCTCAAAAGAGGTATGAATTGTGGCTAATAATAGTATTGCATTCTTTAAAGAATTTGGAAGTAAATTAAACGTTCTATTAAAACCTTACAACTACCAAGTTGCTCCAATTTTTCCAGGCGGTAAAGTTGGCAAAACTGATAAAAGTATGCGTGAATTTAGATTGCAACTTATCAATAAAAATGATGATACTTCCGATAAACTCATTCGAGATATGGATAAGATTATCAAAGTTAATATTGAGAATGCTTCTAATATCAAATATAATGAAATATCAGTAAATAGTTCTAAATTCCCAAGTTACTCATTTATATTCGATAATCAAAAATACGATTTGGTTATTGCTAGAGGTGCGAATAAAGGTGAGAATTTTGAGACCAATACTGTAAGTAATTTAGCTTCATTTTTTAAAATAAATAAAAGAAGCGATACTTATGTTGATCTTATCAATCAAATGAATAAAGCAAATAAAGATTTTGCTTCAGTTGAAATTAAAGACGTAAAACAAAGAAAAGGTTCAACAAGAAAAACTGGTATTCCAATCGAGAAACTAGGAGAAGTTATCGGTGACATTGTTCTTACTGATGCTTCAAATAAACCTTGGTACATATCACTTAAAGATGTTAATGGCTTGACTTTTAGTGCATATCCAGGTGCTGGTTCATTATTCAATTCAACTGGAGACCTTCAAGCAAATTCAGAAGGTGCTGATTTCTTAAGATCTTTTGGTGTAGATTTAAATCTTGTGCAATCAGGATTTGATCTTAGAAATAATGTTAAAAAAATAAGATCAAAACTTCCTGTTAGTAAACCAAACCTCACAAAGATTAAATCAATTTTTGAACGAGCATGGGGAATGAATTATTTCTATGTTAGAAAAAAAGTAGGTAATACTTGGGAAGTATTTTGGATTGACCGAAAAAAACTATCTGACTTAACTAACAACATTAAAATTGATAGTATTGAATATCCATCAAAGTCAACAAAACAGATTACTATTAAATGCTCAAATAGAGAAAAACAATATAAAATTGAAATAAGAAATTCAGTCGGACGTGAATATCCTAACGACATAAAATTTAAATTGCAAAAATGAATTGACATTTTTCTTGGTAATGATTATACTTTTTATATGGTAGATGAACGATTTAAAGAATTTGAAGGCACTGGTACACTTACGATTTTCGACATTGACGAGACTCTCTTCCATACGACTGCAAAAGTCAATGTGATGAAAGAGGGAAAGTTGATACGAAAACTTAACAACCAAGAATTCAACACATATCAGCGTGAACATGGGGAAACCTACGACTTCGGCGAATTTCGATCCGCCGAAGTTTTTCGTTTAACTTCTGTCCCAGTAGTCCGAATGATCGAAAAGGCTAAAGCTGTAGTTAAAGCCAAGAATAATCCTCATTCACGAGCCATTATTTGTACTGCTCGAGCGGATTTTGATGATAAAGAACTATTTCTTCAGACTTTCCGAGATCATGGAATTCCTATCGATGAAATGCATGTAGAACGTGCAGGTAATCTAGGTATTGATTCTAGTGCTGAAGCTAAAAAAGTCATATTTCGGAAATATATAAATACTAAAAATTACACTCGAGCCCGACTATATGATGATGCAATGAGTAATCTTTTGGCATTTCTGGATCTTACAGATGAATATCCAGGTGTTACATTTGAAGCTTACTTTGTCAAGCCTGACGGGACTACCAAGGTTATTAAACGATGAAAACGTTTGCAGAATTTAAAGAAGGTCTTACCGTAAGAGATGCTACAGGTAAACCTGAAAAGATTAAAAATGTGTCAATCAGAATGGCTGACGGCACAATTCGTAGATTGCCTCCTGGCAAATCTGGTTCATCTGGAGGTGGCGACTAATGCTAAACTTTAAATCATTCATTACTGAAGCTTCGATCCGTCAAGGGCTTCCTCATCTTTACTCAACTAAGACTGCTGCGGGTAACGATACTCCTTCGCTGTCCACCGAACAGTTTCATCATCTTACCAAAGGTGGTAAAGTTCATATTAATGATGTGACTGAGAAGACCGACGGTCAGACCTTTAAGATGGGTCATGACGAGCATGGCTTCTATACACAGCATTCTGGATCTGGTGACGAAAAGATTCGTACTGCACAAGGACACATCGAACGTGCTAAGCGTAGAGCTCAAGAGACTGGAAAGCCTTACGAACCTACTGCACCTGAAGCATTTGCAAAGTTCCATGCAGCACTTCATGCTAACAAACCACTTCAGGCTCATCTAGCTTCCGAACATAAGAAGACTGGTAAAGAAGTTGTTGTCAAAGGCGAAGCATTCAACAATGCTCTTGCTCGTCCTAGTGAACATAAAGGCGAGGTCAAGTTCGTTCACACTTCCTATAAGAAGCCAAGCGGTCTCGGTAAGTTTGTGATTCATTCCAAACTACCTGAAAATCAAGGCCACGATACAGAACACTTTAAGAAGCATCTTTCCGATTCTAAGATTACGTTTGATGATGACAAGATTGCCCACAAACCAGGCCATGTCGATGTTGCTGATGAAGTAAAACAATTCCATGGTCTGAATCACGAGCTTATCAACTCACGTACTACACCAAAGAATAAAGAAGCCAAGTTGGCAGAAGTTGACAAGTTTAATGATATCAAGAAGCGTGTTCATGCTAAGGTATCTGCACACATTGGTAAACTTGGTATTCAGAATAAGTGGGGTAGCGGATCAGAAGGTCTAGTGGTTCATCCATCTAGTGCTAATCCGGCAGCACCTCGTTTCAAAATCACATCAGAACAATTCAAACAAGCTAAAGCCGCGGGTGGTCGCTTCGGGAGTAAAAAGTAATGCTAAGATTCAAATCGTTTATCACTGAAGGTGGTAACATATCGGTACCAACAAATCCTAATGAACCTAAGGGTGAGAAGACTTCTGCTGCACCATTTCCCGTAACTGCTGGAACTAGACACCAGGTTCGTTCAGATATTCACCATGCACTTACTTCCATGGCGGATACTTTCCATAAAGAACATGGTGAGCATCTCTTCGGGCAAGACCACCAACGTCTCCATGATGCTACTGCTTATACTGGGTCAACTCATGACCTTATGGGACATCATGTAACTCACGCCGAGTTTGCTAAGCACAAGCCAATGATCGGTGACGTTGACACTCAGGTGACACCAGAGCATAAAGAAAAACTTGCTGATCATCTTACCGCAGGTAAAAAGTTTGGTAAGTATACAGTTGTCGGAACTAAGAAACACGGTAATGAAATCTCTGCTGTAATGAAGCATGAGAATGGTGAACATCACCAGTTCGACTTCCAGGGTGTTCATCATCCAGGTTCAGAAGCTTCAAGATTCCTTCACGGCTCAAACTGGGAAGACACCAAGGCAGGCATTAAAGGTGCTCATCACAAGATTCTTCTAAATGCTGTCGGTGGTGATACTCATAAGTTCTCGATTACACACGGACTTCGTTCACGTACCGATGAGAATGATCCAGGTGTTCAGCACCCACATGAAATTTCCAAGAAGCTATTCGGTGCTAATGCCGATCACGATAAGATCCATTCATTCCAGGGTGTCACACAACTCATTAAGAAGCACATTCCAAAAGAACAGCATCAGGCAATCTACGATAAATTCAAAGGTGCGACAGCTAAGATAAAAGGACTTGATAATGGTCCTGCTCTAGCTCACATGCGTAAGCATCTTGGTGTGCATGATACAGTGAATGAAGCCATGAAGAATGATCCCTGCTGGAAGGGATATGAGATGATTGGTAAAAAGAAAAAGAATGGTAAGGAAGTTCCTAACTGCGTTCCAGTCAAGGAAGAAGAAGAACATCACGTCCATGTCTCATATCTAGGCGCTTCACCATTTCCACACATGGGTCACCACACGGATATTGGTGGCTCAATGGATGCAGCACCACATGGCAAGAAGTTTATTGGACTGTCTGGTAAGTCAGATGCATTCTCAGATAAAGAACGTGAAGATATTGCCAATAAGCAGTCTGGGGGTAAAGTTGATTTCCAGACTGTAAAGTCTCCAGGCATTACTATTGCTAAGGCTTATGCAAGTATGCCTGCTACTGGTAAAAAGATTCTTCATCTTCACTTCGGTCATGATCGCCAGAAGTTTGCAGAAGGTCTCAAACATTCAGTAGAGAATGGAAAGATTCCAGAACTTCAAGGTCATAAATTCGACGAAGTCCATGTGCATCTACCTAAAGATGAAAATCGTTCACATGGTCTATCTGGAACAAAAATGCGTCAAGCCGCGGCTGAAGGTGACATAAATACATTTAAGAAACACGTAGGTCCAAATTTTTCTGATAAAGAAGCTAAAAGCCTAATGGATCGCACTCGCGTAGGTCTAATGGCAGGTAAAATTAAGGTCAAAAGATGAAAACTTTAAATCAGTTTATAGAAGAAAGTCTTGGTAAGATTCATCGTACACCAGGCGGCCCTAAAAAGTTTG
>Ga0214164_1002120_pt1 | contig 10505 bp, 9 predicted proteins | sample TroBogepilimnion_13_FD_153003 | JGI IMG/M metagenome (GOLD analysis project Ga0214164, IMG submission 153003) | Freshwater microbial communities from Trout Bog Lake, WI - Practice 03JUN2009 epilimnion v4 | ecosystem: Environmental > Aquatic > Freshwater > Lake > Epilimnion/Euphotic zone ...
TGCTGCTCCATAGAAATTGTACAAATTCGCGCTAGATTTTCGCTTGAACTTTGAATCTAAGTCTTGACTGTCGTGGTTAACTATGTCCAAGTAAATTTTTATGAAATTTAAAGTTCTAACTGGGTCTTCATTTGATATTGAATTTCCTGGGTGGGTCACGAGGGTTACTAATTCAAAAGGAATATTTTGTCCGAATGAACCTCTGGCAACTCTACGAAAAAAATCTGTATCCTCAAAACGATCCAGTTTTTCATTAAATATAGGTGAAGCCGGTAAAGAATTCCTTCGCACGGTAATCTGCGATGTCGCGAAAGTTAAAGGTTTATAGTAGGCGATATCTCGGTACAGCCAGCCTGATTTTTCTGCTGGGTAACTACCGATATCCCGACCGGACTCGCCATCTTTGCAAATAGCAGAACTGTAAACCCATCCAACGAGTTTGTTTTCTTTGAAGACATCTATTTCCAAACGTAACTTATCAAACCGGAAAGTGTCGTCTGAATCTATAAATGAAATTATTTCGCCTGAAGATTGACTTATTCCAAAATTTCGAGCTTTTGACCTTCTTGCGTCGAGCCAGAAGTACTTTATTCTTGTATCAGTGAATGCATCTACTAGTTCTTTCGTGCTGTCATTTCCGGAATCAATAATTATTAGTTCCCAGTTATTATAGTCCTGATTAATAACGCTAATTATTGTTTTGCCTAGAAAATTCTTACGATTGTAGGTGGGAAGAATTATTGAAACTAAGGGTTCTTTTTCTTTCATTTCTTCCCCAGTTTTTCTTACATACCAGTATTCACTCATCCTAAAGTTTAACATCGGTTACGTGTTGGAGTGTAGGGAATGTGGCGTTTCAAGATTCGCCCGATAAGATTTGCGAGTGAAGAGGGTGGGTGCTAACCATATCTGGCAGCTAGATACTTTACGCGGGACAGCAATCTTGTTGGTAGTTATTTGCCACGCAAATACTTTCGCAAACTCAATTGTCACGTCTCATTTTGGGAGTACTAGTAGCGTAATTTCAAATTTTTTGGACTTGGGAAAATACGGGGTCGAACTCTTTTTTTTATTTCTGGCTTCTTGTTGCAAGTCATTTATACTAAGGTAGAGTTTTCATTAGGGGTTTATTGGAAAAGACGACTGAGTCGCATTGCCCCCCTTTGGGTATTTTTTCTCCTTTTCTATATGTACATACCAAGACTGAGCTACTTTGGAAGATTTAGAAAATTGAGTGAATATTCCCAAACTTCAAAGTTTAGTTTTTCAGTATTTTTACTAGGATTACTTTTTATTTTTTGGATAAAAGATACTCTTTACAGTTCAGTGATACCGGGCGGTTGGAGTATCCAGAGTGAAATTAATAATTACTTACTATTCACAATATTTCGGAAAGTTCAGACTTATAAAGTCATAATAGTACTAATCCTTGGTAACTTTTTTACTGCACTTCTTAATATACTTTTTGTAAGTCGTGGATCAAATTATGTTGGCTGCCATATTGCGTGTAAATTTTCTAAAATTTGGATAACGGCCGATTTTTTTCCGTATTTTACTTTTTTCTTTCTAGGCTACTTGTTCTCAGTTATTTTCAAAAAAATTCCATTTACCGTGAATTTTAAGGATTTAAATGGTGGAATACATTGTTACCTCATTTTAACCCTATTGCTAAGTCTAATATTAGCCCCGGTGTATTCCGGTGAATCAATAAAGGCTTTGGGAATCATATGCTTGGCATTGGCCTTTAACTTTTCACTCAAGATTGATAAGCCACTTACAAGAATTTTAAGATTTTGTGGGAAATATTCCTACGCCTTATATTATTTTCACATTTTAGTTGGAAAAATTCTCGTCATAGGTTTAACAAACCAATCCTTTAGGGCAGATTTCTTTGGGGCAGAGATTTTGTTTTTTGCAGGAACCTTATTATTAATTATTTTTGCGTCTCTGATTTTTTCATTTGTAACATTTCGATTTTTTGAATCAAGATTCATTAATTTTGCCCACAAATAGACGTAATTTCACTTAGGAAGATAGCACGTTTACCGAATCTGATATATAGTTAAGATTAATTGTGGATTTGGGGTGCTATGGAGAAGTTAGTAGTCGTCGGGGGTTGTGGTCACGTTGGATTGCCACTCTCAATTTTGTTCGCTCAAAATGGATTTCCGACGAAAGCGTATGATGTATCAGAAAGTGCCGTACAAATCGTTAACTCGGGTGTAGTGCCCTTTGTGGAGGAAGGGGCTGGAGAAGCTTTACTTCAAGTTTTAGATAAAAAAAATTTTGAAGCAACCACCAATCCAGATGTCCTTCTAGGAGCTGACATTGTAGTCATAGTTATTGGTACTCCGGTAGATGAGCATTTAAGTCCAAATCCATATTCTGTCATTGAGTCTGTAGAAAAGTTGATTCCTTTTTTGAATAATGATCAACTTATAATATTAAGATCAACAATTTTTCCTGGGGTAACAGAAAAGTTAGAAAAAGTACTCCGGTCCCATTTTCCTAAAATCGACATAAGTTTTTGTCCAGAAAGAATAGTCGAGGGAAAGGCCATGCAGGAGCTCAAGACTTTGCCGCAAATTATTGGCGTTTCCTCCGATCGAGCCTTTACTAGGTCTTCACAATTATTTGAAGCGCTTGGAGTAAAAACATTTCGAACAAGTTTCCGAGAAGCTGAGTTGGCAAAACTTTTTACGAATGTTTGGCGCTATATAAAATTCGCTGCTGCGAATCAATTTTGGATGATGTCCACGGATCTAGGCGTTGATTACGAGAAGGTTAGGGAAGCCATTCGTTTTGAATATCCAAGGGCAGCCGATCTTCCTCATGCTGGCTTGGCCGCTGGCCCATGTCTATTTAAGGATACGATGCAACTTTCAGCTCTCGTGCAGCAAAACTTCCCTCTTGGGCAAGCAGCCATGATGATAAACGAAGGAACGCCGGGTTTTATTGTAAGGAAGCTGGAAGAAAAGTATGAATTAGATTCGCTAAAAGTAGGAATATTGGGAATGGCGTTCAAAGCTAATGTTGACGATATCAGAAGCTCATTAGCTTATAAATTGCGAAAGCAGTTGATTTTTAAATCAAAAGCAGTCTATATGACAGATCCATTCGTGCAAGATTCGAGATTGAATGAATTAGATTATGTATTGGCCGAAAGTGATTTGTTAATCGTCGCTGCCCCGCATGATGCTTACCAAGGTCTAAAAACTGATAAACCCGTAATTGACATTTGGGGGCTATTTGGACGCGAGACTACATTTTAATGTTGAAGTGTTCTCTTGTAATCCCTGCCTACAATGAGGGAAAAAACATAATTCCCAATCTAAACAGGATTCTGGAACATTTGAAAATCTCTTTCGAATGTTTGATTATTGTCGACTATGAAGGCGATCCGACCATTGATGCCATTACTAATTCCGGGCTAATCAACGAAAACTTCAGGGTTCTTATCAACGACTTCGGCCCCGGACCGGCCAATGCGATTAAATTTGGGATAAGTAAAGCCTCCGCGGAAGTCGTTGTCGTTACCATGGCGGACGGAAGCGATGACCCAAGGGTTATCCCGGATCTAGTCAGCCTAGTTGAACGCGGAGTGGTAATTGCTTGTGCCTCACGCTACATGGCAGGGGGACAACAAATTGGAGCGCCATTTTTGAAAGGGGTGCTTTCGCGAATTGCAGGAATATCACTTTATTACTTTGCAAACGTAGGAACCAAGGATGCTACTAATAGTTTTAAAGCATATAGCAAGAAGTTCCTCGACAAAGTTTCGTTAGATTCTAAATATGGTTTTGAGATGGGGCTGGAGTTAGTTGCAAAGGCAAAGAGAATGTCTCTACCAGTTGCCGAACTTCCAACAATTTGGATCGAGCAAGGCTTTAGGACGTCAAACTTTAAATTAGCATCTTGGGTACCAAAGTACTTACGTTGGTATTTGTATGCTCTTAAAATAGGAAAAGGTGGGAAGTAATGTCCAGCAATGAAACTTTAGTAGTAACCGGTGCTGCGGGATTTATTGGTGGCTATATTGTAGAGGAAGCGCTATCAAAGGGCTTTAAAGTTATTGGGATTGACAATTTTAGTAAGTACGGCGACATTACGCGGAATTTCGACGATAACCCAAACTATGAGTTGGTAGTGGGCGATGCCATGGATGCTAATTTTCTGGAAAAAATTTTTTCAAGGGCAGATCACGTAATTGCTGGCGCTGCTATGATCGGAGGAATCTCCTATTTTCATACCTTTGCCTATGATTTACTAGCAACAAATGAGCGGATCATTGCGGCTACCTGTGATGCCGCCATAAAAGTACTTCCAATGAAGAAACTAAAAAAGGTTACATATTTATCGTCGTCAATGGTATTCGAATCTACGAACAATTGGCCAAGCAGTGAGGGTGATCAACTTCAAGTACCACCCCCGATGTCGTCTTATGGCTTCCAAAAATTGGCGGTTGAGTATTTTGCAAGAGCCGCTTGGGATCAATATAGGGTTCCTTTCACAATTTTGAGACCTTTCAATTGTGTGGGTATTGGTGAGCGAAAGGCAGTAAGTGATATTGAAATAAAATCGGGAAATGTAACTCTTGCTTTAAGTCATGTTGTTCCGGACATAATTCAGAAAATTATTAAGGGTCAAGACCCACTTAGGATTCTAGGTTCAGGAGAACAAATTCGGTGCTATACCTACGGTGGTGACCTAGCTCGAGGAATTGTAGAGTCTCTGAATCACCCTGCTGCCCTAAACGAAGATTTCAATATCTCTACGGATGAATCAACAACAGTTTTAGAACTTTCTAAACTTATCTGGGAAAAAATTCATGGCGATTCAAAACCTTTCAACTATATCTCTGAACCATCATATGAATACGATGTCCAAAAGCGCATACCGAATACCGATAAAGCCAAAAAGCTTTTAGGGTTTCAGGCCACAACAACACTCAGTTCCATGCTTGACGAAGTAATTCCATGGGTTGCAAACGCTATAAAAGTTGGGCAAATTTGAAGTTCAGACTAAATTTAGAGCGCAAAACTTTTTTAAGGACTGCACAATTTTTTAGTTTCTTAGTCGGTTTTGGAATATTTTCAATAATCGCACTACTTCAATTGCTTAGACCAATCAAGATTCCATTTGCTGATGATTGGTTAGTTCTAAACTATCTGACCCATGGAGTAGGAGCAAATTTTACGAATATTTTCCGGCTCGTCAACGGGCATCAGATAGCACTTAGCAAGATTCTATTTTGGCTCATCGGCGTCGTTAATGCGAATCCGATTGAACTTGTTGGGATTCTAAATTTATTCTTTTTAGCTGGTTCTCTTTATTTGCTTTCAAAATATTCGATTAATAATTATAAAGTAAGAAAAAGTCTGCCCACTCAAATTATTATTTTGATTTTAATTTTACCGTTAAAACCCATGCAAAATTATTTTATGCCCATCTGCTCGGGCTGGGTGCAAGCCATATTTTTTATTGGGTTATTTTTGACTTCAAAAAAAATGGAAAACAAAAGAGACAAGATTAAAACCATGTTGTCCATCCTTATTGCGCCATTTACGATCGGATTAGGTCTTACGATCCCCATCACTCAAATATTTACCTCTTTGTCGAAAGTTAAAAATAGAAAAAATAATAGAAAAATAGAAGTCTTTTTTATCTTCTTGTCTTTCGTAAGCATCCTAATTTCCTATGTGATTCCTCGCCTTATATACAAATCTTCAAATGCTACCTCAAGAAATTTGCCAAGTGCCATTGATCTTCCATGGGAGATACTCAAATTTATTTTTACCTTGCTGGGTTCACCTTTTGTTCCTGCTAGCCGATTCGATTCCTGGCTTCCGATGACCGTCGGTATGAGTCTTGTATCCCTGCTAATTGCTTTCTTACATAAAAATAAAATAAATAGTTTCTTTCATGCTACAGAACAAACATTGATTCCAATAGGTTTAATTTTCACTATTCTTCTTGTTTTTACGCGTTTCCAAGGAGCGGGGCATGAACCGATTATCTCAGCGGCTCCGCGGTATGTAAGTGGAACCAGTCTACTAATTTTGGGATGTTTCTTGCTCATACAAGACAAACTCCAAATTCAGCTGAGATACTTCATGTTGGTCATTGCCTTTGCGATATTGTTATCGGGTCTTAAAACAGGTTTAGAGTGGCAAACCATTAGATTCAAAGAATCTAATCAAATTGTGAAATGTTTAAATGACAATTTGCCCAGAAATCAAGATACGTGCATTATGAAATTGAAAGAATACGCGCTCGTTGATCCAAATTTTGATTTTCAAAATGCTGCACAACATTTTTTGAAGGCACGGTAAATGTAAATTGTTCGACTTTACAATAATAACTCCGGTTTTCAATGGAGGTGAATACTTACGGCAGACCATAGAATCCGTATTATCAAATGCATTTGATAGCTCATACGAATACATTGTGGTCAATGACGGTTCAACCGATGAAACTTCGAGAATTCTTGAAGATTTTAAGGGAAAAGTTAAAGTTATCAATCAGCAAAATTCAGGTGAAGCTAACGCCGTAAATGCGGGATTGAAAACAGCGCTTGGAAAGTGGGCACTGATTGTGTCGGCAGATGATCCACTTATTTCAAAAGAGTTATTTCATGACAGCAAGAATTTGTTTGAAAGCCATCCTAATTTAGCTGTTATTTATCCAGACTGGAATGTAATAGATGAGAATGGAGAGACTACTGAAACAAAATTTGTTCAAGACTATGCATTTGAAAAACTATTTTCGGAATTCAATTGTTTGCCGGGCCCAGGTTCCATATTCAATATTGAATTTGCTTTATTAATTGGTGGAAGAAATCCCAAGTACAGATATGTTAGTGACTACGATTTTTGGTTAAGAATGAGCCAAAAAGGCTCCTTTTTGCATCTCCCAAAGGTTTTGGCACAGTGGCGTTCACATCCCCAATCAACGTCTATTAGCTCCAAGGGGTTGCAGATGGGAATGGAGCGTATTTCGGTAATCAAAGATTTTCTGACTCTCTTTCCGCAAGAAAAAAAATTGAAAAACAAGGCTTTGGCACATGCGTACTATAACGCCGCACTTTTAGGCTACTTTTCTAAAGAAGTGCCCGCGCAGAAGTGGATTTTAAAAGCACTTTATTTCGGAAAGGGTCGGATATCAGCGGGCAGAACGATTGTAATTTTGTACTTGCTGATGCTTCCATTCAGTAAGTATCTTCTTGCCACTGCCAGGTTATTCGGTATAGGAAAAGCACCAAAAAAATGACAAAAAAGCGTATCCTATTAGTTGGGATGTTGGACAGTATCCATTTTGCAAATTGGGTCGAGAGAATTATTGAGCCGGAAATAGAAGTCTTGGTTTTTCCATCAAGGCGTTATCGAAAATGTCATTCGAAATTGATCGCTTTGGAATTTTCTAATCCAGCAAATCTTAAAATCTTTAATATGATCCCAAATAGGAAGTTCAGCCCATTTTTGGAAGCCTTTGTTGAGGCGTTCGCAATATTTCTTGGTTTGTCGGATTTTCGGCTAAATTTATTTGGGCACCAACTTAAGCGGTTTTCTCCTACTCACATTCATGCTTTAGAAGTTCAATCTGCTGGATATTTGATTCTGAATTTTTTCAAGAAGTTCGGCTTAAACACAAAGCTAATAGTGACCAATTGGGGAAGTGACCTATATTTTTACAGCCAATTTCCTCAAGATAGGAAAAAAATTGTAGAATTACTTACGATTACAGATGCATACTCGGCAGAATGTAAACGTGATTACAATTTGGCAAGGGAATTAGGATTTTCTGGAGAAGAGCTTCCCTTGATTCCAAATTCGGTTTCTTTTTTACGGAGCCAACTCACAAAGCAAATTTCTCCAAGTGAGCGAACAAAGCGAATCGTAGTAAAGGCCTATGGCGGTAAATTTGGTTTACCAATAGAAACTATTACCGCAGTTGAAAAATTCTTACTTCTAAAATCTGATTATCAAGTTCTTTTCTACAGTGTCACTAAGGATGTAGAAAGGTTCATCTCAAAGTTGCAAATCAAATTCCCGAATAGAATTAGTTTCATAACCCTTGCAAAGGGAATTCCACAAGATGAGCTTTGGAATATTTTCCTTGATTCGCGGATTTATCTAGGCATGTCTATAAGCGACGGTATCAGTAGTTCATTCTTAGAAGCACTAGCCTTGGGATTATTCCCAATCCAAACTGGAACTTCTTGCGCTAATGAGTGGGTTAATTTAGGAGCCGCAGCTAAAATTATTGATGGAAGTGCGGAGTCCGCCTTTAAAGCCTTAATTGAAGCTTCCGATGAAATCATGAAAACTGATTTTTCAAAACCTAATCTTGAGATTGCTATAAAGTTTTTAGACAAAGAGGAAATATCAATAAAAGCTCGTTCTTTCTACCGTTAGTTAATTCACTTGATCGACAAGCCACTCTGCGAACGGAATGGCTGCCGTCCATCCTGGGCTTACGGCGTTAAGAACATGAACAAAACCTTCAGATTTCTCGATGACAAAATCCTGTTCAAATTCCTTCGTGTTTAAGTTAATCAATTGCGCTCGTATCCCAGGTTGCTTAGGCTTCCAAAATTCACTCTTTGGAGTTGTCGGTACTAACTTTTTTCCTTCGCTTATTAGGCGCTTATCCGATAATTTTGGATATTCCAAAAAGGCGAGCTTTGTTAGATTTTTGGGAGAATTCGTAAATAAAGTAAAAATACCCTTCGCAGAACTCGCTAAATCTCTTAGAGTAAATCTAGTAAAAAAGGAATATTGATCCCTTCCTACGACCGGTATAGCCGTTGGTCCTATTTTTACTGACCCATCTGGAGTCACTGTGAAATGTACCCCTAGGAATGGGTTTGATGGGTTTGGTACTGGATAAATTAAGGTTTTGAGAGGAAGGTTTATTTTAGAAGTAATTCTATACCGACCCAAAACGGGCAATTGAGAATAATTTCTTCCACACCCAAGTTTTTGTGCGATATCGAGCGCACTTGTTCCTGCGCAGTTGAAGGTCAGTTTTGGTTGAATAATCTTCCCGTTAACATTAATTTTGCCTTCACTATTTACTTTGACATCCGCGTGAGTTTCAATTTTTCCTCCAGATTGCTCAAAATCTTTTCTCAAGGCATGTAACACTTGTACGGGGTAACTTACCGCAGTATTGGGCGACCAAAGAAAATTCTTGTAAGTACTCGCAAGAGGCTCAATTTTTCTTAATTGATGGGCATCAAGCAACTCAAGTGATACCCCATTTTCTAACCCTCTTTTAAAGAGAATTTCAAGTCTGCTTACTTCATCTGGGTTTTTTGCTACTACTACTTTTCCTGTTTCTAAGATAGGAATGTTATGCTTTTTTATTAATTTTCTTATTTCTAGGTTCCCCTGCGAACAAAATTTAGCTTTGAGAGAGTCTGGGGTGTAATAAAATCCCGCATGTAGCACCCCGGAGTTTCGACCGGAAGCATGGAGTCCTATTTCACTTTCTTTCTCATAAACAGTAACTTTGGAACTCGGAAATTTCTTAATTAATGAATTTCCAATGGAAAGTCCCAAAATTCCACTTCCAATGATGGCGAAATCTGGTATATCAATCATGCTTAATAGTAGCCTTTCTGCATGAAGCGAGTACTAATTTTAGGATCAAGTGGGATGCTCGGAAGCACAGTTTTCAAGTTTCTGTGTACTGATCCCGATTTAAATGTTACGGCAACTACCAGAACCGGTTCAAAATCATCTGTTAATTTTGATTTTAAGCACAACAGAATTGAAGATCTCATTAATACTTATACTCCGGATTTCATCATTAATTGTATCGGAATTATAAAACCTCATATAATGGAGAAAGACCCGAAATCGATAAAAAATGCGATAGCTGGAAATGTTTTACTCCCTATGGAAATTGAAGAAGCAGTCCAAAATTCAAATATTAAAGTTATTCAGATAGCAACGGACTGTGTGTATTCGGGGTTGCGTGGAAAATATTTGGAATCTGATTTTCATGATGCAACCGATGTTTATGGTAAGACAAAGAGTCTAGGTGAAATTCCATCTGAAAATTTTATACATTTGCGAGCTTCAATAATAGGACCCGAAGTTGGACGTTCTACTTCCCTTTTAGAGTGGTTTCTAGGACAACCAAAAGGATCCCACGTTAAGGGTTTCTTGAATCACACATGGAACGGTATAACTACTTTCCAATTTGCAAAGTTTTGTTCCGCCTTGATTAGGGGCGATGAAACATTCCAAGGATCCCACCATGTTCTACCTTTAGATATTGTCACGAAATTCGATCTTTTAAGAATTTTTGCAGAAGCATACAATAGAAAAGACATCAAAATTGAGGGAGTGAATGGCCCATCCAAGATTGACAGGACTTTGGGGACGAATCATGATGACTTCAATAAAATGATTTGGCGACTTTCTGGAGCTCAGACTCCATTAACTGTTAGGCAAATGGTTTTCGAACAAGCAAACCTTCTACTCTAGGGAATAACT
>Ga0214164_1002121_pt1 | contig 10495 bp, 12 predicted proteins | sample TroBogepilimnion_13_FD_153003 | JGI IMG/M metagenome (GOLD analysis project Ga0214164, IMG submission 153003) | Freshwater microbial communities from Trout Bog Lake, WI - Practice 03JUN2009 epilimnion v4 | ecosystem: Environmental > Aquatic > Freshwater > Lake > Epilimnion/Euphotic zone ...
TTTACCACCATGCTTCATTGCGCTGGCTTCATGCTCTTCTTCTTTAGCAATACGGCGCAATTCTTTGGCTTGGTTCATTTCGTGCATCTTCTCAGAAGCATGACCACCGTGAGCCATTTTGGTAGTTTTGTGATGGCCTTCGTGCATTGCCATATGGTGTTCAGCCATAGACAAATGGTGATGAGCCAGATGTTTGTGGTGAGCTTTAGACAAGCCACCATGTTTCATTCCGGGTGCGCCCATAGGTGCGCCGCCGGGAGCCGCCATAGGAGCAGCAGGACCAGCAGGAGGTGCTTGCATGGCACGAGCTGCCATTAGCGCCATCGCTGGATTAACACCACGTTTTCTTGTAGCCATATCAATACCGCCTTTACTAAAATGTTTGCCTTTATCGGCATTTACAAAATCCTCGCCTACCGACTGAGGAACTCCCACTTTTTTAGCAAAAGCCTTGTTATGGGCAATTGCCTCCATGAAATCATGCTGCTTCTTACTTTTGCTGGGCATCACTTTGCCCCTTGTTGAATAAGCTGGTCAATTTTACTTTCCAACTTGTTAAAGCGAGAATCAATGTGCTCAGTAATTTTGTTAAGTTCGTCATTGGTGACATACTCCCTTGCGATTTCTTCACGTGTACGGTTGAGCAGGATCTCAATCCGTTTGAGGTCATTAGACTTCTCTTTCAAGAAAAACGCAACCATCCCTAGTACCAAGGACAAGCCACCTGACCAAATCATGTTTGCGTCCATCACAAATACTTCCCTTTAGTATGACCTTTAACAGCAATACCATCAGCACGTTTTGAAGTGGAACTACGAGCAGGGATAGAGGAACGGGCCTTAACTTTACCGCCTTTTTTCATTTTGGTAGTAATGTCATAGTTTCCTGTATCTTCGTTATCAGCAGTGCTATCTTTTTGGTTTACACGGCGTTGTGCTTCTGGACTTAACTTAACACGTTCCGAAGAAGGTGCAGCCAGCTCATCAATGACGCTACCAGCTTTGTCCACCATTTTGCGGCCAATACCGGTGCGCTCATCAATCTCACGACCAAGGCCGTAGCCTGCTTCTAATGCAGTAGAAGCATAACCAGCCCTACCTAACATACGCATAATTGCACGACCAGCCGCATCTTGTTGAGATATATTTCCTTTGTAGAAATTGCGTCTGGCTTCTGCTTGCGCTGGGCTTTCGTTTCTAGATTTAGCTATACGAGTAAGATCTTGACTAACACCACGAGGAAGATCTTCTCCAAGAGCCGGAGTTAAGTCACGGGCATTGGTTTGACCGGCTGATTCAAAACGCTCCATTCCGGGTGGCGCTTGTTTATTTAATCGTCCCATAATTTAGCACTTCCATGCCCGTAGGCTTTTGTTGATGCGGGAATCTGGATCATTAGCGGTCTTGGCGCTAGTCAGCTTTTTCTTCATGCCTTCCATACGGGCGCAGAATGAGTCTTTGCGTGACCCGCCTTCTGGTTGCGGGGGCTTCAGATTAATCCCTTGCTTTTTGGCGGAAGCTCGCCCCTTGGCGTTCAAGCCGCCTTTTTCCGATTTGCCTTCCTTGCGCTGCCATGCAGGTGTCTTAGCCATGATTAAGTACCGTTTGCGATTAAGTAGCCCTCTTGCGAAACCGTTAAGGCCGCAGTGCCGGTGCTAACTTTTGCTTGCAATTGGATGTCCGTTTTTTCCGCCACGGCACGGGGCATAACCCGTTGCGTATGGTAGTTGTTTGTAAACGGCGCAACAACAGTAACAGTGGATACACCAGCGCTGCTTGTTTGGTAGTTCTGGTATGTGGCAAAACCAGCAGGGTTGGCGTTCAAGCTGGTATTGATATCAATACGGCTTAAGTAGAAAGTAAAGCCTGCAGGGACGGTATAGATGCCCATCAAAGTGCGACCATTACCAGCTGCAATTTCTGCGTACAGAGTTGTGTCCGATGTATCTTTCAACGTGATATTTCCAGTAGGTGCACCACTGGTTACTGCCATGCTGTTGATACGAAAGTACGATTTGACTGTAGTCACAGCAGTCGTACCGTTCAACTTTATAGATTCAGAAATTTGGTTGTAATTAGCATCCAACCCACTGATAAGAACAAGAGTTGCTGTTTTGTCATCACCAGTGTTAACAGAGCTGGCAATGTGCATTTGGATTGCAGATCCGGGGAAAGTGTAAGAGCTGTTACCTTCCCACACGGGCACAAACGATGTGCCTACCGCTGTTTGATATCCATAAATGTTTAAAACACTGTGACCAGAAATTTGACCACGTGCTACCTGCAGTTCAAACGGTTCTGTCTTTGCTTGACGAGTAATCGAATTAACTGAGTTGTTGGTATTTGGAATACCGTTCGGACTTTGAGCCATATTGATCTCCTTAGTTACAAAGAGGGGGCCAAAGCCCCCGGATCAATTAGTCAAGGTTACCGTAAGGGTACTGAGTCAGCGTACCAATGTTATTGTCGTTCTGAGCGTAACGAACAATAAAGTTGAACTTGCCGCCAGTAGGAGCAGCCACGCTAGTGCCGGTAATGCTCAAGGTGAACACAACTTGCGACAAGAACGAGGGGTTTGCACCCAAACTGGGGTTCTGAATGTCAGAAGTGGTAGCCAACAAGTTAGCCAAGTTAGTGCCGGTATAAGTGATGGTTTGACGACCAGCAGTACCAACAGTCGTTGTGCCCAAAGCGGCAGTAGCGTAGGTAGGAGTGCCGCCACCAGCAGTGTAGTTGTTAGAAACAAACACGCTGACATTGCTCAAAGTAGCACCAGACTCGCCAGTAATAGCAGAGATGTAGTCAACATCAACTGCAATGATTTGGCTGCTTGTAGGCAAATACATCACAACGCCGCGATACACTTGGGTCGAAGTGTCGGCAGGGATAGTCTGCACAGTAGGACCAGTGGTGGTATATGTGCTGGAAGGAGTGTAAACAACACCAGTCAAGTTAGGGATGTTATTACCCCAGACAAATTGACCAGAACCGCCAGAGTAGCCAGAAGTTCCAACAGTAGTGTTGGACAAATCAATGTAGCAATCTTGTTCCAAGACGGTGTAACCAACGTCACGCAAGGGACCAAAACGGTTATCGCCAGAAAGAACTGGGCCTTCAAATGTACTACGTGCCATGACAAAAGTCCTTATGCAAAAGTTACCTTGTTAATCGTTGCATCGTCTGCTGGGCCAGTGGCAACAAGGTTAAATTCCCAGATACGTCAATATACAGCAAAAGAAAAGGGGGCGCAAGGCCCCCTCGTTCAAATAATCTAAAAAGATTAGTAAGAACCGTACACGCCCAATGGGTCAGAAACACCAAAGGAATAACGCTCACGAGACTTGTAACGCACGTTACCAGTATCAAAGTCGCCGTCCATGCTGTTCTGCAAAGGAGTACGCACAAACATCTTCAAACCGTTAGGCACATCAGTGGTCAAGAACCATGCGTTGGTAGCGGTCAAGAAGTGGTTAATGGTATAGCCTTCAGGGATCGAACCATTGTTTTCAATAGCGTTCACATCGTTGTTATTGGTACCAACACGGAGTTTGGTTTCCAACAGACGAGTAGCAACGAATTGCAACGCTGGGGGAACGATCAGTTTCTTGGGCTTTGCAGCAATCAACAGGCTACGCTCATCAGTCCATGCAGCGATTTGAATCACAGCGTTTTCCAACGATGTTTCATTCAAGTCAGCAGGAGTAGAAGGAGTGTTAGCGTTAGTACCGCCAGAGATCAAGGGGTGAGCAGTCGAAAACAAAGGCTGGCCGTCACCATAGGTGAAGGAGCTATTGAAACCGTTGTTCAACACAGCTGCAGCTTTAACCTGTTTGGTGTAAGCCATAGCACGGGCCAAGGCTTTGGTGTAACGACCAGACAACGAGTCATACAAGTTATCTTCAATCGCTTCTTCAGTCAGGCTGAAGCCCAAAGCAATGGTTTCGTGGTTGTAACGAGCAGTCCATGCTTCTTGGCCGTTGTCATAAGCGATGGCTTGACCTTCGTTCTTGACAGGGGCGGCAGAGAAGCCGGACAGTTTGGTTTCTTCTTCAAACGAACGCTCAGAGGTTTCGATTTCATAAATTTCTTTATGTTCTTCACCGTAACGGGCGTACTCCAAACCGAACAAAGCGTTCAGGCCGGGAAGCAACTCTTTAAGTAGCTGTGCACGTGAAATAGCCATGATTTATTCTCCTTTATTAGACGCCTGTAGCGTTGTTATAGCCGTGCCAGCCAGCGTTCCAAGTAACCAATGCTTCTGGATAACCAGTAAACGAGAAGCCAACTGCAGTCGATTGTGCAGTAGTAACTGCCGTGTTAATCGTCACAGTGGTACCGTTAACGGTAGTCACATAGGTGTTGGAGCCGGGGTTGATGCCGGGGCCAGAAACTGCCATACCGGGAAGGATGGCGCTGTTAGAAGACGACAAAGTAAGAGTCGTGCTGCTAGAGGTAGCGTTCTGAGTCACAGTAACAGCTGATTGAGGCACCACGCCGACAATGCGGAAAGGAGCTGCACCAGTGTTAGGAGTGATGGTAGAAGTGCTAGTAGCCGAGGTGGAGATAGCCACGCCAGCCAAAGAGTCACCAGTGGTTGTAGAACCAGTGTTACCAGCTGCTGCACCAATGTACCAAACATTAGAACCAATATAGGCTTGGTTAATGTATTGGAGAGTGGTAGAGCCACCAGTACCAGCGGGGCTGTTCAGCACCACGGTTTGGAACACAGCTTGTGGATCATCAACGACATAACCAATCGCATCAGGGGCGCTTGTGGAAGCGTTCCAGAATTGATAACGGTTTTTACCGTAAATGGGACCGCCAGTTGTGGAGTACTCGCAACCAACGAAAACACCAATCGTACCGGCCACGGCGCTAGAAGCGTTGTAGGTCAGTGAAGATTGGATCAAGTTACCGATGTTAGCACCAGTACCGATTTGAACAACGTCACCGTTGAACATGCTTGTGCTGTAACCGTTGACAATCGGGAACATGCGGGTAGAACCAGCAAATACACGACCACCAATCAAGTTAACAGGCTTTAGTCCGTAAGGACCTGCTACTGTAGGATAAGCCATAGAAATCTCCTAAATGTTAAGAACCTCTACCAAATGAAACCGTAGACTTCTTCTCTTGGAAAAGAGGCATACGAGAATCGCTCTGGCGCAAATAACTATTGTCCACTGCTTGTGCATTTTGCTCAGTCAGGTTCGCCTCATAATCAAACCGGGCTTGCACAAATTCTTTAGGAATCTTGCACAGCAATAAACCATCAACTTCAATGTTGTCTTTGAACCGACTATTCGGATCAACCAACATTTTGAATTTCGGCTGCTCTTCAATCTTGACTGGTTCCCAACCTTCACGCAGTTTGGCAGAAAGGTTTCTGGGGTCAGGATTGTTTAGCATCGAAACTCGAACCCAACGATATCCATAATCTGGATTCTTATCAGGCTCAGGTAACAACTCAGGTAGCGACCATGTTTTAGGGCGCAGATCTTGTTGTCGAGTTTCAATCTCACGTGGGTTACGATTACTTTCAGCCATTTTGGGACTCCGTTTTAACTAGTTCGTTGTAATACTGCTCTGGCGTAAGTTTGAATTTCTTAGCCAGTTCCAGCTGCCGTGTATTTAGGGTGATCTTTTTTGAAGACGTAGAACGGGTAGCTGGTGCAACCACCGTGGTCTTGCGAGTTGTAGCAGAAGGTTTGGCTTCTGTATCCCCAAACTTGTCAGGGAATCGTTTCCGTACTTCAGTATCAATACTGCTCCAGTAATGGTCAGAGCCAACAGGGACTCCTTCCTTTTCCAGACGCTTATGGATACCCATAGCAAGGAAACTCATGTCTTCGTCTGTCCCGTACCACTTGTTTTTGTCAAGCCACGCTTGGGTTTTTGCGTCCAATCGTGCGGGTTGATTTGCGACTTGTTGCGTTTGTACCTGATTTGTTTGCGCTTGTAAAGCATTTTCATCAAACTGGGGTGTATATTTTTCCCAATCTCGTGATGCAAATTGAATCTTGGTCAGGTTTTCTTGTGCTTCTACTAACCGATCAGCATCGCCAGAGTCATAAGCCTCCTTATATTCTCGACGTGCTTTCTCTAAATCAGAAGCTAGTTTCTCTTTAGCCGTTGATACAAATACCTTCTCGCCTTCTGATAAACGGCCTTTAAGGTTTTTGTTTTCATTGATGATGGCATTGGCTACACGAATAGCTTCTTCGTTCTCACGAATGGCTGCTTCCTTGGCCCTGCGCTCATCATGAATCAACTTCTTCATTTGCAGCAAACGCTGCTTGGCTTCTTTAGAGTAAGACTCTAAGTCATCGTTATCAATATCATCAACGATTTCTTTAGGCAAAGGCGTTGCATTACGCCGATCTTCCTCTGGAGTATCGTCAACAATCTCAATCTCTACTTCGTCTTCATCGACCCCTTTATTAAGGAATCCAAAGTCTGGTTTGTCAAAATCTCCGGACATGATGTTCTCCTTATGCTCGTGTAATACCACGAGGATCTTCAACAACCGCCTCTACCGAGTCGTCATTGATAATCCGGAACTCACGGCCATGAATCTTCAGTCGTGTACCCGTGTTTGGACGGGCCAAAATAAAGTCGCCCTCTTTGCACCAAGGGCCAGTTGGGAAACGCTTTTCGTCTTTGTAGCAGTCCGGTCCCATCTTGATAACAAAAAACACAGTAGAGAGGATTTCTTCCATGTTTAATGATGAGGCTGCTTTTAGAATACCGCTTTCGCCGTACTCTTTCTCGGCATCAGGGATGCCTACTAACATGTGATATCCGCTAGGAACTGGCAACTGTTTTGCTTTTTCCTCTGCTGTTTGAGGCAGGGTAGTTACGTTGTTTACATCATCGGGGTTTGAGCCGATTAAAAGTTCACTCATCAAAATGCTCCAATCTAGAACGCAGGTCACTTATTTCTAAACGTAAGGTGAGCAGACCCTTAATCTCACCACACATCCTTTGGTAGTCGGCGTAGTCTTTGGCTTCGCCTATCCCCAGAGCCTCTTCAAGAATCTTCACTTTGTCATCCATCTTTTTGAGTAGATGATCTAAGATCTTTTCTTTCATTTAGTTTCCTTCTTTTCAGGTTTGTTTTGAGCCTGCTTCATTTGCTGCTGTTGTTTGTACAGATCAGCCGTTACACGTAACTTATCAGACTGGCGCTGTTGGTTTTGCATAGCCTTGGCTTGGCCGATTTGGTGGCCCATACGCAAACCTTCCAGCTGTTGTTTGGCAAGCAAAGTTTCTTTGTCGGTCTTGACCTTTGCCCCAATTTGCATACCTGCAATCTCTTTTTGAGACGCAATACGCAACTTTTCGACCTCGATCTGGTCTGCTTTTGCAGTCGCTTCGATCTGCATCATCTTTTGTTTGATATCGATCTCTTGCGCTTTGAGCTGCAATTCCTTCATCTGCATCTGGACAATTGGGTCCTGAGCCGCTTGTTGCGCTTGTTGTGCAGCCACTGCCGTGCGGTTTTGCTGTAACAGGTTCTGTGCTGCTGGTACAGCCATACGTGCAATGTACATTTCCTGTTCTGGCTTGAGATCCACTGTTTCGTCTGGATCGTCCGAGTAAGGAATTTGTATGCCCATCTGTTCTTGCATTTGGCGCATGTATTCCATGCCAACGTGTTCAACAATGTGAGCCTGCAACGCCTGCATAATTTGCGGGGCTTGTGGGTTTTGACCAATAATCTGCTTGATCTTTGGATCTTGCAGCGCCGCCGTATGAATTTGAATGTGAGCTTGGTGGTCCTGATACATAAACGCCTTTAGCGGCGTGTTCTTCAACACATTCATGTTCTCTGTCACCGGGTCCGTAGGCTTCATATCATCAGGAAGCGGAACCAGCTTCTCTGCGTTCTTGATCCCGATCACTTCCAGCATCTGGCGGTGCAGGTAAGGCAGGTTATACAGCTGCGGGGCCGTCTGTGATAACTGCAATACCGCTTGATACTGCACCACTTTTTGAGACATAGTAGCCGCATTAGGATCGCTCACTGGGATGATATTCACCATCTCATAGTCAGACTTACGTGCCTTGCGGTTTCCTACCACCGGCTCATAAGAATAATTCTCCGGTGCATAGTCAGCAATTATCTTCTTCAAAATCCGGAACTCTTGCTTCATCGAATTGTGAATACGTGCCTGAATAGCACTCATCACCTTCAATGTGCGCTCCAAAATAGCCAGCGTAGTCCCCACAGGCGACTGGCTCGACATGTCAGATGCCTTCAAATCCCCGCTAGAAGCAAAGCGGCGACCCTCATCCACAATTTGATTCAACAAAGCCATCAGCGTTTGGCTGGGTTCTTTGTAAGGCAACGGCATGATGTTGTCTTTCATCGAACCGCTTGGCACATCCACATCCCTGAACTCGCCCGGAGCAATCGGCGTATCGTCACCCTTCACCCGCAAACCACGGGTCTTAAACCCACCGGGTAAGTTAGCCAGCGAACCAGCATCCACCAGCTGTCTCAAAATAGATGTGCCCGACTTAGCAAACGCCCCAATCAAATGAATCAAACCAAAATGGTAAAAGCCAAAACCTGGGATGTAGCCATAGTGCACAAAGTGCTGGCGTTTTTGGTGCGTTTTATCATCCGGCTCCCAGTTACGTCGAATAGCCAACACCGCACCATTAGATTTCTCAATCGTCACCACATACGGCAACATGATCCCCGTTGGCTCACCATTCTCATCCGTATGCTCAAACCCGAGTAGATCCAAATGAACGTGCATCTCCAAAACTTTGAAACGATCATCCGTAGTCGCCCTAAACCCCAGCTTCTCAGCAATCCGTTTTTCAATCTCATCTAATGTGTTATCAGGTGAACCCAGATCTACATCACGGTAAAACCCCGCATACTGCAGCCGCTTCAGCTCATTCTCAGTCTTACGCATCACATGAGTAATACGCTCTGCCTGTTCCAATGACGATGATCCATAAGGAACAACCAAGTCCTCCGCAGGAATGTACATCGACACCTGACGGTCTAATGCCGCATCTACATAGATCTTCTTAAATCCATTACCCGATAAGCCCACACCCCACAACATGCGCTCATGCTCTGGTCGGTACTCCTGCATCACATCCACAATTTCATGGTTCATGTCGTCAACAACACGCTCCATCGCATCTTTTTTCTCTGGCGTCTCTTTACCAACAATCTCGCCCTTCACAGGACCAGAAGCCGGGAAAGTTTCCATGATCGTCTCAGATTGAAACTTAATCACCGCCTCGGCCAGCACTGGGTGATACACACCACATGCACCCTCCCACGGCTCTGTACGCTCTTCAATCTTCAAACCCAGTAGCTCTAACCCATCCACATAAGTTTGAATCCAATCCTTACGTGAATCTAAGTCCGTCTGGAACTCACCTTGCAATTCACCACCAATTTGCAGCAGCACACTCTCAGGCAACATCTCAGCCAGATTTGCATTAAAGTCATCTTCCATAGGCGGCATAATGTCTATGCCGTTAATCTTTACATCATCAGGATTAACAATCTCAATCTCTAAAGGCTCAGATTGAATAGCCGCTAAACCCTGCGGCGCTTGATACATCGCTTTATCAATAGACATAATCTTCCTTAGTAATATGCTTTCTTGCGCCTAAACTCCATAGGCTCATCTGGCTCGTCACTCGGCAAACTAATAAACCCACCACGCCTAAACCGTAGCAACGCCTGTGTCGTCGAGTCCACCAAGTCATCATGGTCCGAGTTAGGAAAAGACGCTAACTCCTCCACCACCTCTTCAGCCCAGCGTTTTCTCGGTGCCCACACTTTACCACTTGCAAACAAATCTGACACGCTATTCACCCGAGAAATCTTATCGTTCCCACGTGTAGGCGTAAACTCCTGAACAGGAATCCCCATGCGCCTCAATTCAAATATCAACGGTGCACCAGACGCCTTTGCCTCAACAATAAACGAATCCGGTTGCCACTCCCTATACATATCAAACGCCCTTTGCTTCAGCGTAGGAAACTCCATCCGCTCCTTAAAAGCATCCAGCAAAATAATATTAGGATCTTCCTGATTCTCATGTAAATAAAAAATACCCCAAGTCGTACACGCCGAATAGTCAGCCCTCTCCGACTTCGTAAACGCCGTATCCCAAGACTGAATCAAATACGTACACGGCGGTGGACTCGGCTGATCCCACACCCGCCACCACTCCCGCTTCACCAGCGCACCCTCTTCACTCGTAGGATCCTGCTGGTACTGCGCCTGCCACTTAGACAGCGGCAACTCAATACGCAACTTATTTAATTCGTCATAGCTCCAGAACTCCGGCCACAACGGTTTTTCATTCCTCTTAATCGCCGGTAAGCTAATAATCTCCCACTCATCCCCATCCCGGTCCACCATCGCCTGACAAATCTTCCCCGTCAGATCCCTCTTGGACCAGCGAGTATTGTGGCTTACAACCCCGTTGGCAATGAAGTTTTCAGTCTTGTCA
>Ga0214164_1002122_pt1 | contig 10494 bp, 15 predicted proteins | sample TroBogepilimnion_13_FD_153003 | JGI IMG/M metagenome (GOLD analysis project Ga0214164, IMG submission 153003) | Freshwater microbial communities from Trout Bog Lake, WI - Practice 03JUN2009 epilimnion v4 | ecosystem: Environmental > Aquatic > Freshwater > Lake > Epilimnion/Euphotic zone ...
TATTATTCTTAACATTTAAATCTATATGAAGAGTTTTTTCTTTTTCCACTAGAATTTGAGGCGTAACATCACCACAATTTTCTAATATTTCAAATTTAAAGTTATGCTTATTTTTACTTATTTCATACTTCCACCATTTTGATATTGATAAATCTTCTGTGAACCAATCTTTTTGATTGGAAGAAGGTGATCCAAAATAATTACCTTTATAATTATACTTGGATCCTATATAATAGTAAGGAGGAGTTTTATTTTCTAAATGTGGAAGATATGTAATTTTATAAAGAATGTTCATAAATAGTGCCTAAATTTATTACCATGACACTATTTATAAAAACACATATTTCACTTACGATACTTTCTATTATAAGTTGAAATTGCAGATTCACAACCTTCTTTAATTTTTGTAAGAGTTTGCATATTATTAAACTTCACCACTTCAGGTGTAGAAGGATCTAGCATTGAAGTGATTGTCTGTTGAATAATAGGTGGAAGCATATCATACTTCATCTGAATCTCCCATAAACTTTTCAATACCCTTTTTCTTTTTTGGGGTTTTAGGTTCTTTTAATTTATCAAACTTCTCGATCAGATCATTAGAACGACCATCATTCAGATGAACATAGACCGCATTAAAGTGTGCTGCATCATCAGATGACATATCAACCAGAGTATTCATAACAGATGAGTTAATAAGACTCTTTTGCTTGATGTACTGTTGCTTCTGCTCACGCTGAATTCGTCTGAGAAATGCATAATAGATGATTGTTGTAAAGTAAGCAAATGGATTTTTTGACTTGTCTGGGTCAAAGTTGTGTAGATATGTCAGACAGTTCTCAATTCCATCTGAAATCATTTCATCCTTATATGAATAACCTGCGAAGTTAGGCTTTGTAGCAAGTCGTGTAGCAATAAGGTAGATTGTCTTTCCTACATATTCAGGGATTCTAGGTAGATCTTTATCCTTAAGTCCCTGTTCTTTTGCTTCATTTAGCTTATTTAGATAAACGATCATTTCAGTATATAGTTTTTTATTATCTACATAATGAGTTCGTTCTTTTGGCTTTTTATAAGCTTCAGTGTTTTTTGGTAGATCTTTGTTTGTATCGGTTAAAGACATCTTCAAGTTCACTTTCTTTTAAAGTATCCATATATTGCTTGTAATAGTTGACAAGCTTTTCTGTTGGAGTACATACCATTATAACATGCTTTGGATTAAATGTAAATACCTCATCTTCGACCCACGTCATAAAAGGTGTAAATTTCAATAGGTTATACCCACGCTCATCATATGCTTGTGTGATTTCAACTGCATTTAATAGAGTTATGTAATCTACCAATGATTCAACTTCACCAATTACTTCTTGTCCTGAAACTAGTCTTAAACTTACATATTCTTTCATAGATTCACCGTAATGATGTCATATTCAAATTTTTCTTGATCATAAATTTTTGTTCGTTCCATGAAGTGCTTTAGAGTATAGTTCTGATGTGACTTGTAAGATAAATCGTCAACGAGATCATATAAGATTGCTTCTTCCTTTTCTTTGTGCATACGTAACATACGGCCAATAGACTGTAGAACTTTAATCTTGGATTTTGATGGCGATGCTGCAATCATATGATGAAGCTTATTAATGCTCACACCAGTTGATGTAGTACCCAATGACGCAATTAGTGTTGCATTGTGTTCATCTTCAATAGCATGACGAATTCGTTCTCTTTCTTCGCCTTTTACGGATCCATCGATATAAAAGACATTATTGTTGGTCTCTGATTTAATAGAATCGAACAGTATTTTGCCATGATCAATGATTCTGAAGAAGAGGAGCTTATTTCCTTTGAGTGATAAAGTAAGCTTTTTAATAAACTTGTTTCGTTTGTCGTTGTTGACGAGGTAGTCGATTTCCTCTTGGTATGTTTTTGATCGTACTGTTTTACATTCATCGATTGAGTATTTAAGAACGATGCATTTGATTTTAAGCTTTGCGACATATCCTTGATCCATAAGCTCTCTAGTAGAGATTGATTTATACTTCGGACCAAAGAGTCCCTCAATTGTTGCTTCATTGAGTGGGTTGTTGTTAGACAATGTTCCTGTAGTACCGAATCTGTATCTACAAGTTTCCAAGCTGGTAAGTATCTGGATGAGACTGGTTGCTTTTGCTCCGTGTGCTTCGTCTCCAAAAACATAGCCGAACTGAGAGTACCATTGCTTTGGCATTTTTGATTTGCCATTGTTGAGAGACTGCCATGTTGTGATGACGACATCGGCATCAATGTCATTAGACTTTGATAGACCTCCAATGCTTGTGGATATTTTTCCGGTATAGCCATAATCTCTAAAATCACTTTCCATCTGTGAAACAAGACCAATAGTAGGTACGATAATAAGTCCCTTGAATTGCTTATACCACTGGGATATGACGTAAATCATCATTGATTTACCGCTTGAAGTAGGACTCAATAGAGTACGCTTACCAGTACGTAGACATTTCAAAATTGATTCAAACTGATAATCACGTTCCTGGAACTTGTCGGGGATATTCAGAGATTTAATATGAGTACGAAGTTCATCTTCTGTTATATTTTGATATGTAAGTTCGTCATCAAATGAAAATGAATAGCCTCTGGCATCACAGAACTTTTTAATTCGTTGTGCCAAACCAGCATAAATTAAGCCGGTCATTCGGTTAAGAAGAGTAATATCTCCTGACCAGATACGAGCTTTGTATTTTGGATGGAATTTATAATTTTCTGCTTTCCAAGTGAAATGTTCAGAGATCTCCATAATAATACTTGGTTCAGCTAATACTTTTACATATACGGAATTTATATATTTTAGATGAACGTCTGACATTATTTACATATCCTACTTCTTCTAATATGCACAGACAATCCTTGACTACCTTTATAAGATTTTCCACACTTATCGCAAATTGCCGGAATTTCTAAATTTTTAAGTCTTGCTATTCTTACCTTTTCTTTAACTTCAGGTCTTTTAAAAACATTATTATCACCCTTAGTTCCACACTTAGAATGATCTCTATTAAATCTACCTTCAGCCCAAGTCAATTTAAGTGATTTTCCCGTTTTAGTTCTATCTGATCTTTTAGAAAATTCACTTTGTTTGATAGGATCATTAAATGGAGTATTAGATCTCCCTCTTCTCCAACCATCAGGGATCTTATCTTCTTTAAGAATGTATCTACTCAATTCACCATTAGTAATCCACATTCTATTTGATACTGTGTCTCCACCATCACCTTCTTCTAATTTTAAATTTGCCCATTCTGAAGAATTTATTATATCCCATTCAATACTTTTATTTCTAGCATACTTTTTAAATTCTTGCTTGTCATCTGTTTCAAAGATAAGAATAGTCTCTATATTATCTCCATATTCAGTTAAATGCTTTAACCATTCAATACCTGAACCTAGATATAAATCGTATTCAATACCTTCTTTTCTAGTATAGCACAGATATTTTAATTTTGTGTCTAAATGTTGTTTTATCATTAACTTGTGTTTCATATCAATCTCCTATGTTGTTATTTATACATGGGAAGATATGATTATACAAATTAAATACCCAATTGAAATTTCTCGAACGCAATAGCATTAGTAATGATGAAATTTCGATTAGCAATTGATTTAATGATGGATTCAAGTAAATCAGTTTTCTCCATTTGAAGTCCTATTTTCAAAGTAAGATCAACAATATCTTTATCAGTTTCCACATAACCATTTGCATCCGCCTTAAGGATCTTTCCCTTAGGTGGTAATCGCCATCCTAATGCATGAGTTTCTTCGGTTGGACCTTCTGTATAAAACTCAAACTTGTCTTTCTTCAGAATCTTAAGTTGAGTTTCATATTTACGGAGAGTAAGCCTCTCGTTAATATATATCCGATAGTATTTGTGGTGTAACTGAGGGATCTTAATAGCTTCATCTGACAATTTTGTCTTGTCAATTTTACAGTCGACTTCCCATGATGTAAGAATTTCTTCAAGTTTAATGTTAAATTCCTTTTATTATAAATAAAGTGGTTCGCGGGATTGCCGTCCCCAACCACACTAGAGCTTACAAGGAGCAGCCAGCATGATTATATATCTCTACGTTAAACAGCATTCAATTACCGGATTAAAGTATTTCGGTAAGACCATCAAAAGTGATCCATTTAAATATTTAGGATCTGGTAAAATGTGGTGCAGACACATCAAAAAGCATGGTAAAGAATATGTTAAAACTTTAGAAATTTGGGGATTTGATGATCAAAAACTTTGTGAAGAATTTGCACTAAAATTTTCAGAAGATAATGACATAGTAAAATCTAAATTATGGGCAAATCTTATGATTGAAAATTCACATACGGGTGGTCCTTGTTTTGCTGGTCATTTACATTCATTAGAATCAAAACAAAAACTTTCAATTAATGCTAAAGCTAGAAAGATTAATCCTATGCAAAACAAAAAGCATACAGATGAATCTAAAAAACTAATGAGTGAAAAACTTAAAGGTAGAATAATTTCAGAAGAAACAAAATCTAAAATGCGAGGAAAACGCAAAAAATATTATAAATCTGAAAATTATAAAAGTCCTATGTTAGGTAAAACTATGTCCGATGAGTCTAGAAAAAAGATGTCCATTTCTAAACTCGGAAAACAAATGAAAATTAGTACTTGCCCACATTGTAATACTACTGGAGGTGGTGGTAATATGTCTAGATACCATTTTAATAAATGTAAATTTAAATCTTCCCTGTCAAATATGCATCAATAAAGTTAAAACTTGAATTTGGAGTTTTGCCAGACTTTTGCTTATTTCTGGCCTGCTCGACATGAATACGATTTGCTCTCTTGATGTAGTTGATACCTTCAAGATGATCATATTCATGTTGAAAGATACGTGATGTAAGTCCGTCAAGTTTTCTGGTTACGATATTACCATTAGGTTCTGTATAACGAACTTTGACAATTTTAGGACGGCGGACTTTTACAAAGAAGTTAGGATATGATAGACATCCTTCTTCAAGATAAATTCGTTCTTCGCTCATATCAACGATGATAGGATTAAAGCATACGATGATTGGATTTGCTTTAATTGCAAATGCTCGGTAGGGTAAACCTACTTGATTTGCAGAAAGACCCATACCATTATGCTTTAACATCGTTTCAGCTAGATCGTGTGCTAACTGAATAGGGTCTGTAGGAGGATTACTAAAATCAAACTTTGGTACAGGATTCTTTAGTATTTCGGAGTTGCAGTCAATTAAATTGTAGATCATGGTGAACCTTTAAGTGATTAAAAATGATGTGTTTGGCATCTTGGTTTGCAGGAACTTCAATGAAAGAATAACCAGAATTTATTAAAAGATTTTTAATTTTAGCATCTAAGTCACGAGCTTCATTTTCAGTCTGATTCCTACCAACACTATGATAAGGCTTTTCTCTCTTTAGAAAAATGTTGATATTGTCATAATGATTATAGATTTCATGTCCCAAATATCTGAAATGGTTTGGTAGATAGTTTTCACCAGCATAGACCAATGCCATCACAATAGGACTGTCTGTAATCACCCAATCCACTTTACCTTGTAATCGCCAGAGTTTGTGATTCTGTTTAGCCATAATGTAAAGTTGATCTTCAAGGATCTTGTGTCGTTCATCCCAGGTGACTTCTTTGGCGTATTCATTCACCAATTCGACATTGATGTTTTTCCATTTCATGTGTGAAAATAAATCCGCGGCAGTAGTACTTTTACCAGTTCCCGGACCTCCAAAGAGATTGATTACTCTCATTCATTAACTCCATTATGATACTTTATTACATTATTTGTTATATACCCAATTCTAAAAAATGTCAACTACTAAGTACATCAAAATAGAATCTTGTGAATCTAAATGAGACGGTAGCAGTAACGTACTGTATTTCCGTTAAAGTGCTATTAAAGTCAAGATTTGAAAGTGAAATCGGAAATAAATCAGTAAAACGAACATTCACGATCGGTGTATATGAACTGTTTAGAATAAGCACACTTCCATCAATAGTCTTGTTTTTATACTGACCTAGTCCATCTGGATAACCTAGCTGAACCATCCAATTATAGATCTCTAAATAATCCTTTAAGTTCTCACCTACCATAAAAGATACATCAAGACTATTATAATCAAGATTACCTGGTTCGTAAATACGGACGAATGGTGTTGGAACATCAGCCTGTCCAAGACTTAAGCCGGGGATTGATACAGACTGAGCTCTCATCTCTAGCTCATTCAGTGATGGCAACTTTAATTTAAAGTTCAGTTGCGATAAATTATTTTGATCAAACATGCAGATTCCTATTTACATCTTTTCTAGAATGGTTATAATGACTTTATGGTCAATGGAATATAATAGGTTATTTATAGAGGATTCACAGGTAATGTCTATTGATGATCTGAATAATTCCCTCAACAACTTCTGGGACAAAAGAAGTGAAGAATTATTGAAACACCAACGTTACTGGTTCAATAAAATGTGTGAAAATAGACTTAAGATGAAGTTACCACCATTGGAATTTAATGATTCCAACAACTATATACCTAAGTCTATTCGTAGAGATGTTACAGGTATTCCTATCTATCAACTACCTGAAGGATAATATATGAAATTGTTTTTAGATTGTGATGGCGTATTAGCCGATTTTGATGAACTTGCTACCGATATTTTCGGTATGCATCCTCGTAAGTATGAAGAAGTGCATGGTAGGAAGTTGTTTTGGAAAACTCTTGCCGCATATGATGGCTTTTACGAAAAGTTGCCATTAATGCCAGATGCAATGTATTTATGGACTTCTGTAAAGCATCTTAATCCTACTATTCTTACTGGTTGTCCGCAAGGAACTTGGGCTAAGCCACAGAAAATCCGATGGGCTAAGAAGATGTTTGGTGATGATGTAGATATTATCACATGTAGTAGCAAAGATAAGCGGCTTCATATGCACGAAGCTAAACACAATATTCTCGTCGATGATTGGCCTCAATACAAGCATCTATGGGAAGAACATGGAGGAACTTTTATACTCCATACAAGTGCAATTGATTCTTTGCTTCAACTTGAAAGGCTTGGTTTGCTATGATCACTAATGGTGAATGGGTTTGCAGTAGATGCTTGGATTATCGTACCGTATGTCAACTATGTATCGGATTGGAACCATCTTTAATTCGTACTCCTGGCTGGATTAAGGATCAAGAAGATAAATCTAATCGCCGGTTAAATCCAAGATCTTAACTAAAAAGGAGGGGACCTTTCGATCCCCTCCCAGTTTGTACTCAGTTTCTTATTATTGGCTAACAAAACCTTACATTAGGTTAGCAACGATAATACGACGGTAGTAGTTGTTTGAATCCTGGTTAAGAGTACCTAGACCAGCATTTAGACCTTCAGCAAATGGGTTTGCAACCATGCCGTAACGTGTCTTGAAGCCAATTTTTGGCTGGAAGGTGTTAGGATCGACTGCACGAACCATCTGTAGAGGAACATATGGGCAATAGAAGATACCAGCATCAAATGAGCTTGAACCCTTATAACCAACAACCATGTAGTTTGAACCAGCATATGGATCAATGTACACGCGTAGACGGCCGTTAAGAACACCAGCGAAGGTATTACCTGTGTCGTCAACCTGTAGGTTGTTGCTGTTTAGAGCAGGAGCGTAGTCAAGAACACCAGCCATCTGAAGAGCAGAAGCTACGTCTGATGAACAGATGATGATGTTACCCTTACCACGTCTGGTACCCTTTGCAACAGCATTGGCTTCACGTTCAACCTGGAACATAAGACCCTTGAACTTTTCAACTGACCAACGGCCGTTTGAGTCTGTGTCAAGGTCGAAGATACCCTGTGTTGTTGTACCGTCAGTTGCACCCTGCTTAGCAGTAACAACGATTGAACGGATAACTTCACGGTTGATTTCGGAAAGAATTTCTGAAGAAAGAATATTGCTTAGTTCTGTTTCAGCATCTAGACCGTGGATTGCCTTTAGATCCTGAGCAAGTTCTAGTGAGTATTCTGCCTTTAGAGCACGGCTGTGAGCAGTAACGGTTACCTTCTCGATTGAGAATGCCATTTCTGGGAATACTGATGGAGCGTTACCTAGACCTTCAGCGAATGAAGTGTTTAGACCAGCAGCAAAGTTATATGTGCTGTTACCTGCGTTGTTTGATGAAGCTGGGTAAGTACCGATGTTACCTACTGCGCCACCTGGAGCTGTTGCAGAACCTGCACCAGTGTCGGTTGGCTGACCGTTTGCACCACCACGAGCAGAGAAACCAGTGTTAACTTCGTTGTAGAAGGTTTCTGAACCGGTCTGGTTAGAATAACGTGCACGCATTGCGAAGATAAGACCAGTTGGACCTGTCATTGGCTGAACGCCGCAAACATCATACGCAATTAGGTTTGGCATCGCACGACGAACAAGTGAGATAAGAACTGGATCGAAGGTATCGATTGCACCAGCGTTTGTTGGGTCTGGGTTACCAATTGAGTTGGTTGGACCGGATTCACCAAGGAAACCACCAGACATTGAAGCACGTGCTTCACGAACAGCACTCTCGGTATTTTCAAGAATCTGTGCAGTTACAGCGCGCTTGTGAGCATCTTTAATTGCTGGAAGATCCTCATGCTCAAGGATTGGCTTCCACTTATTTTGAATTTCTTCAGCTAGATAAGACATTTTTTACTTCTCCCAAATTTAAGCTTTTTTGTTTAAGCTATTTTATTTATAATTCTACTTATTTTGAAATTGTTTTCGAAATTGCCTTTACATATTTTTCCATATGTGCAGGAACAACTGATTCATTAATTGAGTCATCAGTGCCATCAATTTCTTCAGTAATCATACCAGTTGACTTAACTGCTAGTTTCTTACCTGAGAAATAATTTTCCTTGATGATTTCAAGCTTTCTTCTATAAGTTTCTGCATCAGTAAACTCAATGCCTTCTGCTAGAGTACGGAACTTTTCAATCTGTGTTTCAGCAAGACCAGTTGAAACTTCATCAAGTGTTGCATCGATAGTTGCTTCATTGATTAGATTCTGAAGTTCAAGCTTTGAATCAATAGCTTCATTTAGCTTTGACTTAACTTCTTCAAGTTCAGCCTTCATTTCAGCTACAAGATCAATCTTTTCTTCAGGAACAGTGATATAATGTTCAGAGAATAGATTATGTAGACCCTTGATAAAATCTTCTGCAATTTCAGCACGAAGGCTATTTTCAACTGCTAGAGTATTTTCTTCAATCCACTGTTCAACAACATAATCAAGATACTGATCAAGCTTACCTGATAGTTCTTCAAACATTTCAGTTGATTTTTCTTCAAGAGCTTCATTGAACTGCTCTTCAAGATCAGCAGTGATTGTTTCTAGTTCTTCTTCAAGACGAGCTACTTCAAGGTTTAGACGAGTTGTTAGAGCTGCTTCATAAATTGTTGAAGCCTTTTCCTTGAACTCTTCGGATAGATCTTCTTCACCGCCCCCGAACATGTCGTCGATGTCTTCCTTCCATGCACCAGATCCCATTGCAGCTGATGGCTTCATGGAAACTGTAGCAGCATTCTTTGCAGCATTGTCAACAGCACCAGGAGCCTTGTTAGCACCATACTGAGCCTGAACTGCATCAAAAATGCTTGTTAGATCTTCCTTGCCAAGCTGTGCAAGAAGTGTAGTAAATGTAGCTAGCATTTGTGCTTTGGATTCGGTACCACCTGAACCAGCGCCAGGCTTGAGAGTGTCAATAGCCGCAACTTCTTGGATATTGCCATTCTCAATGTTATCATTCTCTTCCATTTTTAACTCCTTTAGGATAATTTATTACTTATTTATCTTTATTAGATTTTTGAGATTTTTCTTAAATAAGATTCGAACATCTTCAATTTTGTGCTTTCAGTCAATGAACGTGATGCTACAGCGACCTCAATTTCCTTCTTGGCTTCTTCAACAATCTGAATAGCCTTCCAGCCAAGTCTATCATCATAGACCCAATCAACTGATTCCATGATACCATTCACCCAAGCATTTGGAGCAGATGGATCTGCAACAATATCAGCAGCAGTTGCTAATCTGAAATCGTCTTGAACTTCGTTGACACCTTCCTTGTTAAGCTTCAATGAACCCATACCACGTGAAGAAACACCTAGTCTAGCACCTGATTCCATAATACCCTTGGCGATATTACCCATTGGAGTATTTGTAATCATAGCCTTACCGACATAATTGGTTCCTTCTTTACGAAGTGATACAATGCGGTGTGATACTCTGTCAAGATTAATCTGAGGGCCATTTGGATGACCTAATTCACCCATAGCAGTTTTAGTGTCAACTGCTTCTTTCATGTAACGGGCAACTTCTTTGTCCATTACATGCTCTGGGTAAATTCTACCATTTCTGTTTTTAATAGCAGACTGCAAGAAAATACCTTCGATATAAAAGTTCTTTCCGCCATCTTCTTTTGCTT
>Ga0214164_1002123_pt1 | contig 10494 bp, 6 predicted proteins | sample TroBogepilimnion_13_FD_153003 | JGI IMG/M metagenome (GOLD analysis project Ga0214164, IMG submission 153003) | Freshwater microbial communities from Trout Bog Lake, WI - Practice 03JUN2009 epilimnion v4 | ecosystem: Environmental > Aquatic > Freshwater > Lake > Epilimnion/Euphotic zone ...
GATAATCGAAAATTAATTTATATCAGCCACCAGCAAGGGTTTCAGCGTTTCCCATTATCCCATTGCTTTTTTTTGAGACAATGGGATAACCAAACAAAAGGGCTTTTTCAAGAGGCTGCTTTTTTCAAGGCCGAAGTAAAGCATCAGGGCCAGACATTTCGAAGCAAGGTTACAAAAATCTCAATACCAAATTCCCGATATCGTAAATAGGCGATAAGATGAGATAATCGTAAATTAATTTATATCAGCCACCAGCAAGGGTTTCAGCAATCGCCATTATCCCATTGAGGTTCAATAGGAGAATGCGATAACCAAACAAAAAGCCTTTTTCCGGAGGCCACCTTTTTTCATGGCCGGAGTAAAACACCGGGGTCTAGGCATTAAGTCTTAGCTGAGTCTCTCTTTGCCCAATCAAGGCTAAAAGCTGAAGTTTCAAGAAGTCGCAGCCGAGTCTCAAAAAGCACCACACTGAAGTTTAGTTCCACAGTTGGCGGACTCCAGGGTACTAAAAGTCCACGCCAACGTTTGTAGCGCGAAAGCACTGTTGGTGAGTTTGTAATACGTACGTAAAATCATTTAAATACTCGTTCCGGTTGATCCGAAGGACAACTGGAACCACAAAAAAAAGCGCCCAATTCTACATTAGATGAGATAATAGGAGATAATCGTAAATTAGTTTATATCAGCCACCAGCAAGGGTTTCAGCGTTTATCATTATCCCATTTCGTTCTTTTAGGGTAATGGGATAACCAAACAGAATTCAAACACTATTACATTTTTGAATTACAACATTTTTGCAATAACACCCTTACTCCCTCCCTTTTTTCAAAGGAGGGTGCCAACGGCGGGAGGGTCAGGAGAGGGCAGGGGTTCCGGAAAGAGATAATACCAATATGACATTATAAACCGGCATTAAACAGGATCTTTGCAAATTGCCACATTGCTGCTTTGCGTGCGCTTTTTCTAAAACGTTTTATTTTGTAAACTTCATTAATATAGCTCAACCCCACAATTACATGGATCAGCTCAATATTAATTCGCTCAGTTCCAGCCCCTTCTTAATCAGGTCCAGGTTGAAGTTCTCATCAACCCCATGCATATTGCAGTCGTTGTTGCCCAGCGATATAAGGAAGGCATCAATACCCAGCACATTTTTAAAATCGGCTACTACAGGTATACCACCCCCCACATTCTTTATCACCGGCTTTACCCCATACACCTGCTCCTGGTATTCCATTATCTTCAGTATTTCCGGGTCCGATACATTTACTTTTACCGGGTACGACAATTTGTCAATTTTCAGTTCATAATCAATATATCCAGGCACATGGTCAGCAACATATTTCCGGAACATTTCCACAAAAGCCTCTGGTTTCTGAGAAGCCACCAGCCTGAAATTTATTTTGGCAAAAGCGCTGGCAGGTATAATATTTTTATACCCTTCGCCTGTATACCCCGCCTGAATCCCGCTCACTTCTATCGCTGGCCATATGCCCACCATAGTATGAAAATCGTACTTGCCTATGGTAGCTTTTACACCGGCTGTCACCATCGGGTCATCTATTTTCAGCAAGGCCAGGTTTCGCTCTATCTGTTCCGGTTTTATTTTATCCACAGCATCATAAAACCCGGGGATGGTAACCGTACCATCGGTAAGCAGCATTTTTGCCAGAAAGGCTATCAGCTCCTTGGTGGCGCTCGGCACGCCGCTGCCGAATAAACCGGAATGCAGGTCGTTTTTGGCGGATATGAATTTTAAGGTAAGGTTGCCGCCGCCCCTCAGCGATTCCTCAATAGTAGGTGTGCCCCCCAGTATTTCACCGTCCGATATCAGGATCTGGTCGCATTTCAGCTTGTCGGCATTAGCTGTTACCAGGTCTGTCATATCGGGGTTGCTGGTTTCTTCATTACCCTCAATCATGAATTTCAGATTGCAACCCAGCCTGTTTTCTTTAATAAGCTTAATAGCAGTATAAATATGAATAAAATTCTGACCCTTGTTATCCACAATCCCGCGGCCAATAAGCCTTCCGTCTATTTCAGTAAGGTAGAATGGCTGCGATTTCCAGCCATCTTCAATACTTGCTGGTTGAACATCGTAGTGGCCGTATATCAGTTTTGTTTTCAGTTTATCAGATACATGGTATTCTGCCAGAACAACAGGGTTTGTTGCCGGGCCTTTCAGCAGGCTCACCTTGAACCCATTACCCTCAAACAGATGGGTTAGCCATTTTACCTGCTCCGAAATACCCGATGCAAATGAAGCATCAGTCGATATGCTTTTAAAACCTATATACTCCTTGAGCAGATGGGTGAATGCCGTAAGATCCTGTTTCATCTTAAAATATTTATTTATTTAATGGTGTCATGAAACTACCATGACTACTTGAATACCGCAAGTCGCTGACATGCAAATTTGCCCCGCTATAGCGGTTTGTGCAAACTTCGGCAATTAGAATGGGACTTTCAAAAAATAAAGTATTCATGCAGCGCCCGGTCAGCAAACCGGTATGCAAAATAATTCAATTAACTGATCAAACCGGATTTTTGCACCACTAATAGTGCCATCCTTTTATCATTTTAGTGTTAAGTGTGGAGGTGTTATGGAGATTCAGCAGGTCATTAAACTCGCGCCAGGTTTCATCTTTGAAGTTATAATATCCAAGGCATGTTTTTCCAGACTGCATATAAATCCTTATCCATTTGCTGTTGCTGGAGTTGGGAAAACGATCCGGCATAATATTGATTTTTTTAAGTAATTCCTGCGCTATCTCCATAAATCTTCGTTCTAATGTGGTTAAAGGTAAGCTTTTATATTCAATAAAACTAAAAACTAATTTATTGACTGCCTGTTGTTCCTTCTTTATTGCCTTCCCCGGCATTACTATTTATTTCCCGGACAGCCTGCAATTCATTAGCATCTTCATGCCATATCAGCCGTTCCAGGGCTTCTTTGTTCTGGATAATACTAGCCCTGTATTCGGGTATGGGGTTCCATTTTTTTTCAGCGTCATTCCACCGCTGGGGCAGGGCGCTCCATATTATTTCTTTATTGCGGTTCACTATAAACACTTTACTGTCGGGAGCCGCGGTAGAAACAAAAATAGACCGGTCGGTTAATTCAATAACATTGCCACCAGCCGGGAATCCATATGATGATTGGTAGGGGCTGGCACATGCATATTCCCACAATAATTTCAGTGTGTCTTTATCAGTTTGGGGCTCCTCCAGTATTTCTACTGTAGGTAGTGATCCTGGATGGCAGTTATTATTGTTGAACAACATTATATTTCCGTCATGAGTCTGCTTAATACTATGCTGGCCACAAAACAGGCTTAAGTTGTTATCTGTAGTTCCTTGTTTGTTAATTCCGCCATAATCGTTCACCACAGTCCCTTCGGGGTACTTGATTTTGAGTATGCGGTTTATGTTTTTAAAACTGATATAAACATATTGCTTTTTTTCATCAAAATGGAATGAGTTTTTATGCACATCTAAATCTGTTCCATCGGCTGGCGGAATCATATAATCAGGATGTGTTTTAGTAAAGTAATCCGAAGATTTCCAGTACCATACAACTTTACCACTTTCATCATACTCTATTATATTGCCGAATTGTATTTTTTTGCCGGCAATTTGCCCTTCATTTGCAGCATCTTTCCGGCTCTCAGAATTGCCGGCAGCAGCGGTTGGCTGTTTGGAATTGTAATATGCCGAATCTTCGCCAAGAACCATATAGTGTCCGTTAGCCAGCCGGGTAAACTGATGATGGAAATGCTCGGAATTATCGCCGCTCACAGTGGCTGCGGCAGGTGGTTTCCATAATATTTCACCATCATAGTTTATCTCATAAGGAGGATCAGATACAAACGTTATAGTTCCCTGTCTTGAAATTTTCATATTCCTCGGCGTAACAGCATGGCCTTCTAATTTTGGCAAAAACCATACCGGGTTTCCGCTCATATCATAGAGTGTTTTGTTGTCGTCCAGAAATACATAGGCATCTTTATAAGCTCCAGCGGCAGTTGTGATTTTCAGGCGAACCAAATTGGTATCCACTTCCGGAACAGAAGCTGTAGCGAAATGAAATAAAGAGCTGATAGTTTTATTAGATTGTTTAAAACTATAAACTATGCGCCAGGTATATTGGCTGCCAAATGATGGCACTCGTTCTACTATCTTATTGGATTTAGATTGTATGGTTTTTATAATATGCCTGGAAAATGAATCTGGATTATTAAAACTACCGGAAGCGATTTCGAATGTATAATCAAGGCTCCGGGGCTCTTCCGGCACTATAAATCCTATTGTAATGTAATTGAGTATACTGCCATCAAGAGGTCTTATTTGAGCAGGCAGCACTTGCGTAATTATTAACAAAAGACTTAGGATGGTAGGTAGTCTAAGCATTTTATATTATTTTCAGTTGAATTTATAATTATGCTAATGGATGTTTGACATTTATTAAATGATTTTGTTTAACAGATAGTGAAATGTATTTTAATTACATCTATTATTATTGAAATGTTTTTTGTTGAGGGCCTTTTTCCCAAGGCACTGTGTTGAACTCAATATTTATTCCTAAAGCTTAAAGTATTTCAAAAATTTAAAATGCAATTTAGCCCAAGTGGATTTAATTATTTGTAGAATTAATTTGATGTTAATAAAATAAACTACAATAGCTAAATAAATTAATAAAAATAATTAAATTATATGCGAATAAGGGTATAGCCAAAATGTAAAATGTATCTCTTGACTTCATTTGTTTTCGCCCATAATGAGTAGGTCCATCAATTTTCTGTTTTCTATTACACTGGCTCTGTACTCTGTAATTGCAACCCATTTATTTTCCTCACTGCTCCACCTTTCCGGTGCTGCACTCCATAATATTTCTTTGTTTAAGTTTATGATAAATAATTTATTATCCGGAGCTGCAGTGGATACGAAAATTGATTTGTCTGACAATTCAATAACATTTCCTCCTGCCGGGAATCCATCCTGAGTATGAATTTCTGTGCTGCAAGGATATTCCCAGATTTTTTCCAGGTTGCCTTCATCTGAATCGGGCTCCTTAAATATTTCTATAGTTGAGGAGCTATCATGATTATCATGATTATTATTGAACAAGAAAATCCTGCCATCGCAGGAGTGTTTAATAGCATGTTGTGCCGAAAAATATTTATTAACTTCTGGATAGGGGGCTTTTTTATTTTCCTGGCCATAAATATTCAGAAGTGTGCCTTCGGGATATTTTATTTTAAGGATGCTGTTTAAATTCTTACAGCTCACGTAAAGAATTTTCTTGATTTCATCAAAATAAAAAGAATTCTCATGGATATCAACTATTTTTTGACGATAATCTTCTATCCCGGGAGCAGGGTTGTAATGTGTAAGCCCGGGATTTAATAACTTAGAATTGAGAATGCCGCTTTCTTCATAATATTTTTCGGAATTCCAGCTCCAGACTATTTTTCCTGAATCATCGAATTCTATTATTTCCCCGTGAAGTACCTTCCGGATATTCTTATTATTTCCGGGTAGGTTATTCTTAATCATTGCAATATGATAACTGCAGTCTTCTGCTCTTTCCACACTGCAGCTGGCCTGTTCATATTTTAATGCCAGGTAATGCCCGTTATTCAACCTTGTAAATTCGTGGTTGAAATTTACTGCCGGTTCGATCATAACGTTATTATCAGGAGTTTTCCATAGAACAGTTCCATCATAATTGATTTCAAAAGCATGCCCATCAGCTATGAAAGTTATTGTGCCCTGAGGGGTTATCTTAATATCCTGAGGCTGTACTGTTTTACCATCTATTGAAGGCATATACCAAACTGGCTTCCCCTTTATATTGTATAATACTTTTGTTCCGTCCAATAAGATAAAGGCATCTTTATGACCCGTATCTGAATATGAAATTCTCAGATGAGTAATATTGGTATCCACTTCTGGAATGATACCCGTTTTGAAATGGAAAAGGGTGCTGACTGTTTTACTTTGTTTGCCGAAAATATAACTTATCCGCCAGGTATACTGGCAACCAAAATAGGGGACTTCTGCAATTGTATTATTGTGCTTACTCCTTATTGATTGAATGATGTTCTTTTTGAAAGAATCGACAGAATAATAATTGCCTTTTGCAATTTCAAGCAGATAAGTCTGTGTCCTTGCTTCCGTTGGAAACGTGAAGGCGATCAATCTGTAGTTTAATTCACTTTTTTCCTGAGGTTTGATCTGGGCACTCAGGATTAGCGGAAAGCAAATCAATAAACTTAATGCGTTTAATGTTTTTAGCATTATACAAGGATTTGAGGTAAATTAAAATCAGGCTGATGATCATTACTTTCCTTAAATTTGATTATTAATAATTACACAAGGTTAAAGCATCAGGTGATTTGTTTATGTAGAATTTATTATCAGATGCTGTAGAATAAATTTGAGTGCCCCGGGAGAGAAATTGAGTATCTTTATTCATCTATCGCCAGCTATACTCATGAAATTGGATTGGTGTTTACTGTAAATTGTTTTTATGACGCCCTGTATAATATTAGCAGATGATCATAGTATGATCAGAAAAGGGATAAGGCTTTTAATAACTTCCAGGCTGGGGTATAAGAATGTATATGAGGCCGATAGCTGTAACAGCCTGATGAACGAATTGAAAAATGTGCCCTGCACACATATGATTCTTGATGTGATTTTCCCTGATGGTACTTGCCTGGAGATAGTCCCGATTATCAGGAAATTATACCCTGATGTGAAAATAATGATCTTTTCAATGCAGCCTGTGGATATTTATGCTGATGCTTTCAGGCAATATGATATATACTATTATCTTCCTAAATCATCTAATGAGGAAGAGATTTCAACCTGCATAAAAAGCTTTCTGAATAACGAAACTTATCACAATAAAAATAAATCAACCGCCATCCGGAATAATCCGTTTTCTTCCTTAGCGCCCAGGGAGCTTGAAATATTGCACTACCTTCTTAACGGTTATAAGACGAATGATATAGCTGCTACCCTTAATCTCAGCAACAGTACCGTATCAACTTTTAAAAAGAGAATTTTCGACAAAACAGGGACAACCAGCTTGTCACAGTTATTCGAAATTGCATCGGTAAATAACCTTGGATTTTTTGCAGGAACTGCTAAAACAAAAAACGATTAGAAATGTGTTACGGATTATTTACTAGCTGTTAACTTTCATTGAAAAATGAAATACAGATCCCCTGCCTTTCTCACTGTCAACCCATATTTCCCCGCCGTTTTCAACTACAAATTCTTTGCAGAGCGATAGCCCGATACCATTGCTCATTATATTATCTGTCTTTGCCTTGCCATTTGTGGAGGGTTCAAATATATGAGCAATCTTGTCCTTATTTATGCCCGTCCCGTTATCACTTACAGAAATAATCACCTGGTTCCTGTTTTTTGTAAGTGTAGCGCTGATGCCAATTAGTCCGTTAATATTTGAATATTTTACGGCATTTGATAGCAGGTTACGCAACACAAATTTGATATGATTCGGGTCTGCAAATGCGGTAATATGCCCTGGTATGTTGTTGATAAAGGATATATTCTTCTGATTTGCCGAGGCATTTATCAGCTGAAGTTCATCTTCCAATGCCTCATTAATATTGATATGCTGCTGGTTCAGCGAGGTTCCCTGTATTTGTTCCTTTGCCCAATCCAGCATATTCTGGAGTGTTTTAACCGATGATACAGCATTCAGTTCAAGTTGGTAAAGCAGTGCATCTTTTTCGTCTTCAGGTATTGATTTATCGCGGCACAGCCCCAATGATAAGGGCATGAACCCTATTGAGCCTGTGATATCATGAGCAATAACAGAAATCACCTTGTTTTTTACATTATTTGAATTCCTGAGTTTCATTTCACGGGTTGCGAGTTCCTTATTCATCAGTTTAGATCTGCCCCATGAAACGCTTACTGCAATAACAGCAAATGAAAGTATCCCTGCAATATAAACCGGCAAATTATTACTTGCCTGCGGTTCGGCATTTGAAATTTCCAGCTGAGGCTCTTTCGAATTGAGTGCATTAATTTTATTCAGTGATTCCATGTTTGTACTGGCCAGTGAACTTTCCAGATAAACAATGCTGTCAAGGATGCCTTTTTGTTTTTCAAGCAATGATGTAGCAGTTACATAATCGCCTTTCTTTATACATTTTTTAATAAGTACTTCTAAATTATTTACCTCATTTTTTTTAATGATTGATTCAAGGGTTAAATCGACTGGCGCAGTAAGTTTATTTATATTATTCAGCTCAGCTTTAGCTATTGTGGCGTTTAGGCCCGACGCATTTGTATTTAGCGTGGTTGAGGCAATTGCTGAATTATTGGAGTTATTATCAATTCCAAGATTATGGTTTGAAGCACTGAATAAATGCTGAGTATACCCTACAACTTCAGGTTCAGCCAGGTAAAGTGGGTTTAATAAACCAGCATATTGTTTTCCGGATAAAGATCCTGAATTAAGATTAGTTGCAGATCCGGCAACTGTTCTGTTTTCTGAGTTATTACTTAAAGAAGGGTTAGTGCTGGTTTCAATAACTGCTAGTGCAGTAGTAGTCAGAGATCCATGTGTATTCAGGTTTTCAGTTTTAGCCTCAGTGGCGGAGCTCATTACAGGCCATCCGGTAAAATTAACCGGCCACAATTTATCCAGGTAGAGGTACGAAGTGTATGGAACTACTTCATCGTAGGGCAGGTAAGCCATTAATCCATATCCTGGAATTGCAACCGTATTTTGATTTCCGGATACAGGGTAAATGTTACCGCCATTTACAGAAGTGATTTTTATTGCCTGAATCCCTTGCAGGTCTGCAGCCGGATAGCCGGTAGTATTCATTTGTGTATTCAGCGTTTGAGCAGGTATATTATTTGCAGCGCTTATTGTTTCATTAAAATTCAATAATCCCAATTCTGAAGCAGGGTTTAGTGACGATATAACCGGATTTCCAAAGCCGGGGTTATTGTTCATAACCATTGGCATAACATTTTTGCGGTTTTGGTTAGGCAACTTCAGCAATTGCGCAATGTTTACCGGCTCAACACCTTTAACTGAATTCTCAGATCCTGCTGGTTTATCACTATTCTTTATGTTCAGTTCGAATCCCTCATAAATGTTGTTAGCATGTTTTTTTATCAATAAATTCAAAGCATACCGGGTATAGTTTAATGTTTTGGCAGTATCTCCATCCATGGTATAAACAGCATCCTTTATGGCATCTGGCAACGTGCGGTATTCTACATAGCTGTTATTCTTACTTACATTCAGGCTTTTCTGAACTTTTTTCATGGATATGAAGTTGCCATCCATATAATTTACCACAGACGGGATATTACTGCTCCTCAATATTACAAGGTCATTTTCGGTTTGATCTTTTGCTACATTCAAACCCTTCATGTAATATTCCAGAGCATTGCCCAGATCGCCCGAGCGTTCATAGTTCTCACCTATTTTTATTAACGTGTTGGTTATCCCATCAGTATCACTAAGCGCTTCAAAGGTTTGCAAAGATTTGAAAAAATACCCGGATGCTTCCTGGAATTCACCTTTTCTGCTGAGGATTACTCCCAGGATATTATGGCCAGCTGCAAGGCCGCTGTAATCTTTCAGTCCTTTATAGATCAGCAAAGATTTCTCGATAGATTTCTCAGCCAGATCTGTTTTATTCTGATCGGAATAAATTATTCCCTGGCAGGTAAGCAATGATGCAATCCCTTGCTGGTAGCCGTTTTGATTGAATTGGGCAATTCCTTTTTTTATCAGAAGTTGGGCAGAATCGGGTTTTGAAAACCGGCAGGCTTTAATAATATTTTCATAAGCCGTTAATTTCTGAGCATCATTTTCAGCGTTTTGTAATGCATAGGCATAGGAGTTGTTATCTGCTTGTCCGTGAGCTGTTACTGATAGTAACTGGAAAGCAAAAAAAGAAATACAGCAATAGACCCAAATTGGAGCTGCTATTTTCATATTTTTTTCTTATCTGAAATCAAACGTCCCTTTAGTTTCTTACCAGATTTAATGATACGAAACTCTTAAAGGCAAAATAAGAGAACATTGATAAGGTTAAAATTAGCAATTGTATCTGAGACTAAAAAATTTATTTGTACTTAATTTGTTATTGCAAAGGAATTAAAGTAACCTCCGCTAAGAAAATGTGGATGTAAAATCCCGGAGTTAAGGAAACAAGGAAAATGGAATAATTAAAAACCGGAACCGGTAAATCAGGAAATCCCGACCACCAGAGCTTCCATGGAAACAATAATAATAAGCCTTTAAAAAAGGTATTATTTTGAAAGCTTCACTAAGCCACCGGACTGCGGTAATTATTGTGAAATAGACTGCTGTTATCCTTTTCCCAAAACCTCATTTGCCGGGAGATCAATGAAACTCCGGTTTTGCCACTGAGGGGTGGTTATCCCATTGTTTGAAAAATTAGTGATGGGATATGGAGTGGCTGC
>Ga0214164_1002134_pt1 | contig 10467 bp, 8 predicted proteins | sample TroBogepilimnion_13_FD_153003 | JGI IMG/M metagenome (GOLD analysis project Ga0214164, IMG submission 153003) | Freshwater microbial communities from Trout Bog Lake, WI - Practice 03JUN2009 epilimnion v4 | ecosystem: Environmental > Aquatic > Freshwater > Lake > Epilimnion/Euphotic zone ...
CACCAAAAGGGCGAAGTCGTTTACATCCTTGCAATCGACGGGCTGGCTTACGGCGTCATCACACTCTCCCACGCGCTGCGCGAGGTCGAAGAGCTTAGTTAGGAACATCCCGGGGAATGCCTTTTCTTTCTTTCTTTCCCCAAGCGCTTCTCAAAAACTGCGGTGAATTTAGAGCTCGATCCAGCCCTGCGGAATAAGTTCTTCGACCTTCTCCGGACCCCATGTGCCCTTGAAGTATGGATAGACCGGAACTTCGCCGTGAATGATTGGCTCCAAAATTCGCCAGGTTTCTAGAACGGAATCGATCCGCGCGAAACGCATGTGGTCGCCAGCCATCGCGGCACGCAACAAACGTTCGTACGCTTCTTGGCGATCACCAAGCGCAGCGCTGAATTCAACGTTCAATTGAACCGGAAGCGTCTCGAGGTTGTCGCCCGGCGCCTTAGCCATTAACTCGATATCCACGCCGTCGTTTTTACCCAATCGGAAACGAAGTACGTTCGGTGAGCCCGCCTGCGTCTCTGCAAAGAGCATTCGTGGCGGTTGCTTGAATTCAACAACGACTTCAAGAACGGTCTCTTTCAGGTTCTTGCCGGTGCGCATGTAGAAGGGAACGCCGGCCCAACGCCAGTTATCGACGTGAACAACAGCTGCGACGAAGGTCTCGGTAGTCGAACCAGGTGCGACGCCCTTTTCATCCAAATAACCCACGTATTGCCCGCGGACAACGTCCGACGGCTTCAGCGAATCGATGGAGCGGAAGACCTTCATCTTCTCGTCTTCCATATATTGTGACGTGAGGTCTGACGGTGGTTCCATCGCAATCAGCGCGAGGACTTGAAGCAAGTGGTTTTGAAGTACATCGCGAAGCGCACCGACTTCGTCATAGAACGCTCCGCGGCCTTCGATGCCAAAATCTTCCGCCATCGTGATTTGCACCGAGTTGATGTAGCGGCGATTCCAGAGTGGTTCCCAGATCGAGTTTGCAAAGCGGAAAATCAAAATATCTTCGACCGACTCTTTACCGAGGTAGTGATCGATTCGATAAATGCGAACTTCGGGAAGAACCGCTTCGATCGACTCTTGTAATTTAATCGCAGATTCCAAGTCGCGACCGAATGGTTTCTCAACAACCAAGCGCGCGGTTTTTGTGAGTCCAACGCGAGCCAAGCCTTGGGTTACTTGCTCGAAGAGAGCTGGTGGAATCGCCAGATAAATAACCGGCTTAATCTTGCCCTCGAGCTTGATCGCCAAATCCTCATAGACCTTGGGGTCTTCGTAGTTACCGACGACGAGTGAGAGCTTCTTATCGAGACCAGCAAGTACTTTCTCATCAACGTTAGGTACGCGAGTACGGATCGCTTCAAAGGCGTTGCTAATAAATTGCTCGTGATCCCAGCGGGTTGATGCAACGCCCACGACCTCCGCGTTGAGGGCATCGTGCAGCGCCATGTTGTAGAGCGCCGGGAAAAGTTTCTTCTTCGCAAGGTCTCCGGTAGCGCCGAAGAGAACCAGAACGTCAGCCGGCGTGGACTTCTTTTTTGGACGATTCGACATGGATTAGTTACCAGCCTTTTTCGCCTCGCTGTGGCCGCCGAACTTCTTGCGCATCGCGGACAACACCTTGTTCGCATAGAGATCGTTGCCGCGAGATGAGAAGCGACCCATCAACGAGGCGCTCAAAACATTCGCAGGAACGCCGGCGTCGATTGCGGTCTGAACGGTCCAACGACCTTCACCTGAATCGGCGACTGCACCGGTGTAACCGGCAAGCGCTGGATCTTCGGTGTATGCCTCGGTGGTGAGATCCAAGAGCCAGGACGCAACGACAGAACCACGGCGCCAGACTTCAGAAATTTCCGCCATGTTCAGGTCGTACTTTGTCTCGGTATGATCGCCAACGGCGGTTGGGTGCTTAATTCCATTACGCGCGGTGTCGAGCAAGTTCAGTCCCTCGGCGTATGCAGCCATCGCGCCGTATTCGATTCCATTGTGAACCATCTTCACGAAGTGGCCGGCACCAACCGGACCGCAGTGATAAAACCCGTTTTCGGCTTGCGAGACCGCGCCGGTTTTGCCAGGTGTGCGCTCGGCTGAATCCACGCCCGGTGCGAGAGCCTTGAAGAGTGGGTTCAAGCGATTTACAACGGCGGTATCGCCGCCGATCATCAAGCTGAATCCGCGATCCAAACCATAGACGCCGCCAGATGTTCCGACATCGACAAATTCAATTCCAGATTTCTTCAACATCGCTGCGTTTGCGATGTCGTCACGATAGAAGGTGTTACCGCCGTCGATGATGACCGAGCCAGGCGCGAGGTGTTCTGCAACGGCCTTGATTGTTTGCGCGGTTACTTCAGCAGGAACCATTACCCAGACGATTTGTGGATTGGCGGCGTCGTTGTATTGCTTGAGGTCCGCGAGTGATGAAAGTCCGACGTAACCTTCGGATGCGAGAGTTTTCACGGTATCGGCGTTGACGTCGAAGACGCTGATATTGACTGGTGTGGATGGATCCACGTGGCGTGAGATGCGGCGTGCAATGTTTGCACCCATGCGTCCTAATCCAACAACGGTTAACTGCAGTGCCTGTGCCATCTTTTCTCCAGCCTTATTTACTCTCGCTTGATGAACTTACGGATTGATCGGTCATGATAAAAATCTGCCCAACGGGTGAATTCTGCCGTAACAAAGCTATCGGAGCAGATAACTCTTCGGTTGTGGCGCTCTGCTGTGCGCAAATCTTCAGCGTGTGTTCAAGCGCCGTTCGCTTGCCCTCACCAATCGCAAATACGTAGACCTGCGATGTCTGAGCCAATCGATGCAGTGTGATGGTGGTGCGTTCGGCCGGCGGCTTTGGTGACGCGACGACTTCCACCGCGTTTAGTCGCGAGGTCAATACTTTTTGGTCACCAGGAAAACACGATGCGACGTGCCCGTCTTCGCCCATCGAGAGGATGACGCCATCAAACCGGTTCTCCCCCAACGTTCCCAAAATTTCTGCGTCATATTGCGCACTGACTTCAACTAACGAACCCTCGCTCGGTGAAGGAACCGGGTGAAACACGGTCGACTCCGCGGTCGATGTAAATCCGCTGGCGATAACTTTCTCCAGTCGGTCCTCGGCATCGCGATCGACATAACGTTCGTCGCTGAACCAGATATGAAGATTGAGGCCGGCAATATCGGCAATATCAGCAATATCAGCAATGGTTACGGAGCCCGCGCTTTGGCTCTTCCAGTTTGCTCGGATTCGGTAGACGCTGATGTCGAGAGCCTGCGCAATTGCTAATCCGGTGCGGCCACCCGTGAGTACGACATGGGCATCTCGGCCATCCTGCCAAGCATGGGCGATCGAGGCGGATATTTTTTCTGCGGCTTGTGTGACGAGTTGGTCTTGCGAGCGGTCATGAATAACTTGAAGATTCACTATCCGTTCCGTTCCCGTCGCGCTAATACTCGCTAATACTGAAGAATTAATTCAGTCGAGTGCCGCAACGTTGCGGTTTATCCATCGGGCCCAGTAAATGTGGGCCCAACGGACTATTGGTAGCGGGGACAGGATTTGAACCTATGACCTCTGGGTTATGAGCCCAGCGAGCTACCGAGCTGCTCCACCCCGCGTCGGTGCTCGAATTCTATGTTAAATCGCTCGAAAGCCCAAAACGAAGAATTAATAACACTACTTCTGCGCAGCAATCTCGATTCGCTGCTATTTCTGCGCAGCAATGGCCGCAGCGATGGCGGCCTTCAAACGATTTTGTGCTGCACCGTATGCAGTGAAATCGCCATTGCGAAGCGCCGCTTGCGAATCAGCCATCGCGCTCTGCGCAGCTGCAAGTGCGGCTTTAAGAGCAGCGCTACCTGTTCCGCTCACCGAAGTGCTTGGCATCGATGATGACGTTGACGTTGATGTGGAGGCAGATGGAAGTCCAGTGTTGCCGGTTAATACCGCGCCGTTGTTTCCACTAAAGACTTGATCGAGTGCACCCTGCAAGGTGTTATCAAATCCAATTTGATCTCCGAAGCTGACTAGAACTTTTTGGAGCAACGGATATGCAGATGCATTGGATGTTGCACGAACATAAACCGGCTGGACATAAAGCAATCCGCCGCCGACCGGAAGCGTCAGCAAGTTACCGAGAACGACGTCGGATCCGCCTTGACGCAAGAGCGAGAGCGCTTGGGCAACGGTTGGGTTCGCCTCAAAGTTAGAGGCCACCTGAGAAGGGCCAGAAATGTTGGTCGAACGCGGTAATTGCAACACCGAGATCTTTCCGTAATCAGGGCCATAGGTTGAATCCACTGATGCGAAAGCGGTCAGGTTCTGGCGATTTCCGCGTGGAACAAATGACGTGGTCAAGGAGAAAGCAGGCGTCTTTGCGCCCGGCAATTGCATCGTCATGTAATACGGAGGTTGCAATCCTGCGTTAGCTCCGAGCGATGATGGATCGGTCGGTACGCGCCAGAAATCCTGGCCACCGTAATACGCGTTCGCGCTGGTCACGTGATACGTGCTGAGTACATCGCGTTGAACCGAGAAGAGATCTTCTGGGTAGCGAATGTGTTGAAGTAGCGTAGGGGACATCGCGCTCTTTGGCTGAATCGTGCCAGGGAACGCCTTACTCCAGGTCTTCAAAACTGGATCGGTGGTGTCCCATTGATACAACGTCACGGTGCCGTCATAGGCATCAACGGTTGCCTTCACGGAGTTGCGGATGTAGTTAACGTTTTGATCCGGCAATGGGCTGACGGTGGTTGAACTTGTGGTCACCGAGTTGGTGGTCGCGTTAGCAAGGTTGGTGTTCTTGGAATATGGATAGCCCGCGCTCGTCGTGTACCCATCGAGAATCCATAGGATCTTGCCGTTAATGATGGCGGGATACATGTTGCCATCCAGCGTCAACCACGGAGCGACCTTGGCAACGCGCTCGCGCGGATTACGGTTATAGAGAATCTTTGAATCTGAGTTGATCAAGTTCGAAAGAAGGATTCGCTGCTCTTTGTAATTGATTGCAAATAGCGCACGGCTGAGGAAGTTGCCCATAGGGACGCCACCGGTGCCGGTGTATGTGAAGTTCTGCTGGCCAGTTGATGAGGCATCGTTCGGATAATCGAGCTCGGCGGGTGTGCTGCTCTTTGTGCCACCGACGATTGAATAATCAGGAACGTTCTCACCAAAGTAAATTCGAGGTTGGAAAACTCCTAGGCCCGCGGTTGGAGGAATATTTCCGACAACAAATTGTGGCTTTCCATCGGCATCTACAGTGTTGGAGGTTGCCGCAACAAAACCAAATCCGTGGGTGTAGACCAAGTGGTCGTTGATCCAGTTACGCGATGGGTTGCCACTGATGTTGAGTTCGCGAACCGCGACCGCGACATCTCGGCTCTTGCCGTTGATGACATAGTGATCCATATCCAGCGCGTCCGCAAATGTGTAGTACGGCTTAATCTGTTGCAACTGGCGGAAGGTCTGCGCTTCGACCGCAGGATCAATCAACCGCGCGTTTGAAACGGTTGACACGTCGTTGGCTAATTGGCCAGCAGCGGTCGTTGACTTCGCTTCGTAATCTTGGACCGAAACATTCGAAAGGTTATAGGCGGCTCTCGTTGCTTCAATATTGCGCTGAATATATGGAGCTTCCTTGGTGGATTCGCTCGGCTTAACCTGGAACTGTTGAATGATTCCTGGATAAACGCCGGCAACAACCAATGACGATACGAGCATCAAGCTGACGCCAGCTGCTGGCAAAATCCACGAACGGCGAATGATGTTTGCGAAAAAAAGCAGCGCGCAGATAACCGCGATGCCGGCGAGGATGGCCTTCGCTGGCAGGACCGCGTTGACGTCGGTGTATGCCAAACCGGTTATTAGATGACCAGTTTTTAACGCCAAGGTGTAACGGTCGAACCAATACGCAACTGCCTTGATAAGAACCAGTACCCCGAGAAGGACCGAGAGCTGAACGCGAGCCACAACGGTGGTGCGGTCTTCGCGAACCTGCGGGCGAATTCCACCGTAGATGTAATGAACAATCGCTGCGGCGAGAATTGAAAGAACGATGGTGGAAATTCCCCAGCTGATCAATGATTCATAGAACGGCAGCTTGAAGGCAAAGAACGAAATATCTAAATGGAATTGTGGGTCGGTGGTTCCGAATGGTGTGGAGTTTTTGAATTGAAGCCATGAGCTCCAGAGCTTGGTGCCGGCGCTGCCAGCGATATAAAAGATGACTACGGCTAGACCGAGAATGACCCAACGGCGAATTGGCTCGAGCTGGGAACGGTAGCGCTCGAGGTTGTCGGCTTCCGATGTAAGTGGGACATAAATGGGGCGCTTCTTATAAGCCAAGACCGCGTTAAAAATAATGATGGCCGAGGTAACGAGTCCGAAGCCCACGAAGAGATAAGCCTTGGTGAAGAGCACAGTGCGCCAGACGCTGGTGAAATGAACAGAGCGATACCAGAGCAGATCAACGTAGAAACCGCTGAGGCTGACCAAGATAATGGCCGCGACAACAAGTGTGAGGACGGTCCAGAAGAGCGGGCTCTTTAGGGGCGAGCGACGGGCGGTGCCATTTCCGGAGTTGCCACCATTGCCAAAGTTGGAGAAGCGATTTCCAGGGAATTGAAATGAACTCATACGCCAACTCTAGTCACCCCGGGGAGGGGGGCAATTCGGATTGGTTGTCAGATGGCTTAACAGTGGGTAGCGAGCGCTCCTGAGAGGACGTGAACCGCTTCGCCGAGCGAGCTGACCGGCGCGAGTCGAAGCCCGTGTGGAACGCGCGTGATGTCGGCGCAGTTATCGCGTGGCAAGAGAAAGAGCGTCGCGCCAGCACGAGCAGCGCCACTTAATTTTTGATCGATTCCGCCGATCGCGCCAACCACTCCTTGCCGGTCGATGGTTCCGGTTGCGGCAACAATTCGTGAGCCGATCAATGTGGGAGCGATGGTGCGATCAACGAGTGAAAGCGCGAATCCGAGACCCGCGCTTGGTCCACCGGTTTCCTGCAACGAAAATTTAATCGGCGCGTTACGCAATTCCTTGGCTATGGATTGACTTGCGCCAGTTGAATCTGGTGAGAGGCCATCTATGAAATTTGCGGCTGCGCTAATTGCATCCGCTTCGGAGTTAGTCATCTCCGCTTTACCTGCCGCCAAGGTTTGCTTCGCGCTCTCGCTCTTCGGATAAATGATGTCGCGCGGATAGACCGCCATTTGGCCGTTGAGCCAGGCCACCAAAAGCTGTGGCGCGTATATGCGGGCGGCTGGGTTGGTCACGTAGACGGTAGTGGCGAGCAATTGACTCCGAGTAGGAGATTGACTCTGTGATGGAGCAGGTGCGCTTTTATCGAGGCCGGCCGGCAGAACCAACGCCTTGCCTAACAAGTTATAGGTGGGGCCTGGTTGCAAAACAACATAGGGCAAGGGAATGAACTGGGCGGCCACAACGATCGCGGCCACGATGATGAATTGCGGGCGGCTGAGATATCTACGAATCATGAGATCTGCTCTTTGCCGCTGGGTTCTGTAAAAGGCTTGCGCGCCTTATTCGCTATCGCGAAAGCTCTTCTGGAAATTTTGAAACTTGCCCACCGAACGATTCGTCTCGTTGTCGAACTTGTCCTGAAACTTTGAGACCCACACGACGTAGGCAATGCCACCGATAATCGCGGCGCCCGGAATAACCCACCAAATCAGCGCAGCGAAGGCCACGTTGTTCGAGGCGGCTGCGAGGGGAAGGTTAAACACGGTCCAAGATTAGCGTGGGGGGACTCGCCGCGCTCGGTGCGGGCGCGGGAGCGCGGCGGGTGCGGGTGCCCTGCCGGGAAGACGGAGTTCCCTACCGGGAAGAATTTGTCGGCCAATACTGTTAACTTGGTAGAACCCAGACGTGATGAATTCGTGGAAAGAAAGGAATCGCTGAGATGAGTGGATCATTTGGCTTCGGCCCCAACAACGGTGGCGATGATGAGAATCCGCGCGACAACTCCGGCGTACCGAACATGGGCGACTTCTTTGCCCAGTTTGCGAATATGGGAATCAATCCGCAATCACTTTTTACTGGATTCAACAACGCCGCACAGAACGCAGCGAACAATGGCGCGTTGGTACCGGTCGCTGTCATCCGCGACGTTGCTCGCAAATTCCTCGCCACCCAAAGTGAAATTCCAGTGGGTCTCGGCGATTTGGCTCAGACCGAGGAAGCGCTCAACATCGCCAACACCTGGCTTGATGCAGTAACGATTTTTCCCGCCACCACCCATGTGGCAAACAATTCGTGGAGTCGCCGTGACTGGCTCGACTCCTCCATCGAGGGTTGGCAAAAGATGATCGAGCCACTCGCCGCAGGTATGGCGGAGGCGCTCACTCATGGACTACCCGCGCTCGGGCAGATAGATATGTCCCAACTCGATATTCCAGAGTTGGCCGGAATTCAGTTGCCAGATCTATCCGCGCTCGTTCCGGTGATGCGCAATTTTGTGGGACTGCTCTTTGCTTCACAACTGGGCCAGGCGGTGGGTCAATTAGCTCTCTCCGTGACTGGTGCGCATGATGTCGCGCTCCCGATTTTCAAGAGTGCTGAAGCTCGCCTTCTGCCGCAGAACATCGCCGCTTGGGGCTCCGGGTTAGAGCTGCCAGAAGAGGAAATACGCATTTATCTCGCGCTTCGCGAAGCGGCCGCTGCTCGCCTATTCAGCCACACCCCATGGCTCGCTGAATACATCCGTGAAGCAATCGCCGCTTACGGCAGCGGTATTCGCATCGATATTCAGGCCGTTCAGCGCCAAGCAGAAGATGCGATCAATACCGGAGAGCTTGATCTTTCAAACCCCGAATCCATCAATATCGCGATTACGCGCGGCATGTTCACACCAGAGCAAACTCCGAAGCAAGAAGCCGCACTCAATAAGCTGGAAATGGTTCTGGCGCTCATCGATGGATGGATTGACCACGTGACATCGGCCGCCGCGGAATCGCGCTTGCCATCGTTTGCAGCACTCTCGGAAACGCTTCGCCGTCAACGTGCGACATCCGCACCAACGCAACAACTCTTTGCGTCGCTACTTGGGCTTCAAGTTTCACCGCGCAAGACTCGAGAATGCGTTTCATTCTGGAACGAAGTTACAACGCTGGCCGATATTCAAGGCCGTGACCAACGTTGGGAGGATGCGGTACTTCTTCCGACCGCTGATGACTTGGGTGATGCCAAAAAATTCTTGGCGAGTACCTCGGTTCCCGATGACCTCTCCGGTCTGATCTAAAGCAGGCCTGATGTAAAGCCGGTCCGCCCATAAAAAAGCGAAGCCCCCGGCCGCTCGATTTTTTGTTTGCCTTCCCCTTGCAAACAAAAAACGGTTATCCGAGGACTTCGTGGCACGAAACCTACGATAAGTAATCTTGAGAATCAAACGAGCGCGCCCTGAGATAAAGCGAAAATGTTGATAACTTGTGGGTAAAGGTGTGCACAAATAGCGCGACACTTTTGCCGACCGTGAGTAATTTCGAGGATTCGCTCCGCCTAACCTGCAAGATGGTTCAGTGGACAACCCGATACAGCTCGATCTCTTCGACGATGGCTCCGATATCTTCGCGCCGGTGAGCGATTCGGGCAGTTCGTCCAGAGGAGTGGCTCCTTCCAGGTCTCCCGCGGCAACCACGACGACGACTCAATCTTTGCGAGATCTCCCCGAGTTTCGAGTTGTGCGAAGCACTCGTAGGAAACGTAGCATTCAGGCTTTTCGGACAAATGGCATCATTGAAATTCATATGCCCGCCAAAATTTCCCGCCGGCAAGAAAACGAGCTCATTCCTGAAATGATCGCGATGGTCCTTGAGCGCGAAGCTCGGGCGCGCAAGGGTGATGAGGTGCTCCTGCATATGAGCGCCGAGCTGCTTGGCTCGCTCTTGCCCGAATTTAGCGAGCGCCCCTCCTCGGTCACCTGGCGTCCGATGCGAGAGCGATGGGGTTCATGCACAACCTTGGATCGGACTATCCGAATTTCGCAGCGCCTCAACACCGCGCCCGAATACGCCCTCAAGTACGTGCTCTTTCACGAGTTGATTCACCTGCGGATTGCTGGGCATGACGATAATTTCTACGAGCTCTTAGAGCGCTATCCGGAAAAGGAGCGCGCAGAGGCCTTCCTTGAGGGTTACGAGGCTGGTATCGCGGGGACGCCGGACGAGATCTCGCTCAACATCGGGGTTTAGAACGGGGCACTTCACGATTGATGTAGCGATTGATGTAGCGATTGCTAAAGGCGTGCAAAACGGACATTTTAGGGCGTTGAACGCGGATTTGAGCGCGATTTACGCTGAATGAGCGTGAATGAGCGTGAATGAGCGCGGTTTCCAGCGTGCGGGCGGGTATGGTTTAGCTAGCGCACGCTCACACGGGAGCCTCCCGGTTCGAGCGTACGGCGATTGGAGGGTCATTATGGCTGAGGAATACAAGGGTGA
>Ga0214164_1002138_pt1 | contig 10450 bp, 20 predicted proteins | sample TroBogepilimnion_13_FD_153003 | JGI IMG/M metagenome (GOLD analysis project Ga0214164, IMG submission 153003) | Freshwater microbial communities from Trout Bog Lake, WI - Practice 03JUN2009 epilimnion v4 | ecosystem: Environmental > Aquatic > Freshwater > Lake > Epilimnion/Euphotic zone ...
GTCCTTTAATAGTGGTGCCCCGACGAGGTTCCGCCCCCCGGATTTCTGACTACAAAACAGACGTGATACTATTTCACCATCAGGGCATTAATCGCCTATTTAAGCTAATTCCAATTAAATGTAAAGGATGGCTTAAAACTAACCCCGGCTGATATACTCCGCCGATCATAGCCTATATCGAACTGTATATTGTTGTTTTTCTGGGGAATGTATGCCGCGAATATGGCCAGTCGCGGCTTGCCGTCATAATAAACGGATGGTGACAATGTGGCGTTTTTGTTTATATTGTAATTTAACTGCGCCACATATGTGTTGAGATTGATAATGTCGGTGCCGATGTTGATCTTATCGGACATGGTGATTGTGGCAGGAAGCTCGATATTACCGTTAATATCTGCGCGGATCGAAGCCTTGAACTTATCGGATGATGTCAAGAGATATTTTACACCCCAAACGCCATTAGCTAGGTCAACCTCTGACTTTGGGGTTATGCCTAGCCGATATTCCTGCCCATCGGTGCCTATTTCGGCTTGTAGGGCGGCTATATCGGGATCAGTGCCTATTCCGGGCCTGTCAGCAGATATTGGCTCGCATATGGCTTGTGCGGGGATTATCAGGCCAACTAGGATCAGTCGGCGCAACGGTCAATCCCGAGGTGCTCATGAATATCGCGATGCATATCCTTGACGATATCAAATTCAGCCATCACGCGATCATGCGTTTCGATATCTCGCCGTTCCGCAACTTCGCCGGATAGTTTCTGGCCAATGATAATGACTGACAAAAGGGTAAGCTGTAGAAACGTTTGGGCAGTCCAAGCGATAAGGGTTGCCATGCCTCCACGGATAGCGTCCGGCAAACTTAAAAGCGCCAATACCGCGAAAGCATAGGCGCACCACATAGTCCCAACCATGTCGGTTATTTTAAGGGCCAGCCAGTCATTGAACCTAGACATGGCTCGCATATAGCACACAAGGTCTATTTTCGCAATAAGTGCGGATGCCTGTTAGCTATGTATTGCTTGCCGTCTTTTGGCCCGGCCCACGGATTGCCAAATTCGCGCGGATCGGCTTCTAAATCCACCGATCTTACCTTGGCGCGAAACTTGCCATGCTCTTGTTTTTTGAACTGTTTTTCAGTTTCTCTACAAGACATGGCAATGATCGGTGTTTTTCGGCGGGATCGGGACATGATAATTCTCGGATTGGTGGGCGTGGTCAGGTTTGAACTGACAGTTAGACGAGACTTAAACCCGATGTGTTTACCAATTTCACCACACGCCCTTAAACTAGATCCCGAGGGTGGCATCAAAGTTAACAGCCTTGCGCTCTACCACTGAGCTACTCGGAATGTTGGCGAAGGTGGAAGGATTTGAACCTTCGATCATGGTTTTGGAGACCATTGCTTTGGACCGGGCTAAGCTACACCGACATCATTTGGTCGCCAAGCGGAGAATTGAACTCCGATCTAGCCGTTATGAGCGGCCAGCTTTACCATTAAGCTACATGGCATTAAATATAGGTGAGTGCGGGCGTATGGCATATAGCGTTACTTTGCCATCATTTTTCAGTGATACCACTCACTGCCGCACTCACCCATCACACCGCACGATTTATCAGTTCGCCGATGGTAATCTGCAAACCCTAAACCGCGCCGGTTATTATGTCAAGTAATAAAATAGATCGGCGGTCATTCATCAATCACCTTTTCAAGGTAGTGGCGCTTCAATGCCATACCTAGGTCTGTCCACTTGGCGGGTAACTCAACACCATCAGCGAGCCCCCGGAGATACAATGCAGACAGTGTGCGCTTAGAACACGTTGCTGGCACCTCGTCACTTTCGGGATCGGCAACCATCACTTCGCGCATACCAGCCGACATTTTCTTGTCCGCTGCGATTAGGTTGCTTTCCGCGAACGTCACGCCAGCTTTGCCACGATTAATGCCGCCAGCGCCAGCCACCCAAAGCATAATTGCCAGAGGATCAAACACCGCGACGATTAGCAGGATCATTGCGCGCATAACCTCGTCACTATGCTTATCCGCATCATGGCCATAGACTATCGCGGATGCATATTTCAGCGGCCCTAGATCGGCGGATTGTCCTTGCTCATTAATCCTGGCAGTCACTAGCTGCGCATTTAGATCAGTCAGCGCATTGATGCGAGGATGACGCCTAGACCTCTCTAGATTAATCTGATCGACAATTCCGCCAGTCTGGATGGATGAAATAGAAGCATTACCGTCTTGCGCCAAATGGGCCTTGGATAGATAACCAAACGCACCCATAGACGTAATGCCGCACAGGATAACAACTGCCCCCGTGAGATATAGCTTCGTGAGAATGTCAGCATTTCCCCAGTGCGTCTTTAGCCATGCCGCTGCGACAATCTTCGCCAGTTCCAGCGCAGATGCCATAACCATCACAGCTACCATCTCGCCGCTAAACAGGCTTGATATACCGATTACCGACATATAGCCCGAGACCGCCGATAGGACTAGCGCGGATAGAATGGCTAGGTAGTTTATCAAGCCGATAGTTCCATCAACAATTCGCCATCAGTCAAACCGTCCACGCCATCATCGACGTTCCAACCTTTGATTTGTGCCATGCAAGCCTTGCGATGTTGGATGAACTTCGTGCGAGCGCGGCCTTTTGCGAAGATTAGCGCCATATCAATCGTGTTTAGATCGTGGGCGATGGCTTGCTCGGCTTCGTGGCGGTTCATCTCAATTTCCCTTCACATTCTCGCTATGCCCATTATCTGCCATACCCCAAAGCGATAAGCAAGCAAAAAAATGACCCCATCCGGAAATGGGGCCTAGTCTAGGGCGTCACGCGAACCGGGAAAGGAAACCGGACGTTCGCGGATGGTTCGCCCGGTCTGTTAAACCCGCATCGGCATAAGCACATAATCCCCACCGATCAGAGCAGGGCCATTTGGCTGATCTAGCAGAAACTCAACACTATCACCATCAAACTGGCCCAAAACCTCGCGGAGATATGTCGAGTTAAATCCGATGATAAATTCGTCGCCGTGATTGAACGAGCATGGCACTTCTTCCGAGGCTGAACCATTATCGGGCGAGACTACTGCGACAGTCAGAATGTCATTATTGATCGTGACCTTGACACCCTTAGTCTTATCCGAAGCCACCGTGGCCACGCGCTCGATTGCCAGCTTAAATGCCCGAGGATCGATTGTCAGCAGCTTTTCATTGTTCTTGGGGATAACGCGCGTATAATCGGGAAAGGTGCCGTCAATGAGCTTGGACAGGATCACCACGTTGCCAATTGAAAACTTGATTTTACCTTGCGATACGTCAATGGCAACGTCGCCACCATCGAGAAGTTTGCCAAGCTGATCTACGCACTTTTTGGGCACAATGATATCGTGCATCGCCGAAACGTCAATTGGGATGGAGTGAGTAGCCAGCCGGTGTCCATCAGTTGCAGCAACAGTCAGCCCACCATCCTTAGCGTGCCAGAAAAGACCATTGAGATAGTAGCGCGTTTCCTCGTTCGACATGGCAAACTTGGTGGCGTCAATAGCCCGCGCCAGAACGTCACCGCCGATCGTGAAGCTAGTAACGATATCATCCGTCGGCATGGTAGGAAAGTCATCAACCGGGATCGTGGGCAAGCTAAACCGAGAACGGCCAGCCTTGACGATTAGCTTACCATCCTTAACTTCGATTGACACGTTTGCGCCATCGGGCAACTTCTTGACGACATCAAAGATAATCTGCGCGCCGACAGTAATCGCGCCGGGACTATCGACATTGACTTGAGAGACTTGCTCGGTGGCAAACATATCAAGATCGGTTGCCGTGATCGTGATGGTCTCGCTGGCTTCAATCTTGATATTGGCCAGAATAGGCATGGTATTACGCCGCTCGACAATGGCCGAGATATGGGACAGCGCCTTGATAAATGGCGCGCGTTCGATTGTGAATTTCATACCACCTTTACCTCGATATATGCCAGCGGATCATCCCGCCATGCGTGAATTAGTTTGTCCAGTCCGGCGACGATCATCGCCTTGCCCATTGTTTTATATATTAGAATAGGGCCGCCAGTCTCTAGCGCATCAACGTCCGTTTCGCAAGGATTGATTTGCGCGGCCCGGATGATATCGCGGACTTGGTATCGTTTCGCCGGTGCGGATATTAGATCACTTATCAATCTTTCAGCCACCCTATCATCCATGATAAGGCTAAGAAACACAAGGCCATCTTGATAAGTATCATTCAAACTTCGCGCTCACAGGGCCGTATTCCTGATTGGAATATTTACCCGAATAAGGCGTGATTGTCGGCTCGTCAAGTAAATGGAAAACCACCTGCGCGATGCCAACGCCACGGTTTAGCTTAATGGGCAACGGACCATGGTTCACCAGCTCAAGCGTCAAATATCCAGTCCAGCCAGGCTCTATGCAGGTATTGTATACAGACAAACCACGCCTTGCCCATGATGACTTATCGTGAACAATGCCCATCAAGTCTTTAGGCATGGTAAACCGTTCGACAGTCGCGGCAAGAATGAAATGCCCCGGCCCGAGAATATACTCTTCTACATCACCGGGCAAAACAAGCCGCATATCATAGCCAGCGACAGATATGCCAGCTGAAACACCATGAGACACTTCCCGAGTGACATATGGCGACAAAAGCCCGTCATTCTGACACCTCTTTAGGATTGATTGGTGGGATAGGATGGTCATTGTCGTCCTTTAGAAAATACACCGTTGCCAACCATTCGCAGCGCTAAAATGAACCCTTTGCCGCCGCCGCTTGAAACGTGATGTCCGCTGGTTGGCCTTCGCACTGGCCGGTGTTGTCCTGTGTTGAAAGTGCGGGAGGGTATTTGTTAATTCGTGAGAATATGATGGTTGAGTTTTGTCACCCGCCTAACCTCGCTCAAAATCTTGAACTGTTCCGCGCGCGATTTCTTGTTAGCGCCTGCGGTATATTCAGATACCCATGCGATTAGGTCTGGTTTGGTTTGGAAAATCATGGCATCACCATAGCCGCATGATATTAGGTGTCAAGCCTTAATCCGCCCAATCAACATAATCCACAACAAACCCGATCACCGGGATTGCGAAGAAAATGGCGATAATGGCCCAAAGTGCAAAGTCTGAAAAACGTTTATTCCACCGGCTTACCAGTTCCGCGATGACAATGGCAACGCTAAATGTCACCACGATATAGAGAAAACAGGCGATAAATCCGAGCATATCAACCTCCGAAGTTAGGACGCCACCCAGATGCGCGTTCATCACTGGTAAACATATCGGCGCGGATTGCGTTGATTTCTGGCCGGAAAAGCCACCGCAGCTTGTATTCCTTGAAGTTGTCTTGCTTGTGGAAACGAGGGATTGTGATTAGGTTACGCATTGTCGATCCTCCCGAGAATATCCATAATCTCCAGCTTGTCAGCTTTTTTGCAAACGCCACTGGCTAGTCGGCGGAGGAGATTGACCATCGCGGGCACCTCGGCAATTGCGCGGGCATTAGTTTGGCCGTCAATGTCTGGCTTTCCATCAACAATTACGGGAACTTGTGCCAACCAGTCCCAGTCTGAACTGTCGATATTAAGCCAGCCATCATCAATTGAACCAAGCCACCAAGGCCCTGGAGTTCCACCCCAAACAATCTCAGTCATACGCATCATCCTTTTCATCTAGTGCATAATCCATCATGGTAGCGGCTAGACTTTCACTGTCAACTAAAATCTGCCAAAGCCAATTAGGCGTGTCAAATCTCCCGCGCTTAAAATAGGGATCATTAGGGATCACAAAGGCGTCGGCTAGTTCGACACTATCCGGATCTTCAGGATCAATCATATCGGCTGGCCGACCTCGGATCACATTAAAGTGCAATTCAAGGTCAAGCTCGGTTGCCACATCATTGACGACGATCAGGAATGGGGTTGTCATTACGTGCATAATCAAACCTCCCAAGGCATAGAAAATCTATCGGCGTCAGTCCGCTCGCCATCCTCATTTACAGGGTAGCCATCATCATCCCAGTGATTATCAGCGCATAGGGCTTTCTTAGCGCCTAGAAAGTCACCATCTTCCACAAACTCGATTGCAGCGTTGCAGAGATTGAAAAGGGCGATATCGATAAGGTGGGGTGTTCGGGCCAGTGCATCGCAATAACTGCGCGCATAGAAGGCTAAGTTGTGTGCGGTTTGGGCCATTGTTACCACTTCCATCTACAATCCGGGCACATAAACTCTTCTACTCGATCCCGCCCATATTCAAGCCCAATCTCACGGCCCCATCGGCCAGTTTCACGGGTTGCACCATACATCTCGGCATATTCATCGGCCTTTTCCGGGCCATGCAGATTGTTGAATGTTTCCCAAATTAGACCGCCTTCGAGATCTGATTTACAATGGGGGCAGATCATAGCATAACCCCAAAAAAAGCAAACAAGCCAGACACGAGGGCCGCAACGAATATGGCGGCAATTACCTTTTCTTCGGGCATCATGTCAGATTGTCCCTTCTAAAGCTGGTTGGCGATCTTTGTTCATCATATCAATGGCACCGTCCAGAGCGCCGTTGATGCTGTCGGAAGTGCCGGATACGCAACCTCCAGGCGCCCAATGAACGTAAATCGTGAAAAACTCGATATTGTCAGACTTGTGCCGCGCAATCGTTATATTTGTCAGCTTGTGATAATCTATCAGGTTGTCGATTGATTGTTCAAGGTCGGTCATGTCAATCTCCTTTCCTCACCAATACCACGGCGGGAGGGTAGGTCAAGATATATTTTACTTGGCATTACCATCCATCACGCTATCATTAAAAAACCTGCAATTACAAGGAAATTTTATACCTGAATTGACACCATTGCAAAAGGCGCGACTTGCGCCGCGCGCACCACGGCCTTCCATGAGGAAAGCTATCAACGATAAATGCAAGGAGTGCATTTACGATCCCATCGCCGGTGGTGGAACTTGGAGGCAGCAGGTTGAAAGCTGTATATCAGCAAATTGCGCGCTTCACCCATTGCGCCCTACCGCAAAAAGTGCGGATATTTCCGAGGATTGATAAAGGCTCATTTTACGGCCTTAGAGCGCGAAAACAACGGGGGCCGCTACATGGGTAGCGCGCCCCTTTCTTTTGGCTCTAAAAAACCGAGTATGGCCAATGGAAGGGCATTCTATTCCCCATTATTCATAGTATCAACCGCATGGCTGACAGTTTTATAGACCGACCCTTCATGCGGATGCGAGACATTCCCGAGCGGATCGATAATCAGATAATCCATATCGGGCTCGCCAAGGGGTGTAATGGGGATAGCCAGCGTCACACCATCATCGTCGAGTATGCGCCAAGCGATAATGCACTTTTCATCCCCTGATGCCCACAATCCAGAGAGGTCAATTAGGTCTATCATGGTATAGCCGGGAAGGGCTGGGATAATGGTCATAGGTCATCCTAAAATCACACGAAAAATACACTACAAAAGATTTCAAAAGATTGGCATCAGTATGTGGGGGTTATAGGGGGCATTCCCTCTTTATATATACCTTTATATATATATAGTAGTAATAGTAGTAGACCCCCCTATATACTGATAATAAAGGATAATTTGGCAAACAAAAGGCTTCCAAAAAGCTAACAAAATGGGATTTTGGGGGTTTTGTATCGGTTTTATCGCCAAATTGGTTAAATATCGGGCAAATGTCTATCTAGTTGGTTTGGATAAAATGAACCCATTTGGTAAGTTTTATGAATGAAAATGGCTTGCTGGGCGACTTGACGGCTCACTTTTGTGTAGTTAAAATCAGAAAAAAGGGCCGGGTTTTTAGCCCGACCCACTATCATTTTTAAGCTGGCAAAAGCCACATTCGCTGGCTGGCACCATTGATATATCGAGGCTCGTAAACATAGCCAAGAGACTTCATGGCGGCTCGGACGCGCTTTTTGCTTTCCCGGTTTACCCTGTCAATGGGCAGGCATAGCTTTTGATAGATTTGGGGATAGGTGAACATATCCTCGGGATAATCGATCAGGCCAGCAAGAATGTCAGTCCAGCTTTCGGTAAATTGCCGCTCTGCCACAGTTTCCTCTGCCAGCGAGATTTCTTCCTCACCATCAAGCCACCACCGCTCGCCCTCCATATAATATCGCTTAGCTTCAGCCCAAAGCTGATCTCGCTTGCGGTGGAGAATGTCAATATCCGCCTTGACCACGCGAACGGGCCAGAAACGACGATTACCGGTGATATCGCCCAGATAGCCCTCGCCGTCTGGGTTATGCGTGCCAGCAAAGACACATTGCCGGGGATGGCTGGATCGTGTCTTGGCATAAGGCAGAACCGTCTTATCCACCTGCATAGATAAAAGGCCCTTAACGTGCTCTTCGTCTTTCTGCATAACGGCGACAAACTCTGCCAGCTCGACACACCAACTGCCCGTGATCGACATAACCATCTTATTATGGGCGTTGAACAGATTGACGCTCTCGGACGTAAAGTCTTTTCCGAACAAGGTCTGAATGGCGGTTGACTTTTTCACACCCTGATTGCCCTCTAGGATCAGGACGGTATCAACCTTGCACCCTGGATCAAATACACGGGCCACGGCTGAGATTAGGAACTTTCGCCCGACAAGTCGATTAAACGGCGTATCATCCGCCCCCATGCAATGAGACAGCCACTTATCGAGGCGCGTCACACCATCCCACTTGATCGAGTTTAGATAATCGCGGACAGGATGATAAGAATTGCGCCGGGAGTGATTGACGATTGCCGAGAATAGATCTTCTTTCCGCACTTCAAAGTCATAAGCCTCAAGCATCACGCGGATTTCTACAATATCCGATACCTCCTCAAATGGCCTTCCTTGCCATTCAACAGTTTGTGTCAATTCATTAAACCTAATATCTGCGCCTAGACCTTCCACATTTTCGAGATGGATCATCAGGTTTGTCATGTTCTTCTTGACGTTACCTTTGTTATCTTTCTGGCGTAGGCCTTGCCATGCGTTGAGGGGGAATGGTGTTACATTGCTCATTTCATTTACCTTGAATGCACCACGGGAGATTGGCCGACTTCAGGATTGCGCTCGACACCTTTTTAGCGTCAATGTCGAAACACTCGATGCGCTTTGGCATATCCATCAATGGCCAGCGAATTTTTGCCAAGTCACCCACTATAAGCGCACCGGGGCAACAGTCAACTTCTTGCGGTGCGGATTTCCATTTTTGATCCCGCTGACTTTTATGGGCGGTAAATTGCATGGCGAGATTGCACGCCCAGTCTTGCAAGAAACGCTTAGGATCACCGTAAATCTTATCAGTCACCGCCCCGAATATCTGCGGGGTATCGTCACCCATTATCGAGATTTGATTAGTTTTTGGGTTCCAGAGTAGCACCTGATCAATGTCAAGATGCGTGCCGTCTTCAATGTTTGGTATCGGATAAGGAGTGACGATCTGATATACGTCGTCCACTTTGCCCAACCTCATGTGATAAACAGCAGGGCCGGTCATGGGGTCGTTAGCGTCTAGATTTAATACCTTGGCCAGAGACTTAAATGACAGATCGTCAAGTAATGGTGACTTACACTTTAGCGCCCAAAACTTCCCCGGCGTATCTTTGTGAAGCTGGTAGAAGAATTGAGACTTTGCGTTTAGGTCATCAACCTCCGCATGAGAGAGTTTCATCGTCATTTAGAACACCTTTTAGGATTAGAATATTTTTAACATCTTCGACCGAGTATGCCGCGAAGGCTATTCCGCCATGCCTTTCAACTGCTCTGGCATAATTTAGCTGATCGTTGTGAAGTTTGTCTTTGCCTATTTTGGCGTCAATGGCCAGAAATATGCCATATGTTTGACCACCACGTTTGATCGGCGCACAAGCGTGTAGATCAAGCTTGCCCTTCCCCGTTGATTTCACCGGCCTGCCATCCTTGGTGAATAGCAGGCCTGGCGTCGGGGTGTCGATTGACAGGATGCCGACTTTGGATAGGTAAAGTCTGATCTCTCGGACTAGATCGTTGTGTTTGGCGGACATTATTTCCTCCCCGCCATTACCCTACGGGCCCAGAACTCTGGCGATTTATATCCCTTTGCCCGTCCAATAGCAATCAATTCCCCCAATGTTTTAGCGCGTCCCTGAGTGTGGCGATCCTGCCTTTTTTCCATCTTAATCACCTCCTCCAATTTCCCGTCAACAGTTTTAATCTGGCGAACCTGCATCGGCGCGACATGGCCACATTGCGGGCATTTAGGCGCGGGCCGATAGACAAAGAAACATTCTGGGCATTGCTTAACCGTCACTTCAGACTTTGCTGACTTCTTCTTTTTCTCACGGTCTTCTAGTGTCCAGTCGCGAAAGAGGTAATATAAGAACCAGCAGTAATACCAGTACCAGTAACATATTGACCAACGGTCAATGGGTCACCAGATTGCAACGCGGTTACA
>Ga0214164_1002141_pt1 | contig 10445 bp, 19 predicted proteins | sample TroBogepilimnion_13_FD_153003 | JGI IMG/M metagenome (GOLD analysis project Ga0214164, IMG submission 153003) | Freshwater microbial communities from Trout Bog Lake, WI - Practice 03JUN2009 epilimnion v4 | ecosystem: Environmental > Aquatic > Freshwater > Lake > Epilimnion/Euphotic zone ...
AGCGGAAACGGAACTCAAAAAGAACATAGAGAAGTAGCAATTGCCTGTGCTAAAGCTTTAGAACCTGTGTTCCCTATGATTACCGAATTTATTACACAATAACAATTATAAGGCAAGAAAATATGACAGAGAATTATCTAGGTATTACCATAGATTATGACAAAGATAAATTGTTTGACGAACTAGGAATAAAACGATTAAAAGAATCGTACATGAAAGATGATGAAACTTCTCCACAACACAGATTTGCGTTCGTATCCTCCTCATTTGGATCTAATCCTGAACACTCTCAGCGCCTTTACGATTACGCCTCTAATCATTGGCTCAGTTTTAGTACTCCAATTCTTAGCTTTGGTCGTTCTAAGCGTGGGTTACCTATTTCATGTTTTCTTAACTACATTGAAGATACTGCGGAGGGATTAGTTGATAACCTCTCAGAAACTAATTGGCTTTCTATGCTTGGCGGTGGTGTGGGTATTGGGTTTGGTATTCGTTCTGCCGATGATAAGTCTACTGGCATTATGCCTCATCTTAAAATTTATGATGCTTCTTCTTTGGCCTATCGTCAGGGTCGGACTCGCCGTGGCTCTTATGCTGCCTATCTTGATATTAGCCATCCCGATATTATTCCTTTTTTAGAAATGAGGAAGCCAACAGGAGATCCTAATGTCAGATGCCTAAATCTACATCACGGCATTAATATCACCGATGACTTTATGACTATCATTGAGAAGTGTATGTTGGATCCAGATTATGACGATTCTTGGAATTTAATTGATCCACATTCAAATGAAGTGAGAGAAACTGTGTCGGCCAAAATGTTATGGCAGATGATTCTAGAGCTTCGTATGCACACAGGTGAACCATACATTCACTATATTGATACAAGTAATAGAATGATGCCACAATGGTTAAAAGATAAAGGTTTGAAAATTAACCAATCAAATCTTTGCTCTGAAATTATTTTACCTACTAATGAAGAACGTACTGCCGTATGTTGTTTATCTTCTTTGAACTTGGAGACTTATGATGAATGGAAAGATAACGAACTTTTTCTTCAGGACGTGGCTGAGATGCTCGATAACGTCCTTCAGTATTTCATTGATAATGCTCCTGATAGCATATCACGAGCAAAGTATAGCGCCAGTCGTGAGCGCAGTATTGGTATTGGTGCACTTGGATTTCACGCTTATCTCCAGCGGAATGGAATTCCCTTTGAAGGAGTAATGGCTAAAGTAACAAACAATCAAATCTTTAATAATATAAGGACAAAATTAGATGAAGCGAATCTTCAACTCGGTACTGAGCGGGGTGAGGCCCCTGATGCTAGTGGCACTGGTAGACGTTTCAGTCATCTTATGGCTGTTGCTCCAAATGCTTCTTCGTCTATCATTATGGGAAATACTAGCCCTAGTATTGAGCCTTATCGTGCTAACGCATATCGTCAAGATACTCTATCGGGAAGCTACTTAAATAAGAATCGTTGGTTAGATAAAATCATTAAAGAGAAAGCAAAAGATGATAACGATTATAACGATATTTGGTCTTCTATTATTGCTAACGATGGTAGTTGTCAACACTTGGATATTCTATCTGATTTGGAAAAAGGGATATTTAAAACATCAATGGAAATAGACCAACGCTGGGTTATTGATTTAGCGGCAGATAGACAACAATATATTGACCAAGCACAATCATTGAATCTATTCTTTAGACCAGATGCTCATATCAAATACATTCATGCTATTCATTTTATGGCATGGAAAAAAGGCGTTAAGACTCTATACTATTGCCGTTCAGAAAAGATTGGTAAGGCAGATAAAGTGTCCAAGAAAATTGAAAGACAAGTTATCAAAGAATTGGACATGGTTGAGATTGCAGCCGGAAACGATTGTATTGCTTGTGAAGGTTAAATGGAACAAAAGACTTGGTTAGACAAATGGGAAAGAGTAATGGACAATATTCAGAGAGTACTCTGGGTATTGGTTCTTCTAATGTGGTTAGTCACGGAGTATAAATTCAAATGAGAAAAGAAATAAGATTAACTATTGAACCCGGTGGAAATATAGGTGAAGATTCTTACGTCTTGGATGTACATCGTGGAAAAGAAGAAAAAATAATATCTCGCATTGATAAAGAACATTCATTGGTTTTCACTGGTAAAAAATTTGATGTTTGTATTGAGTTTAATCTAAAAATAAAAATAAGATGGCCTAGAGCAAGACGACCATATATTATTTTTATTGAAGGTGATAACAAAAAGAAAATTAAAATGCCTGTGAAGAAAAATGCTCATTACAAAGATAAAAATAACACCGAGTATTTAATTGTTCGTAGAACAGATACCGATTGTAAAGAATTTTTATTATTGATAGCTGATGATAGATATAGTAGTAACTTAATAACACACTAACGGAGAAAATATGAAAAGGGTAATTAGATTTACAGCATCATGGTGTGGACCTTGTAAAGGTTTGGCTATGACATTAAATAACATTGAAACAAGTATACCTTTTGAGGTTATTGATATTGATGAGAAGTCTGATGTAGCAAGAGAATTTGGAATTCGTTCTGTACCAACTCTTGTAATGTTGGATGAGAATACAGAAGTTAAAAGAGTATCTGGTGCATTACCACAAGCACAACTAGAGGCATGGTTGAATGATTAAAAAGAAAGATTTAAATCTTACAGAAGACAGAAGTTATTTCAAGCCATTTAATTATCCGTGGGCATATGAGGCTTGGTTGAAACACGAGCAGTCACATTGGCTGCATACCGAAGTACCTATGATGGAGGACGTAAAAGATTGGAAAAAGAAACTAACGAATGAAGAAAAGAAATTTCTCACACACATCTTCCGATTTTTCACTCAAGGAGATATTGATGTGGCCGGCGGGTACGTTAATAATTATCTTCCTTACTTCCCTCAGCCTGAGATTCGTATGATGCTTCTTGGCTTTGCAGCCAGAGAAGCACTTCATGTGGCAGCTTATTCACATTTGATTGAAACACTTGGTCTTCCAGAAACAACATACAATGAATTTATGGAATATGCTGAGATGAAAGAGAAACATGATTATATCATGGATATTTCCGGTCAAAATACAACTAAAGAGAATACTGCAACCCACATCGCCGTGTTCAGTGCATTTACTGAAGGGATGCAGTTGTTCTCCTCTTTTATTATGTTGTTGAATTTTCCAAGACATGGTAAGATGAAAGGCATGGGTCAAATCGTTACATGGTCTATTGTTGATGAGACACAACACGCTGAGAACATGATTAAGATGTTTAGGACATTCATTGAAGAAAATCGTGAAATTTGGAATGATGAGTTAAAAGGTAAGATATATACAATTGCTGAGAAGATGGTAGAACTCGAAGATAAGTTTATTGATTTGGCCTTTAACATGGGTCCGATGGAAAACTTAACGGCTGAGGATGTTAAAAAGTATATTCGTTATATTTGTGACCGCCGATTGATTTCATTAGGACTCAAAGGTGTGTTTAAAGTGAAAAGGAATCCTTTGCCTTGGGTAGAGGAAATGATTAACGCACCAACACATACTAACTTCTTTGAGAATAGAGCAACAGACTATGCAAAAGGCGCTCTCTCAGGTGATTGGAAGGATGTTTGGGCCAATTAAGGAACGAAAATGACAAACAAAACAATTATGGCTGAATGTGAAAGCTGTGAATCAACTTATGAGGTATCTTACATGGAAGAATTAGTATCTGAAGAATTACCAGAGAGATGCCCCTTTTGCGGTGAACCCATCCAAGAATTATCTGAAGACTATATAGAGGACGATGATGATTCTGAAGATGAGGACGAATGGGAATAAACTGGCGATATAATGATACTGATTTTACCGAAGAAATGATTGGTGACAATTATGGATTCGTATATTGTATAACAAATCTTACCAATGGTAAAAAATACATTGGTAAGAAATTTTTTTATTCCAGCAAGACAAAACAAGTCAAAGGCAAAAAGAAAAGATTTAAGGTTTCTAGTGATTGGCAAACTTACTACGGATCCAACGCCGAATTAAAAAATGATGTTATAATACATGGTCAAGAAATGTTCAGTAGAGAAATCCTATATCTTTGTAAAACCAAAGGTGAATGTGGATATCTTGAAGCTAAGGAACAATTTGTCCGTGATGCATTAATTGGTGAAGGTTACTACAATTCTTGGATTATGGTTAGAGTTAGAAAATCGCATATTAAGGGACTAGAATGTTAGATTTTATGAAACAGATTGATGCTGATTATGACGCATTATTTTTCATGCCACATGATGAAGATGAAAACAAGGTTGAAATTCACACTAGAAGCTTTGTTGACAAAGGAGATCCTATAGGAGGAAATCTTATTGGTCCTGCTTGGCATGTAGTGTTGTTTAAAATTAACGAAGAAGGAATGGCCGAGGATGTGGATACGTTTGATGCCATATTTGCCGAACCTAGAGAATATGTTTCTGAATTAATACCCCTTAATTTCTTTGGAGTGGTAGCAAGGAAAACAACAACCTCAAAAGTTTTCCTAGAAGATTTCGTTGACAGACTCAAAGGTAACTGATATAATACAGTTTTGAAACTCGAAAGTTTATTATGATACTCGTTGACTTGAATCAGGTTCTATTGTCTGGCCTGATGGCTCAAATTTCAAACCAAAAAGGTAAGAAACTTGGGGAAGATTTAATTAGACACATGGTGTTAAACATCATTAGGAACCACCTAAGAAGTTTCCGTAAAGATTACGGTGAAGTGGTTTTATGTTCTGACAACCGTAAATACTGGCGCAAGGAGTTCTTTCCTTTCTACAAAGCTGGTCGTAAGAAAACCCGTGAAAAATCCGATTTGGATTGGCACTTTATCTTTGATATGTTGGCCAAGTTCAAGGTCGAGCTTAAAGAAAATTTCCCATATAAAGTATTGGATGTTGAAGGTGCTGAAGCCGATGATATTATCGGTGTATTAGCACCAATAGCAGTTAAGAATGAAAACGTCTTGATTATTTCAAGTGATGGTGACTTTCTACAATTGCAAATGTACAACAATGAGTTTAATAATCCACACTCAATTAAACAATACAATCCTGCATTGAAGAAATTCCTTGTTTCAGCCAAACCATTGGATGAATTGAAAGAGAAGATTATCAAAGGTGATAAAGGTGACGGCATCCCTAATGTGTTATCACCATCAGATTGTTTTGTCCGTGACCTAAGACAAACACCCGTCACTAAAGGTAAACTAGACAAGATGATGGCCGAAGAATATCTAGATTGGACTGATGATACAGCTAAAACTGGTTTCTCCCGTAATCAAGTATTGATTGACTTGAGAAATATCCCTGATGATATTAAGACCAAAATCCTAAATAGTTATGAAGAAACTGTGCCTGCTTCTAAAGGTAAAATATTAGATTATTTTATTGCTAATAAACTGAAAAATTTAATGGACGTAATTGAGGAATTTTAATGAAAACTATACATGAAGTATTTGATGAATTTGAAGAAGCTAAAAATAAAAAAGAACGAATGGCGGTTATAGAGAAAAATCTATCACCAACACTCGTAAAGGTTTTAGAACTGGCTTTTAATCCCAACTACAAATGGAAAATTAAAGAGTTGCCAGATTCTTATAAAATTCCAAATGACGTTTTACCTGGAATTACGTTTGATGGATTACCTTCTCAATTAAGACGCATGTATATGTTTCAAGAAGGTAATACAACGGCAGAATCATTAACACCTCAACGGAGAGAACAGTTGCTTTTGCAAATGTTGGAATCTATTGAACCAAGAGAAGCAGAAGTTATCATTGGTATTTTATCTAAGGACTTAGGTGTTAAAGGCCTAGATTATAAATTTGTTAAAGAAGCATTTCCAAAATTATTACCCTAAGGAGAGAAGGTGTCGAAGTTTGTAGCTAAGTTCCGTAAAAATGACTATAATGATGATTATAGTTTTGGAACAAAAAAGAAACGCAGTAAAGCAAATAAAGTGGTTAGGAAATCCAATACTCAATACGAGGATTATTCGGATTTTTACAGTATGGGACAAGGCAAACGCAAAGAAAAAAGAATGTCGTAAAAAAACAACATTCTGTTTGACAATCCTCAATCGGTAGTATATAATAGAGACTGTTTGGAGGAAATTTATTATGATTTATGTAAGAATCCCAAAATCTAAGCCTAAGCTAAAACCTAAAGCTGAGCGTGAACAATACGCCGAATGGTTGAAAAGCCATGAGCCAAAAAAACCTGTGGTCTTTCCTAAAAAAGAACCTTTGCAATATAAATTGACCACGCCAGCTGGCCGTGAAACTAGGCACATTCCTTCATTAAATACTGGAGCTGGCGTTGCAACAAAGTCACCAGCTAAGGTTTATACTGGCGATAAAATGTTAGGAATTGCAACCTTACACAAATCCAATGCTGTTCCTGTTTTTTCCAATGAAGAAGCTATAGATATTTCAAAAATGAGGCGTTAAAATGAACAAGAAAATGAGTTTTGTAGTAAAATTACAAAAACCGGTGTGTCGTACACCAATCAAACCTGTGCAAAAGCACAAAACTGTCGCAAATTTTAGTCGAAAATCTAAACACAAAGCAAATTTGACGCAATTTTTTAACGAGGAGCACTCAAATGTCGCAAATTTCTAATTTAGACGAAGAAAAAACCCAGGATTTAGACTTTTCCGAAATAGAATTGGCAGTCCGAAGATGGGCTGCTCAAACCGGACATGATAATGACCAAGAATTTTATAAAAATTTAAAGGAACAACATGAGTAAAAGCAAAATGTACTCTTATGAAGAAATTTTTGAAGATATTCCTGAGGATCCTGATAATATTTTGTTAAAATTTCCTCAAGAATTATTGGAAGAAACCGGTTGGAGTGAAGGAACCGTGGTGAACATCACCGTAGAAGATACAGGATCCGGTAACGTATTGATTATAACACCTGTTGCTCCATAGTAACATTGCTATTGTTAGAATGTAAAAAGTATGTTATAATAGATACTATCAACACAAGGAGATTTTATGGTTGCTAGTGAGTCTTTATCAGTATCAAAATCGTTGTTAGCCAAATTAATGGCCACAGAAAATTTAATCGTTGAAGAAAAGAATGTTCAAACGGCTTCATTTGATGTTAAAAAACGTATTTTGACAATCCCAATTTTAAACAAGGAATTGTCTCCTCAACTTTATGACCTATTTACAGGTCACGAAGTTGGCCATGCTCTTTGGACTCCAGAAGAAGGTATTAGAAAAGGTATTGATTTAGAAATTCCTGCTCAAATACTTAATTTGGTGGAAGATTCACGCATTGAGCGTAAGATTAAAAACAAATATCCAGGTCTCCGCAAATCATTCATTCAAGGCTACAATGAATTGATGGAACGTAATTTCTTTGGCATTAAAGATACCGAATACAATCAATTAAATTTGATGGATCGTATTAACATGCATTGCAAAGGTGGTGCTGGCCTTAACATTTCATTTAATGAAGAAGAATCTTCCATAGTTAGAAAAATCGAAAATACAGAAACCTATGATGATGTTATTCGAGTTTCATTAGAGCTTTACGAATATTGTAAACAACAAAATGAAAAAAAGAAAGCACAAAAAGATTCCGATCCGGATGAAGATTTTGACTTTGAATATGATTTTGATGACAATGATGATCCAGAAGGCGAGGAGTTTGAAGCTTCTGATGTAAAAGATCCAAATCAAGAAGATGGTGACCATGATGGCGATGATGGTGATGAAGGTGAATCAAATTCTAAAATTGAAAGACCTACAAGTGGTCCTGAAGCTGATGACTTCCGTTCATTTACTGATGAAGCATATCGCCAAAATGAAAAAAAGTTATTCAGTAACAGTAGTACAAATTATGTGTATTGTAACATTCCAAAAGTTGATACAAAAGAAGCTATCATGGGTTACAAAGAATTGTACAAGAAATACAAACAAGAGTGTATTGATAACCGTTATGATGGAGTTAAAAGTTTCCATGATCCAAAATTTGATGAATACCAAAAGCTAAAACACGATACAAATAAAATTGTATCCTATTTGGTCAAAGAGTTTGAAATGCGTAAGAATGCTGACCAACTCAAACGTGCTTCTGTTGCCAAAACAGGAGAACTTAACATGAGTAAAATCTATTCTTATGGATTTAGTGAGGACATTTTCAAGAAAATCTCCGTAGTTCCTGGTGGTAAATCTCACGGCTTGGTCATGTTCATTGATTGGTCTGGTTCAATGAACAATCACCTGTACAATACAGTTAAACAATTATTGTCGTTGGTGATGTTTTGTAAGAAAGTAAATATTCCTTATGATGTATATGCTTTCTCCAACAATGATTATAATTCACTCTATGAAATTGAACGAAAAGTTGGTGACTTGAGAGTACACAAATTCAAATTGTTTAATTTGTTATCCAGTAAAATGTCAGCTGCTGAATTTACATATGCTGCCGCTGTTATAACTACAATTGCAAGTGATGAAAGATATGCTCCTACTTGGTTACGTCTTTCTGGTACTCCTTTGAATGAAGCTGTTATTGCTTCTATGGAAATTGTTCCACAGTTTCAAAGAGACCACAAACTACAAATCGTCAATACAGTATTTTTGACTGATGGTGATGGTCACCAATTGAGAGAGGTGATTACTGAAGATAATAATGGTGGTCATTATATTTCTGGTTATGATGTTATGGTTCTCCGTGATGAGAAAACAAAACAACAAGAAATTGTTGAAAATCAAGGTTTTGGTGGTACAGAACAAACCAAAGCTCTTGTTAAATTGTTAAAAGAGAGAACTGGTTCTAATGTGATTGGATTCTATGTTCTGTTTCCTAGGGAGTTTGGATCAACACACAAATTCTTTCCAAAAGGTGTTGACATGTATTCACTCAAAGAAACATTCAAGAAAGAAAAGTTTGTTGTGGTAAAGAACTCTGGTTTCTCTGAATACTACCTCATCAAATCCGAAATGAAAGATGAAGACGAAGATACAGGATTCACCGTGAGAGAGAATGCTACGACCAAAGGCCTTGTAAGTGCTTTCACTAAGTATACAAATGGTCGTGTCACAAATCGTGTTTTGTTAAATCGTTTTATTGGATTAATTGCTTAAAAGGAGTAAAAAATGGAATTAATGGCATTAAGAACAGGAAACAAAAGAGCTACACTTAGACAAGTTGGTAATTTATATTTTGTCGAGATGTATGAGAACGCCAGACACGTTGGAACTTATAACTCAACGCTTTTGGAAGAAGCCAAGACAATGGCTGAAACATATGTAGCGGAAGAATCAACCAAACAATTTTTGAGTGAATGATTTATGGATTATGAGATGAAAGAAATCCTGTGTATTACTCAGGAAGAATGTGCTGAAGTATCACAGGCTATTTCAAAGATTTTTAGGTTTGGTCCTGACCAATTGAAATACCAAGAGAACAGGACCAATCGTGAGCACTTAGAGGAAGAAATTGGTGACCTTCTCTGTATGATTGACATACTCATAGAGAAAACTCACCTATCAGATTCTTCTGTTAATCAAGCGAGAAAGAATAAACGAGACAAACTAAGACAATGGTCCAGTATTGCAGTTTAACAAGCACCGAATTGGCGTCTACGATTAAACATTGTGATAAGTTGTTCAACTTCTTGTGGTGATTTTGGATTTTTTGCGTTGAGATACATTTCCAATTCTGATTGATACATAGATTGTTTAGCATTAAGAATTGTAGTGAAAAAACGGCCGATGGCGGATAACATGGAAACTCCTTGTGAGATGTTGTAATAGATAAGTAGAAACTATATTAGTGTTTCTACTAATAGTATATAGGAAGCAGATAAATTGAATAACGAGGAAGCGTTGAAACTTTACGAAAAAATGTCGGAAATATATGGTGAGCACTTACCTCACCCTATACACGAGCCTATTCGTTTCGCCTATTATGTAAGGATTTTTACGAGGTATCATAAGGATGAATCCAACACAAAAGAGAATGTCTGAAATGATGGAACTGATTGACGATTCTATTATGTTAACAGACGATCCAAGAGAGATGTTGATGCTGGCCTGTGCTATGTTACAGAGGTCCACAGAAATCATGGATTCTACAATTGGTAAACATGCAAGAAAGATTATGTTTTCTGAACTGGCCGAGTGATTTTGTGTTATAATGTTATTTTGAGGAGTATATTATGCCTAATTGGTGTTCAAATGTGGTAACAATCAGCCACGAGGATAAAGAAAAGATTGATATTCTGGAAAAAGAGTTTAGAAAAGACAATGAAAATTGTAAACCTTTTACACTCCTAAGGCCAATGCCTGATGAATACAAAGAAGGTGATTCTTGGTACATGTGGAATGTCACCAATTGGGGAACCAAATGGGAACCTTCCGTTGGTGGTGAT
>Ga0214164_1002142_pt1 | contig 10444 bp, 10 predicted proteins | sample TroBogepilimnion_13_FD_153003 | JGI IMG/M metagenome (GOLD analysis project Ga0214164, IMG submission 153003) | Freshwater microbial communities from Trout Bog Lake, WI - Practice 03JUN2009 epilimnion v4 | ecosystem: Environmental > Aquatic > Freshwater > Lake > Epilimnion/Euphotic zone ...
ATGTTGGAAGATTTTGCATTTAAAATAAGTCCAAAATCTTTTTTCCAAACCAACTCCAAACAAGCAGAACGCTTGTATCAAGTAACAAGAGACTTTGCCGAGTTAACAGGAAAGGAAGTGGTTTATGATTTGTATTGTGGTACCGGAAGTATTGGTATTTTTTGTAGCAAGCAAGCTAAAAAGATTGTGGGTGTTGAGTTTGTGGCTGATGCCATTGAGGATGCCAAGGAAAATGCAAGCATGAATAATTTAACGGACACTGCATTTTTTGCAGGAGATGTGATTGATATTTGTGATGATGCATTTTTTGAAACACACGGAAAACCAGATGTAATTATTACGGATCCTCCACGCGCAGGTATGCATGAAAAATTAGTAAGAAAGCTTTTAGAAATGGAAGCACCTACTATTGTTTATGTAAGTTGTAATCCTGCAACACAAGCAAGAGACCTTGCTTTGTTAGATGAAAAATATAAAGTAACAAAAATTCAACCTGTAGATATGTTCCCACATACCTTACATATTGAAAACGTTGTTCAATTAAAAAGAAAGTAAACATAATATAGCATGACGCAATTCAGACCTACAGGATACAATAGTTTACCCACTATTATTAAAAACTTGCTCATTATAAATGGGTTAATGTTTTTTGCACAAAACACATTTGGTGGTCCAACAAGTGCTTTTAATTTTGAAGATATTTTTGCATTGCATGCTTTTCAAAGTGATTTGTTTAGACCTTGGCAATTAATTACGCATATGTTTTTGCATGGTGACCTTGGGCATATTTTTGGAAACATGCTTGCGTTGTGGATGTTTGGTTCGATACTTGAAAACATTTGGGGTCCGAAACAATTTTTATTATTCTATTTTTTATGTGGTGTTGGTGCTGCCATGATTCATTTAGGAATTCTTTCTTTTGAATTGATGGATGCTACAAAGTATTATCATCAATTAATTTTGTCTGGAGCACATTCAGCAGAAGCTACTGACTTTATCAATTTGTATAAAGCCAAGGTAGACGTTGCCACTTTAGGCGCAAGTGGAGCAGTGTTTGGTATCTTAATTGCATTTGTGTATTTATTTCCCAATACCTATATCTACATTTATTTCTTTATTCCTATGAAGGCAAAGTGGTTAGGTATTTTATACTTCTCTTATGAATTATTTTTTGCCTTAAGAAATTCGGCAGGGGATAATGTAGCAAGATGGGCGCATGTGGGTGGTGCCATTGTAGGATTTATATTGGTATATATCTGGAAGAAAAATAACAGAAGATTTTAAATAGCATTCCATGCAAACAGAAAATAATGAAAAGCCACTTTTAGGTGCTGATAACAATGCATTAGTGGCTTTATTGGCGGTGAATTTGGTGGTGTATGTGATTTTGGGATTGATCAAAGTGGTTTACTATTTAGAAAGTTTACCCTTGGAACAATATGCCGCTCAAATTTTTCAACCATTGACGCTAACTGAAAAATGGATAAGCAGTCCTTGGTCATTGCTTACTTATAATTGGGTGCATGATGGTTTTTGGATCTTATTGGGGAATATGATTTGGCTAAGTATATTCAGTAATACATTACAAGTGAAAGGAGCAAACAAACACATTTTTCCTATTTACTTTTATGGAGGTATTCTGGGAGCAATTTCATATATCATTGTTGGGTCTAATCAAGCTTTATTGGGTGCGGGGGTAAGCGTTACTGCTATTGTTACGGCTTCCATTGCATTGATTCCTAATTACAAATTATTACCAAATGTAGCGGGCGGCATACCTGTTTGGATTTTAGGTATTGTTTTTTTATTAATACAAGGGTACGGCTTAGTAGATGCAAATATGGCTACTGATATTGCTATTATATGTGGTGGTATTGCTGGCTTTGTTTATGTAATGTTATTAAAAAGAGGAAAGGATTTAGGAAAATGGATGCATCAACTATTACATTTGTTAAATAACAGTTTAGCTCCTAAAAATTAATGCCAAAAAAATCACGCATAAGAATATTTGGAAAGAGGATTCTCCTTTTTTTAAACCTGCTGATTTCTTTAATATTACTTTATCCTTTATTGTTCTCACCACTTAGCTTTATTTGGTTGAATGGTTTTATAGGATTGCTTACTCCCTACTTATTAATCGCTGAAGTATTGTTTTTATTTTTTTGGTTAATTGTAAAACCCATAGTGTCTATTCCTTCCTTGTTAAGTTTAATATTATCATGGAAACTGTTAATAGTTATAGTGGGATTACATCCTGGACTATCCTTCCCTAAAAATAAAAAGGAAAATAACCTAAGAATTATTAGTTGGAATGTGAGAGGTTTTAATGGTATCATGTCAAAATCTACCATGAAATTAAGAACGCAGGAGATTGCGTATTCAATTCAAAAATGGAATCCAGATATTATTTGTATGCAGGAATATAATACCAATGAACGCAAGGGAGATATAGCCAATCATGCACAATATTTCGAAAAAAATTATCCATTCTCTTTTTTCTCTAAAGATTATCAAACCAAGGAAGCGGCTTATTATTCAGGTTGTATTATCTATTCAAAATATAAAATAGTACACAGTGAAAGATTTCCGTATACCAATAAAGAAAGTTTAATTGCTTGTACCATTGTTAAAGGAGATGATACCATTCAGGTTTTTACAACGCACTTGGCATCATATCGTTTTAAGCAAGATGATTTTGAAGCCATTGATGATGCAAGTAAGAATAAATTTGGTGTCATAAAAAAAATGAAAAATGCGTTTCAACAAAGAGCTGTTCAAGCAGCAATAGTTTCCAAGCAAATTAATCAAAGTCCCTATCCAACAATCATAACTGGTGATTTTAATGATGTGCCTAGCTCCTACACTTATCGTACCATTGCAACTGGCTGGAAGGATGCATTTTTAGAAAAAGGATTTGGTATTGGGGTAACTTATATGGGACTGTCTCCGACCCTAAGAATCGATTATATTTTAACGAACCCTTCATGGGATGTAAAAGCATTTGAACAAGTGGATGAAAATTTAAGTGATCACCACATGATGATGGCGGACTTATTGTTAAAAAAACAATAATCGGTTACCTAAAATAAAATATCTTTGTGTCTACATTATGGCACTTAAAATATACAACTCCCTAACACGTCAAAAAGAAGTTTTCGTACCTATTAATACCCCTTATGTGGGTATGTATGTTTGTGGACCAACTGTAAGTGGAGAAAGCCATTTGGGGCATGCACGTCCTTTTATCACTTTTGATGTGGTGTACCGCTATTTATTGCATAAAGGATACAAGGTTCGTTATGTTCGAAATATCACCGATGCTGGGCATTTTGAAGAAGAAGGTAAACAAGCAGAAGATAAAATTGCATCCAAAGCTATTTTAGAAAAATTGGAGCCGATGGAGTTGGTGCAAAAGTATACGCACTTGTATCATTGGGCAATGGAACAATTTAACAATATGCCTCCAAGCATTGAACCAACTGCTACTGGACATATTGTAGAGCAAATTGAAATGATTAAAACCATCATGAAAGACGGCTATGCTTATGAAAGTAATGGTTCTGTTTATTTTGATGTGGTAAAATATAATGATGATTTTTCGAAAAAAAATCAGCCCTATGGAATTTTAAGTGGTCGTAATTTAGAAGAGCAATTAGAGACTACAAGAGAGTTAGAGAATCAGGAAGAAAAAAGAAATAAGGTAGACTTTGCTTTATGGAAAAAAGCGCCTATTGAACATATCATGCGCTGGCAAAGCCCATGGGGAGAAGGTTTCCCAGGTTGGCATATTGAGTGTTCTGCAATGGCTACTAAATATTTAGGAAAGCGATTTGATATACACGGAGGTGGAATGGACTTACAATTCCCCCACCATGAATGTGAGATTGCACAAAGCAATGTTTGTAATCATGAAATTCCTGCACGTTATTGGATGCATAATAATATGATCACCATTAACGGTCGTAAAATGGGTAAGAGCTACAATAATGTGATTAAGTTAAGTGAATTGTTTACGGGCAATCACCATGAATTAACACAGGCTTATGCTCCAATGACGGTTCGCTTTTTTATTCTACAAAGTCAGTATCGTGGCACATTAGATTTTAGCAATGAAGCATTGCAAGCATCTGAAAAAGCTTTAAAGCGTTTACTTGAAGGATATGAGTGGTTAAAGGCGCAAAGCTTTACTGCTGGTACTTTAGCGACGGATATGAATTTAGATACCCAACTTAAAACATGGGCAACCGAACTTGAACAATTCATGGATGACGATATGAATACGGCTAAGGTAATTGCGAATATGTTTGAAATGTTACCTAGTATCAATTCATTAAAAGATAAACATATTGCAGCAGATGCTGTGAGTGGAGACAGTTGGTTATTTGTACAAAATCAAATGACATTGTTTATCGAAAACATTATGGGTATTAAGATGGAAGCCGGTGCCAATCGTGAACAATTAAAAGGGGTGATTGATTTATTAATTGAAATTCGTAAGGATGCAAAAACAAGAAAAGACTTTGCAACCAGCGATAAAATTAGAAATCAATTAACGGCAATGGGTATTCAGTTAAAGGATGAAAAGGATGGCTCAATGAGTTATACTTTCGCTTAGAAGGCAAAACCCGCTTTTCAAAAACATATTTACAAACTATTTGTCAATTCACTAGTGATCACAGTCATCAGCGTGTGCATGATTGTGCACTCTACAACGCATATGGTTATTGACATGTGCGTAAATGATTAAAATGGCTGCCGGAAATAATAAATACAATTCAATTTCTCTAAATATCATTCTCGAAAACATAATCGCGATTCCGATACTAAATAATATGATTGGCTTAAAGGAATGATGGTGTTTTTTATAACCATGGTAAAGTGAGTAAGCGCCAATGGCAAAAGAAACAAGGATCATCCCAAATTCAAATTGGTAATTGTGCAGGATATTGATTCCTAATAATGGAAGGGAACTAAAAAACAAAGGCAGTAAAGCACAATGAATGGCACAGGCCAATGAGGCACTGATTCCGATTGCATCCCAATTCCAATTTTTAAACATATCGCAAAGATAGGGCAACCAAAATAATATTACCTTTATGTCTCAAAGTATTGCTGGGCAATTAAATTTAATCTTATGTCAAAAAAAATGGTTGGTTATTTAGTATTTTTTACGGTGTTGCTAGCTGGCTTTTTTTACTTTGTATTTAGAGGAACCGATAACTGGAAGGTAAAGCTGCCTACCTTAAGCTATGTAAAACCTTTTCATTTTACCAATCAAGATGGTCAACCCGTAACCGAGGCCGACCTTACCAATAAAATCACGGTGGTTGAATACTTTTTCACCACTTGCAAAGGCATTTGTCCCAAGTTAAATACCAACATGAAGGATATTTACAATCAGTTTAAGAATGAACCAGATTTTCAAATATTCTCACATACCTGTAATCCAGGCACCGATTCTGTAGCAGTTTTAAAACATTATGCCGATTCTTTGCAGGTGGATACTAAAAAATGGATTTTTATTACCGGCCGTAAGGATAGTTTATACCAAATGGCAAGAAGCTCCTATTTGTTGGATGATCCAAAAAATAATGTAGAAAAAATAGAGGATCAATTTATACATACCCAATTTTTTGCACTCGTAGACCGTAATGGAAAAGTACGCGGTAAAATATATGACGGTTTAAAAGCACTTGAAGTACAACAGTTAAAAAGAGACCTTGCAAGGTTATTAAAAGATAAATAATTAACTATGAATTTTGTAACGGGTGCAAGTGGTTTAGTGGGAAGTCATTTAATTCAATCTTTGGTTTCAAAGGGCGAAGCAGTTCGTGCTTTGTATAGAAAAAGTATTCCTCAATTTAAGGGATCCGAAAAAGTAGAATGGGTCAAAGGAGATATTTTAGAGGTGACTTCATTGGATCATGCAATGACAGGTATAACAAAGGTTTATCATTGTGCGGCTATTGTATCTTTCTCTCCAAAGCAAGCTGGCGTTATGTTACAGGCTAATATCGAAGGCACTGCCAATATTGTAAATGCATGTATTGAAAATAAAATTCAAAAATTAGTGTATGTAAGTTCGGTTGCAGCTCTCGGAAGAATTAGAGAAGATGCTCCCGTAGATGAGACGATGAATTGGACACCAGAAACGAGTAATAGCGTGTATGGTAAATCAAAATATTTAGCCGAGATGGAAGTGTGGAGAGGAATGGGCGAAGGATTAAATGTAGCCATTGTCAATCCGGTAATTATTTTAGGAGCGGGAGATTGGAATAAGGGATCTTCAGAAATTTTTAAATCGGCTTATGATGAATTTCCTTGGTATACAAATGGAGTGAGTGGATTTGTGGATGTAATGGATGTGATTGATGCAATGCAATTATTAATGCATAGCGATGTACAAGGACAAAGATTTATTATTAGCGGAAGCAATGTTCAATACAAGGAAGTATTTACATATATTGCAAAAGCATTTGGTAAAAAACCACCACATAAACAAGTAACTCCATTATTAGCAGCGATTGTGTGGAGGTTAGAGGCAGTGAAAGGAATGATCACGGGGAAAACTCCTTTATTAACTAAAGAAACTGCTGCAACTGCGCAGGCGGTAGTTCATTTTGACAATACTAAATTTTTGAAAGAATTCCCTTCCTTTCATTACCGAAACTTGGAAGAAACGATCAATAGATCTTGTGCAGAATTAAAGGAACTACATCAGCTGCCTTAAAATATAAAAGCGCTGCGCTAACAGCGTTTATTTATCTTCCATCACTTTTTTCCAAAGTTCAGGAATGCGTTTAATCCAAACATATTCTCTACGCTTTATACTTGCATCTTCTGCCGGGAATCCCATATAAACTTTATTGCCTTTAATGGAGCTTGGTACACCCGCTTGTGCTAGTACTACCGCATTTTCTCCTATCGTTAGGGTTTTACCAACGCCCACTTGACCCCATAAAGTAACGCCGGCTTCTAATTTTACGCCACCTGCAATACCTACCTGAGCAGCAATCAAGCAATTTTCGGCTGTTTGGGTATCATGTCCAATATGAACCATATTATCAATCTTGGTTCCCATGCCAATCTTGGTATCCCCGCTCACCCCTCTATCAATAGTACAACCACAACCAATTTCTACCTTATCTTCTAATACCACTCTCCCACAACTCAACATTTTTTTATACCAAGCAGGTCGATTCTTTTTAGTGTTATAATAAAAAGCGTCACCTCCAATAACGGTATTGGCTTGTATAATTACATCGTCGCCAATAAGGGTATCGGACAAAATAGTTACACCAGGATAAATGGTACAATGCTTTCCAATTTGCACATTATTGCCAATAAAAACATTGGGCATAATAATAGTCCCTTCACCAATAATTGCATCCTCACTAATTGCTTTTTCATTCACAATCAAAGGTTTAAAATGCTTTACAATTGTCAAATAAGCTTCAAAAGGATCAGCGCAAAACAATAATGCTTTTCCTTCTGGAATATTCACTTCTTTATTGTTGATAATGATACATGAAGCAGCACTATTTAAGCAAGTATCATAATATTTTGGATGATCAACAAACACAACATCCCCTTTTTCAACTTGATGAATTTCATTTACTCCGGCAATTTCTAATTGATCATTTCCAACAATTTCTGCTCCAATTAAATTTGATAACCATTTGATAGAAACGGGTGCGATAAGCTTCATAATTGTGTTTTTTGGCCTAAATCAAAGGTAACGAGCCTTTTTTGTAAAAAATTTTTTTTGTCCATAATCTGTGAAAAATTGTTGCAGATAGTACATAAAAATTTACAGCAAACAATGAATGTAATGAGTACATCATAAAAAATTCATTCTTTTGTAATCCTTTGTTTACAAGTGTTACAGCGTTTTATAAAAAAATATAAATCAATAAAATGATTTTAAAATCATAAAAAAAAGTACAAAAAATAAAATGGAATCAGCTGTTGTAAAACATGCTATTGTGGATAAACCCAAAAAATTTGTTTAAAAAAATTTTTGAATTAGGATAAAGTATAATTAATATTGTGATGGGAATTCAATTCCCGTACTTACTAACCCATCTATATACGAGGTCCCACAACAGTGGGACTTTGTTTTTTTAGACAATATTTCGGATGCAATATTATCTTTTATACAAACCTTTTCAAGTGCTTTCTCAATTCACATCAAGCGATGGAAAATTGTGTTTGAAAGATATTATAGAAGTGGAAAATGATGTTTATCCAGTAGGAAGATTAGATTATGATAGTGAAGGATTACTCTTATTAACGAATGATAAAAGTGTTAATCATCAATTGCTGCATCCAATTTTTGAGCATCAACGAACCTATTGGGTGCAAGTGGATGGCGCTATTACACAGGAAGCGGCTGATGCATTATCAAAAGGTGTTACCATTAATATTGATGGTCAACAATATAAGACCAAAAAGGCGGTTGTAAAATTATTGCCAGATACCATTGAAGTACCTGATCGCAATCCACCGATTCGTTTTAGAAAATCCATTCCAGCAACTTGGGCTTCCATTCAATTAACGGAGGGAAAAAATAGACAGGTGCGTAAGATGTTTGCATCCGTTGGATTTCCGGTTTTAAGATTGATTCGTGCGCAAATGGGAACTTACACCATTTCTAAAATGCAACCAGGTGATTTACTTTCTTTAACCGAACAAGAAGTAAAAGCAGGCTTCTTTCGCTAATTGCTCCTTAAGTTTTACTTTTGCGGTATTAATACTATATAAATGAGTCAAGATTTATCAGAACAAGAGATTATTAGAAGAGAAAAGCTCCAAAATTTAGAGGCTGCGGGTATCAACCCTTATCCAGCTCCATTATACCCAGTTTCTCATTATTCTGCTGAAATAAAGCAAAACTTTTCCGAGGAAACCAAGGATAACTATGCGAATGTGTGTGTTGCCGGTAGAATTATGAGTGTAAATGATAAGGGCAAGGTTTTATTTGTGAAGATTCAAGATAATGACGGCATCTTTCAGTTATACATAAAAAGAGATGAAATTTGTCCAGATGAGGACAAGACTTATTGGGATGTACTAACTAAGAACGGAATGGATCTTGGTGATATCATTGGTGCAACTGGTTATGTATTTATTACTAAAACTGGCGAGACTTCCTTACATGCCAACACGGTTACTTTATTGGCGAAGTCCTTAAAGCCGTTGCCGGTTGTAAAGAGAGATGAGGAAGGAAATACTTTTGATGCAGTAACGGATCCAGAATTTAGATATCGTCAACGCTATGCCGATTTAATTATCAATCCAGATGTAAAAGAAACATTTGCGAAGCGTACTGTGTTAATGAATACGATTCGTGAGTTTTTAAATACAAGAGGTGCATTAGAAGTAGATACACCTGTATTACAAGCCATTCCGGGTGGTGCAGCAGCAAGACCCTTTATTACGCATCATAATGCATTGGATGTACCCTTTTACTTGCGTATTGCCAATGAATTGTATTTAAAGCGTTTGATTGTAGGTGGATTTGATTGGGTATATGAGTTTAGCCGCAATTTCCGTAACGAAGGAATGGACAGAACGCATAATCCAGAGTTCACCGTATTAGAATGGTATACTGCTTACAAGGATTATTTCTGGATGATGGAAATTACCGAGCAGTTGTTTGAAAAAATTGCTTTGACTTTACATGGTACCACTGTTTTAACTGTGGGAGATAAGACCATTGATTTTAAAGCCCCTTATCGTCGTGTGAGTATTATTGATGCGATTAAAGAAAATACAGGTATTGATATTACAGGAATGGATGAAGCAGGATTAAGAAACGTTTGTAAGACTTTAAAGATAGATGTAGCGCCAACAATTGGTAAAGGAAAATTGATTGATGAAATATTCGGTTCAACCAGTGAGCATACTTATACGCAACCTACTTTTATTATTGACTACCCAGTGGAAATGAGTCCATTGACCAAGAAACACCGTAGCAAGGAAGGTTTGGTAGAGCGTTTTGAATTGATGGTGAATGGTAAAGAATTAGCCAATGCTTATTCTGAATTAAATGATCCAATTGATCAAAGAAAACGTTTTGAAGATCAGTTGGCTTTAATGGAAAGAGGTGATGACGAAGCTATGTTTATTGATCATGACTTTTTAAGAGCATTGGAATATGGTATGCCACCAACTTCGGGTATTGGCATTGGAATAGATCGTTTATGTATGATGATGTTAAATCAACCTTCGATACAAGACGTATTGTTCTTCCCACAAATGCGCCCCGAAGCATTTGGAGATTTAAAAAAATAATCAATAAAATTAATTTTTTTAAATCCTCCCTTTTATGATTTTTTCAATGCACCCCATAAACGGGTGCATTGATTTAGATAAAACTAAAAAGGCCACTCGATGGACTGCCCCCAAAAAGTTAGACACTTAATGGGGGCATTTTTATGAA
>Ga0214164_1002144_pt1 | contig 10442 bp, 8 predicted proteins | sample TroBogepilimnion_13_FD_153003 | JGI IMG/M metagenome (GOLD analysis project Ga0214164, IMG submission 153003) | Freshwater microbial communities from Trout Bog Lake, WI - Practice 03JUN2009 epilimnion v4 | ecosystem: Environmental > Aquatic > Freshwater > Lake > Epilimnion/Euphotic zone ...
GGCTTGGACGGGAAACAAAACGCCTTATACCGCTTTCTTCCGCTAACGGAGAATCCGGAGCCGCCGGTAAAAAATTATACGATCTTGAAAAAATCACCGCTATTAGCAGGGGAAACGAAGCTTTTGTAGATAAAATGGTGAATACATTTATTGAAAATATACCCAAAATGGTTGAAGAGATGAGAGTGGCTTATGAGAACAACGACTGGAAAACAATTTCAAAACTGACACCTCAGATTAAGCCATCCTTACTGAGCATGAATATCAGTTCGGTGGAAGACGATATAAAATTTCTGGAAGAGTTTAAAACCAGGAATCCCGATAAAGAAGGCATTTTAAATCATCTGGACCACATAAGTGAAATTACCAGTGAGGTGGTAAGGCAACTGCTGACCCGTCATTAAATTCTTAATTTTCTCGGCTTTTTTTAAACTGCAATGTTTTTTTGGTAATCAATACATCCATCCCGGAGACAAGGATGTATTGATAATTTTCCTCTTACCAGAAAATTAATTTCATTACATTTGAATAGTTGAAAATTAAAGTCATGAAAAACAGAACGTTTATAATAATTCTTGTTGCTTTACTTGGTTCATGTACGTTGCCGGTTTATGGCCAGAAGACTGCATCAGCCAGCCTGGCGGCTGTTATTGAAAAAGGCAATACGGTTGAATTTACACTTACTTCATCCAGGCCCTTTGTTTTTGGCAACAACAGGTATGTGCTGCATATTGGCGACAAGGTTTTCTTCCGCAACAGGCAATCGTATGATGAAACAACTCTTGTGGGCTCCCTGACTTTTATGGTAGACAAAAACGACTTTAATGCGCTGCAAAATGGTAAAGGCATTTACCTGACCTACGGATATGCTGAGGAAACAGAGCAGGCTCTTGAGGAATTTACTAAAAATAAGTTCCCAGGCTCCTGGTCACTAGGCAAATTCAGTAAAGACATTTTGAGTAAATAAATTCAAATCAACCTAATTTCTGTTTTATGAAAATAATTCTTCCCGGATTTTTTCTGGTATTGCTCTTAACTTTCCTTTCAGTGTTTCCTGCTATTGCACAGGTGCCTGATCCGGGATTATTGGGTACTCATACAGTTATCAAGGCAGAATATAACCTGGGCGACACATCCTATCTGCCACCTGCCGCTGCAATGTTCCCGAAAAAAATGGAAGAGATAGGCTCAGTTCACTATCCTTCCGATTTAAGCTCCGGCCCTTTCCCGGTAATATTATTTCTGCATGGCCGTCATTCTACCTGTTACAATCTCACCACTCTTTCAGATAACGGTAACTGGCCATGCCCTGCCGGTCAGGCACCTATCACCAGTTATGAAGGCTATGACTACCTGGCTAATACTATGGCCAGTCATGGCTATATTGTAATTTCTATTTCTGCCAATGCTATCAATGCCATAGATGGTAGCCTTTCGGATTACGGAATGAATGCACGGGGAGTGTTGGTTCAGCACCATCTGGACTTATGGAAAGGTTGGAGTACTACCGATACATCTGGGCCATTTCATAGCCTGTTTGTGGGCAAACTGAACATGCAGAATATAGGCACCATGGGCCATTCGCGGGGTGGTGAGGGTGTTGTGTTTAATGCAGAATATAATGCCTCGCTCGGGTCGCCTTATGGCATTAAAGCTATTTTCACTTTAGCTCCAGTTGATTTTCTCAGACATGTGCTGTATGGCATTCCGCTGTGTGATCTTTCGCCCTACTGCGATGGCGATGTGAATGACCTGCAGGGTGTCCATTTTTACGATGATGCCCGTTACTCAGATACTGCAGATGCTGCTCCTAAACATCATATACTGATGATGGGGGCAGATCATGATTTATTCAACACAGTCTGGACGCCAGGCTCTTATATTGCTGGTGGTTTTGATGACTGGTTATACAGCTATTCCAATACTGCAACCTGGTGTGGCGCAGGTGCTTCTGGTACCGGCCGTTTTGACACCACAGTGCAAAAGGCTGCACTCAATGCCTATCTTCCGGCTTTTTTCCGGGTTTATATAGGTCACGAAAACCAGTTTGTTCCCATTTTGTTTACCGATAGTATCGCCCCGCCGGCCTCTTCCATGCTCGATACCGGTCAGGTGTATGTTTCTTTTCATGCAAGTAAATACAACCGCCTCGACCTGAACCGCACCGACAGCCTCGACAGAATGACTACCAATACTGTTGCAGGCACCGTAACCGAAAGCGGATTGGTTTCTTCACAGGTTTGCGGCAACTACCTGATGGAACCGGATTGTGGTATAACTACTTATAAGGCAATGAAGCCGCATAATGGTGGTGCAGGAACCCTTGGTGTTTCTATGATGGGCATGCAATGGAACGATAGCGTGCAATACTACATGAATACTATTCCTGCTGCTTACCAAAACATCTCGGTATACACTGATATTAATTTCCGGGTATCAGTCAATTTTAAACAACAAACTACAGGTCCCAATTTAAACTTCACCGTTGAGCTCATTGATTCCGTGGGCGATTCTTCAAGGCAGGTGGTTGCCAACTATACAAATGCCTTATTTCATCAGCCGGGCACACAAACCGGCGACTTGCCAAAAATGATGCTCAATACAGTTAAAATTCCACTGAGTAAATTTACTGGCATCAATCTTGCAAAAGTACGTAAGGTTAAGTTCCTGTTCAATAAATCAGATACCGGTTCCATTCTGGTGAGCGACCTTGCATTTACCAATCCCGTCTGTGGCACATTCACCCCTGCTTATAAAGACAGTATTGTGCACAACACTTACAAGGTGATCTTTACCAATACATCTATAGCAGGCAATGGCGACTCACTTCGGTATCTCTGGAATTTCGGACAACCAGGCTCAGGAGTTTACGATACATCTACCCTCACAAATCCCATCCACACCTACTCGGCTGCAGGCACTTACACAGCCTGTCTGTATGTAACCTCCTACCAGAAGAACGATTTTATTTGTGTTGATTCTGCCTGCAAAACAATTGTGATACCCACACGCACCGGTGTCCCGTCTTTGCAGCTACCCCAGATCAGTATCTATCCTAACCCTGCAAAAAACTATTTGATGGTCAATGGCGCTGAGCCAACTGATGTATTGACTGTTTTTAATCTTTACGGACAGGTGGTACTCAAAACTACAATCACTGGGCAGACTTTACCATTGCCCGAAAGCCTGCCATCAGGTGTGTATTCTGCAGTGATCACTACAGGTTTTGGCAAGGTGGTGAAAAAGCTGGTGATTGAGCGGTAGGAATTGCAAGTTTATACGTCTTGCTCAATTTACGGCTATATGCGTTACCGGGTGCACTTCCCAACAGCTGGCTCTTTCAATTTTAGCGCCATCAGGGCTGTCGGCATACGATACTGGCTTATGCACCAGGTCGCAAAACAGCCAGCCTTCCACGGTTATAGTATGTTTCATAAGTATTTTCTTCAGTTCAGCGGTAGTAGCCCCGTTAAAAACGTGTTTCCGCATCCTGGGTGTAACCTCCACTACCACCCGGTATTTTTTATCAGTTGCTGCTGAGTTGACAACCAGTTCAATATGGGTGTCTTTATCTTGCCTAGCCTTGCAATTGCACGATTCAGGTCCTCCCTGTTTCACATTAATGCAATACCCGGTTATCCTCACAGCCGTTTTTTTCGGGAAGTTTTTCGCTGCCTTTTTGGTAGCAAGAACGCTGAGGTTATAACTGTTGTCGAACGACACAGGCATATCCGACCTGTTTTTGTAAGGATTGATCTCATATTCCACCGATCCCGGTCTCGCGGTACCTTCAAGGCCGCAATCTATGTTGTCATCCAGTGTAATATGCTCCTGGCCATAACCGGCAAAAGTTATCAATGAAAGCAAGGCAATCAATAATTTGATCATGGTTATATAATTATGTTTGTAAGTTCGGTTTTTTCAATCAGGATTTGTGAAATTAACACCTCCGATTTTCATTTATTCCCTAACTTTATACAAACTTAATTATGGAAGCGCAGACACTTAATTCTTTGATTCCCGGCGGTGGGTTCCTGATTCAACCTTCAACTCCTGAAAACACATTTACTCCCGAAGATTTTAATGAGGAGCAGCACATGATCATTGAAATGTGCAATGAATTCCTTGATAAGGAAGTACTCCCTCACCTGGTAGATATTGACCTCCAGAAAGACAACATTATGCCTGGCTTGGTAGAGAAAGCTGGTGCGCTCGGCCTGCTTGGCGCGGCTTTCCCTGAGTCGCTGGGAGGCCTGGGCAAAGATTTTGTAACAGCTACATTGATTAATGAATGCCTGGGTGGCGGCCACTCTTTTGCTGTGGCTATGGCTGCCCACAATGGTATAGGCTCGCTGCCCATACTATACTTTGGAACCGAAGAACAGAAACAAAAGTATATACCCAAGCTGGCCAGTGGCGAAATGAAGGGCGCATATGCCCTTACCGAACCCGGCAGCGGATCGGATGCGCTCGGGGCTAAAACCACAGCCACGCTAAGCGCCGATGGCACTACCTATGCGCTCAACGGCCAGAAGATATGGATCACCAATGCAGGCTTTGCCGATGTCTTTACTGTATTTGCAAAGATAGGTGGCACCCAGTTCAGCGCATTTATTGTTGACCGGGGCACACCTGGCCTCACTTTTGGTGAGGAAGAACACAAAATGGGCATTAAGGGTTCAAGTACCCGCCAGTTATTTTTTGAAAACTGTGTGATACCAAAAGATAACCTGTTGGGCGAGATAGGCAAAGGCCATATCATAGCCTTCAACATCCTCAATATCGGCAGGCTCAAATTGTGTGCTGCCACAGTGGGTGGCGGCAAGCTGGCGCTGAAGACTACCATAAAATATGCCAAAACGCGGGAACAGTTCAAAGTGCCCATAGCCAGTTTTGGCGCTATACAATACAAGCTGGCCGAAACAGCTATTCGTTTATATGCTGCTGAGTCTGCACTGTTCCGCACTGCCGACTGGATAGACCGAAAGGAGCATGAACTGCTGGATGCAGGCAAACACGATGCCCTGCTGGGCGCTGCCGAAGAGTATGCCATAGAGTGTGCCATGCTCAAGGTACTGGGCAGTGAGGCGCTCAACTATGCTGTAGATGAGGGCGTGCAGGTGCATGGCGGCAATGGCTACAGCGATGAGTACAACATCAGCCGTGCCTACCGCGACAGCCGCATCAACCGCATATTCGAAGGCACCAACGAGATCAACCGTCTCCTGACCCTGGATATGTATCTGAAACGAGCCATGAAGGGCCGCATCAATATTATGGGCCCGGCAATGGCTGTGCAGAAAGAACTGATGAGCATTCCCGATTTCAGTACCGATGATGCGCCGTTTGCAGCTGAGCAGAAGGTAGTAGACAACTTTAAGAAAGCCATATTGATGTGTGCCGGAGGCGCGGCGCAGAAGCTGATGATGCAACTGGAAAGCGAACAGGAAATACTCATGAACCTGGCCGATATGGTCATAGATACTTTCCAGGCCGAAAGCGTTTTGCTAAGGGCCATGAAGATGAAGCAGGCAGGCAACGACAAGGCCACACTGGCACTTGATATAGCCCGCACCTTTATTTATGATGCCGCCGACCGCATTAACCATGCCGGCAAAAACGCCATCAACTCATTTGCCGAAGGCGATGAGCAGCGCATGATGCTGATGGGCCTCAAGCGCTTCACCAAAGCCGATAACTTCAACACCAAGGATGCCCGGAGAAGAATAGCTGCCAGGTTGATTGATGCGGAGGCTTATTGTTTTTAATGAGCTTGGTTTAAGGAAACTGGCATGATATGAAATGTACACAGCTTAATGATTATGGACATTAAGTGAATAAAGTCACTTGAAAAGTATTATTGTTTGATATGTTGTTTGGTAAATGGCACATAATTAAGTCGGGTTGAAATTTCTGTTGATACATAAACCATATTGGTTCAACTCAAATAATTTGTACATTTGATTCATGGAGCGCACAGCAATTTATAATATGATCCGGACAACAGTGCAGGGCTGCTTGCCTGGTGCCCGCGTTTTGCTGTTTGGTTCGCGTGCAAGAGGCGACAATGGCCCGCTCAGTGATTACGATCTGATGGTAATAACACCCGGCAACTTAACACAAAAGGATAAATTAAGCTGGAGCAGTTCCATTCGCAAATCTATTGTAAAATCGGTTCAGGCGCCTGTAGATTTGCTCTTGTATAGTGAGAAAGAAATTCTTCAAAATCAGGATTTACCCGGGCATATAGTTCGTTCAGCAATTAAGGAAGGTATTGCATTATGACACCCACTTTGACGGAATATATAAAAGCCTGGTTTCTTAAAGCCGACCATGATATTATCACCGCTTAACGGTTAATTGAGATTGAACCTATGATTCTTGATAGTGCCTGTTTTCATTGCCAACAGGCTATAGAAAAGTATCTCAAAGCCTTTCTTATTTATAATGGAAAGGAGGCCGCCAAAACACATGATATAGATTATCTTTTACAATAGTGCGCCTGTTTTGATCCGGTTTTCGACTCTGTTGATCCGGCAAATATTAATGATTATGCTGTTCAAGGCCGTTATCCGGATTACGCCCTGATGCCTGAACCAGATGAGGCAAAAGACTATTACCAGTTGGCGCTTCATATCAAATCCTTGGTTCTGGAAAGGATTGTATTTTCCTGATAATATTTTGTTTTTAGTTGGACTCCTGTTTACTTTTTTGAGTTGACTTTCGGCAAAGAGAGCGCAATTATTGCCCGCTCATTATTCCACAACAACTTTCCGCTCTGCAATTATACCATTACCTTTTATTTCAATCAGGTAATTGCCCGGCATACTTTTACTCAGGTCAATACAAGACTCTACATTCTTAACTCCTGTTTTACAAAACACCTGCCTCCCTTCTGCATCATAAATTCTTATATCTGCTGGCAGCATTTTTTTTGGCAACATTACTATAAATCTTCCCGATGCAGGATTAGGGAAAACGGCAATTACGCTCGTAGTTGATCCGGGGGGTTTTACCCCAGTTTCAGCGCTTTCTATTATCCTAACCCTGTAGTTCGATTCATCGGCTATATACATATTGCCCCATTTATCCAGTGATACCCCATCGGGTGAAAATAATTCAGCATCGGTGCAGATACCCCCATCGCCGCTGAAACCACCTGTGCCATCTCCGGCCCAGGTGGTTATAATGCCATCTGTTCCTATTTTTCTTATGCGCTCATTACCGCCGTCAGCAATGTATATGTTTCCCGCCAGGTCGGTGGCAATACCACTTGGCGCGCAAAGCCTTGCAGCGGTAGCAGCTATATTGTCCCCGTTATATCCTGCCAGGGTATCATTTCCAGCTATGGTACTTATATAGCCCACAGGTGTTATCCTCCTGATGCAGTTGTTGTTCATATCGGCTATTAGCAGGTTACCGGTTTTATCAAAAGCCAGAGCGTTCGGCGAGTATAATGAAGCGGCTGTAGCCGGTCCGCCATCACCACTGTAACCACCCGTCATAAGGCCTGCGCCATATCCGTTTCCGGCAATAGTAGTTATAATACCTGCCGTATCCACTTTGCGTATCCGGTTATTATTGCAGTCGGCTATGATCAGGTTATTATGTGCATCTAATACTATCGATGCAGGATAGAAAAGCTTTGCAGCGGTAGCTGGTCCGCCATCTCCGCCGAAACCATATGCAGTATCGCCGGCGAATGTGCTGATGATCCCTGCACTGTTTATTTTGCGGATGCAGTTATTGGCCGCATCGGCTATATAAAGGTTGCGTTTGGTATCAATGGCTACACATGCCGGCCACGATAATTCAGCCGAATCTGCAGGCCCTCCGTCTCCGCTGTATCCGCCTTGGTAGTTGGTATTTGTATAACCATTGCCTGCAATTGTAGTTATTATCCCAAACCGGTCCACCTTCCGCACCCGGTTCCCTATCATATCTGCAATATAATAGTTGCCGCTGTCATCGGGTGTCACCGAATTGGGGGCGATTAAAGAAGCATCTGTGGCTGGGATATTATCGCCATTATATGCCTGCACGCCGTTTCCTGCGCCGGTTGTAATTATCTGCCCCCGGCAGATGGATAGGCTTAAAAGGCCTGCCATGCAAATAAGTATGGTTTTATTCATTTGGAATTGAATAAGAAGTTGGGTTACAGCTTATATAGACGTAATTATTGCTTCTGATCTTGGTGCAAATAACAGATATTTTTTTGCTGTTATCTAAAATTCTGGTGTCATATAAAAAGCCAGCACGCATAACTTCATTAATCATTTTTAAAGCATAATTTATACTCCATATTTTTTTCTGAATTCAGGCATTACATCTTCTGTATCACCTCACTCCCCTATCAGCCGCATCAGCTGCTGTATCTCCTCTGCCTTCTGGTCTTCCTTCCGGTACCGGTAGCACAGCGATAGCTCCTCCATCATTTTATACATGATGCGCTTATTGAGCAATGGAGCGAAGTAGGTTTCGCGCTCGGTGGCATTAATTTTGCTTAGGTAGGAGTCCACATCCTTCTGGGTATATACCACACCATTAAGAGGATCTAAATAAAACTGGATCTGCTGAATGGCCTCATCTTCCGGACTGAAAATATTATGTATGACATCAATAAAAGCGAAAATGAACTGCCGGGGCACATCTACTGCAAAAATGGGTATATCCAGCATTTCGCACAGCGCCAGGTAAAGAATGCCAATGGTATAGCTGTTACCCTGCTTGCTTTCCAGCACCTGGTTGATGAAAAAATACTTGGGCTCCCGCTCAGTAAGCTCGTGGCCCTGCAGCTTAAAGAAATTATAGAGTATACTGTTGAATACATTAACCTGCTCTAGTGGCGAGAGGTAATTATTAAGCTCCAGCCATATGTTGCGGCGTAGCTGATCGAACTGGGTAAGTATTGCAGGCACATTCAGGTCGGGAAACTGGAACCGGGCCAGCAGTATTGCACCTCTCAGTAATTCCGGATTAGGTGCATTGCTCCAGGTCACAAAGTCTTCCTGAAGGTCTTCAAAATGTACACGGTGAATCAGAAGTTCTATGCGTTCCTGCACATCTTCATCTTCAGTTACTTCCCATAGTTGTTCCAGGTTAGGAATGATCTCCTTACCGTAGTTCAGCAACTTACTGGCTACAGTATCATATACCTCGCTGTCCGGGTCATCAATCAGTCTTAGCAGTGCCGATATTTCTTTATCCGATCGCATAGTTTGAGTCTACCCGGTTATTAATTAGTCAGTTAAAACAGATCAAAATTGATTCCGGTATCTAAGTTACGAAAAACAGAAAAAGCCTCAAAAAACAATATCCCCAGACTGGGGATATTGTTAAGTAAGAATATCACTAATGGTTTATGCTCTTTTCTTTTTGGCTACCTTCTTGGGCGGGTTGGCTTTCTGTTCTTCTATTATTGCTTTTACATCTGCAATAGTCAATGCCGCTGGTTGCTCTGCCTGCTCTTTAGGTATTTTATAGTTCTTCAGGCCCTGCTTTATATATGGTCCGTATGGCCCTTTCAGTATCCTTATTTTCTCTTTTTCAAATACCTTGATTTCACTTTCCAGTTTCGACTTCCGTTTGTCTTCTATCAGCGGTATCACTTCACCTACTTCTACCGTATATGGGTCCATTTCTTTTTTCAGGGAGTAAAACTGGCCTGCATGCTGTGCATAAGGGCCAAAGCGGCCTATATTTACCACAATATCTGCATCTTCAAACTGGCCCAGGTTGCGGGGCAGCCTGAAGAGTTCCAGCGCTTCTTCCAGCGTTATGGTTTCAATACTCTGGTTGGTGCGCAGCTTGGCAAAGCGAGGTTTTTCTTCTGCTTCAGCAGCTCCTATCTGCACCATTGGCCCGAACCTTCCAAGGCGGGCCACAACAGGTTTGCCGCTCTGCGGGTCAAGACCCAGTTCGCGCTCTCCCTTGGCTCTGCCGGCATTCTCTATTGTATGTTCTACACTCTCATGAAAAGGCAGGTAGAAGTCATCTATCATTTTATTCCACAACTGGTGGCCTTCGGCTATTTCATCAAACTGTGCCTCTATCTTGGCGGTAAAGTCATAGTCCATTACTTTCTCAAAGTGCTCCCTCAGAAAATCATTAACCACCATACCCAGGTCGGTAGGGAAGAGTTTATTTTTTTCGGCGCCGGTATTCTCGCTGCTTACAGCGGCTGTTACCTTGTCATGCTGCAGGGTCACCACCTGGAAATCTCTTTTCACTCCTTCCTTATCCCTTTTCTCTACATAGCCCCTTGCCTGTATGGTGCTTATGGTAGGTGCATATGTAGACGGGCGGCCTATGCCCAGCTCTTCCAGTTTCTTTACCAGCGATGCTTCCGTATATCTTGGCGCCGGCCTGCTGAAGCGTTCAGTGGCTACCATACGCTGAAAATCCAGTTTCTGCCCGGCAGCTAGCGGCGGCAGCATCCCTTC
>Ga0214164_1002145_pt1 | contig 10442 bp, 9 predicted proteins | sample TroBogepilimnion_13_FD_153003 | JGI IMG/M metagenome (GOLD analysis project Ga0214164, IMG submission 153003) | Freshwater microbial communities from Trout Bog Lake, WI - Practice 03JUN2009 epilimnion v4 | ecosystem: Environmental > Aquatic > Freshwater > Lake > Epilimnion/Euphotic zone ...
TAAATTGCTGCTCAACAAGCACATCAATAAAGCCATGCTCGAAAACACTATGAAAGGCCACGTATTGGCAAAAGGTGAGATCATTTGCCAGTCTAATAAACTGTTGGATTAATTTCGAGTAATGCATGTCGTTACACATCTTAATATTTCCACACCAGGATAACAGCCAAAACTATACTCATTAATAAACTTCAAAAAAAAGAGGCCAACCCGGCCTCCTTCAAATCAATCTTACCACAAAAACAACGGCACCACCCACCAGGGTGATATATACCACGGGTCGTAGTAAGGCTCATAATATTCCACGGTTTCGTATTCTTCTACTATGGTTTCCTGCTGGTTGTTATTGTTGTTTTTTCGGTTTTCTTCTTCCTCTTCCTTGCGGCGGGTTTCTTCCTGCCTCAGAAGGTCCATCATCAGATCGGTACCCTGGCGCACTATGTCTTCTATCACATCTGGGGTGCCCAGGTCTTCGGGCTTCAGGGCATTGGTGCATATCTCTTCTATGTCCTGCCACATTTCATCGCTGGCCAGGTCCATCTGCCAGCCGGTTATTTCCGTATCAATGCGTTTTTCGTTAATGAACGACATGAATACTATTTCGGCAGGGTCCATTTTTTTGAAGACAGCAACTGCGATCCTAAGGTCTTCAAAACGCTCATCATTTGTGAAGTTATCCCACTGTTCATCGGTATCGAAATCGAAAAAACGGGAGAAGGCAAACTCTCCCTTTGTGAGGTCTACAAACGAAAATATATCAAACAGTCTCAGGTAATCCTGGAAACGCTTATTGAATAATTCAAATGATTCCCGGCCCTTTGCTGTAGGCACATAATTACGGCCCGATGTGGTGACATAGCCCTTCGCCATCAGTTCTACAAAGAAGGGCTCCAGTACCTTATCGTCCTGGCTGGCCACAACACCGAACTGGCGGTTATTAGAAATCATTTCATCCAGCAGCAGTATGCTGCGGAAGTTCTTTTTATTGTTTTCAGTTACGAACATGGTAATTCAATTTGAATTAAAGGCTTGCTCACACATCGGTAAGCAAGCCTGAAAATGATAAATAATTATTTACTGTGCTACCTTAGCTGCAGCACGTTTTGCCTTAATGGCATCAAGTGCATTATTACTGTTGGTACCTGCAAGTACTTTGTTGATTTCCTGCTCAGAGCTCATTGTGCTGCTGGAGATATCGGCATGAGCATCGGCCAGAAACTGGGTAGCTGTTGTCTTGGCTTCCATTCGGTCGAGGGTAGACATTAGGCCATCAGTATCTATATTGCTCAGGGCTTTATTTATAGCCAGTGAAGCATCGGCGATCTTGGTGCTCGATTTGATCATCTCAGTCCGGTGTTTGGCTTCGGTTATGGCATCTCGCAGCGCCTTGATCTTTGTTTCCAGGCTGGCAATAGCGGTTTCTGTTTTAGCGGCATCAGCTGCATACTTGGCCGATGCGTCGTTATGCATCTGGTAGTTCTTGCTGGCTTCATTAGCCAAAGCATTACCTTTTTCCGCTTCTATTTTGCCTGATTCAATACCATCCAGCAACTGGTTGGTTTTGCTTTCCCACTCCGTTGCCAGGTTAGCCTCTTTCTGGGCATTGGCGCGGGTCTGGAGGGCTGTAGCTTTAATCTGCGCTTCAGCATTCAGGGCTTCCTGCAGGTTCTCGCTCAGTTCGCGAACTATCTGGTCTGCCATTTTTACCTGGTCTTCCATTTTATCGACCACTGCGTTGGCATTTGAAACGCCTATACGAAACAACCTCTGTAATAAACTCATTTTTGTTGGTTTTAGTTTTTGAAAATTATTAATTAAATACTTTATTGCAAAGCCAATGCCATTAATCATTTATGGCAGAATAGCATGAAAAAACAGAATGAACATTACCTGCGCCTGCCAAAAGATCTGCCGGAACTGCGAGAAGGGGCTGACCTCATAGGGCTGGAACTCAGGCTGCTGCTGTTGCCAAACCCTCCACTACCCACCGGGCGGCTGGTATTCCGGTTACCAAAGCTTCTTTGTGATGATGTTGGTGAACTTAATGATGACCGGCTGGGTGCTGTAGAACGGCCTGCACTGCTGCTATGCGGTACGGTATATGATGATGTAGTAGGCCTGTAAACGGTACGAACTACAGTGCGGCGTGATGAATAGTAACCCGGATAATGACCATAACCATACATGGGCATATAGTAAGGGTGTGGCCTCATCAGGTAAGCCATAAACAACATGGTACCGAAGGAGATATGCGGCTGGTAGTAATCGTAATTGGGGCCGCAGTATGCTGGTGTACCCTGAATCTGAAGGTTTGCAGTCTGGTTACCCTGATCCGGAGTAATGGTCAGTTTGGCAACAACAGTTGCCGGGTTTACTGCCGCATCATCTATCTCCAGCTGGTTTTGGCCGGTTTCTTTAACGGTCAGATAGTCGACTTTTCCGTCTTTATCAAGGTCCAGGTTATTTATGTTGGTTGATGGGTCATTAATCTGCTGTTCCAGCACTTTAGGGTCAGAGCTCTTCTGCACCACAGTGGAGAGCGCATTGACATCAAAAGCGGTATTGCTCGCGTCGGCCTGAATGTTTACATCATTCGACATAGGCGAAACAGACACCCGGTTTTGCTGCTGAGGATACTGGCGGTCGTTGTTGCCGCCGCAGCTATACAAACCCAGCGTTACTGCCGAAAGAGCAATTAAAAGTAATTTTTTCATTGAATTGGTTGCTTAATGTAATACAAAGATATAACGGATTTTTTGTAGCAAAATAATAATTCGGTGAATTAACGTTTACCGGCGGTGAGTATATTAGAAAAGCGGGTAATTATATTAGTTAAACTGAATTGGAATATTCGTCCAGTTTTTCTTTTTCATCCCTGGTCAGGCTTTTAATACCCCTGCGGTGTATTTTTTCAAGGATGTCGTCAATTTCATTCTGTTTCGCTCTTTTGTCCAGGTTATAGCGGTCTTCGATATTGGCATTGCGGTGCTGCTTAAAGAAGAAATTATCGACGAACAGCACATGGGGCCTTGTTATAATGAGGTAAATGAAGAATAATGCCGGAACACTGATGATACAAATAGTAAAGAGATTCTCGGAAAAAGCATACCAGTGAAAACATAAAGCTGTAAACATGCCTACCAAGGCGCCGCCAAGGTGAGCCTCATGGCCAATATTATCCGCCTTGGATCGAATACCATAGATTGAATACAGGATATAAGCCAGCCCAAATAACCAACCTGGAATGGAAATGGGCAGGAAAAACATTCTGATACTCATGCCCGGGAATAGGGCAATTGATGCAAAGATGATACCACAAACAGCCCCTGAAGCACCAACTGCACTGTAATCGCCATGCTGCCTGTGGATAAGAAGCGCAAGCAGATTGCCCCCAACCAGGCCAGCCAGATAGACAATGAGAAATGGAATGCCGCCCATATACAGCTCCAGCATATTGCCGAATAAATAAAGAGTTACCATATTCATGATCAGGTGCACCCAACCGATATGCAGGAAGCCTGAACTAATGAGCCGGACATATTCTTTATTTACCAGTATTTCATCGACCCGAAAAGAAAAACGATCGAAAAATGACCCGCTTTTAAATCCTTGCAAGGAAAAGATTATGTTGATGAGGATGATGGTAAGGGAGATTTGCGGAATGGGGTGCATACTTGTATAAATGGATAAGCAAGATAAGGAATTTTAAGATCCAGGTTTATAAGAAAAATGATTTTGGATTAACTGTATAAACTTTATCTGAGTTTATCAAAACTTCCTTATATTTGTTTTAACAAAAGTACAACATATGAAAAACTGCACCACTTTTCTGACTGTTGCTTTGCTGGCAACTGCTACTTTGAATGCCCAATCCTTCAACAAAGGCTCCCTGCTAATCAGCGTTTCGGAAGGCACGACCTATACTCATTATGTGATTACTGATAACAGCACCAATCCTGGAATAGTAAAAGATTATAACCTGAACGGCGACCGCGATCCGCTGTTTATAGAATATGGCATCTCTAAAAAATGGGGCATTGGCCTGCTTATGGGTGGAGATGTGTTTCATATCAATCCATCAACCTACTACAATACCAGCTCGAATGATAAAAAGGTAATCACATCTGAACTCACCGTAGAAGGTAGCTACCATTTCTACAATACCAGGAAATGGGACCTATCCGGATGTATGGGCCTAGGTTTTGCCGGTGTAAGTTTTAACGGCTTTAATGGCGATGGAGCCAGCACAAAATATGATGCAGGCGGCAACATCATCAGGTTATCGGGCAAGGCAAGATATTATCCGTTTAAGCGGTTTGGCATTTTGGGCATTCTCAGCACCTACGCCGAATCTTGCTCGCCATGCCCAACTAATAACAACAGCAACAGCCTGGATAAGCTAACCAAAACCAACATTACAGGGTACGCTATTGAATTCGGAATTTGCTACCGGGTTAGAAGGTAATGTAAACTGCCAACTCTAAATTTTAAACTGTACTTACTTCATCTTACTGACCGCTATTTCAAAAATTTCCTGTTCCAGTTTATCTGCCGCAGCGCTCATCGCTTCCGAACGTTCCAGTATATGCTTCAAGTCAGCAGTTTCAGGCAAACCCTTTGCATTTGTTTTCACATTGAGGTAAGTTCCCTTTACCGCAGCCCTGGCACATAACGCACCTACACCGGCATCGCTTGCGCAATTGGGGTTACCATGGATCACCATAGCTTTAGCCAGATTGAAGGATTCAAATGCCAGTTCCATAGTTCGGAACGGAATTTTAATTGCATAAACAGTAGCCTCATCAATAGCCACTTTCCGGGCCGCCTTTTCTGAATCATTGCTTTTAGGCATTCCATAGGCTGCCATTATTCTGTTGTATGCATTGGTATCTTCATCTACCAGGTTCAGCATTTCTTTTATCAGTTGCTGCCCCTTTTCAGCCCATTCCGAGAATTCTTCCCACCGGTCATCCCAGCCTTTCTTATGTGCCGAGAGATTGGCAACCATTGTTCCTAATGCAGCGCCCAATACACCGCAGTATGCGGCAATAGAGCCGCCTCCCGGAGCTGGTGTTTCGCCCGAAGTCTCCAGGGCAAAACGGGTTAAGGATAAGTCAACCAGTTTCTTAACGCTGGTTTCCTGCAATCTATATTCTATAATTTTCTTTTTCGGATCAAATGGTCCCAGTTCATCAAGCCCCAGCGATTTTATAGCTATTCGCACCAGTTCGGCCTCTCCTACCCCTGTGCTTCTTTGCTGCTTGCGCAGGAAATACTTACCTGCTTCCAGCAATGCATCCAGCGGCACAAGGCCCACAAGTTCGCTGCCGGTTACCCGCATACCCCTTGCTGTGGCGCGCTCACAGGCTGTATTAAAAAGGATATGCAGCGGCGTTGTGTGCATATTAGTTAGGTTTACGGATATCTGGGCAATACCATATTCTTCAATAAACCAGCCTATTGCCTTTACATTTTTAAGCAGGCCGGGCTCCCAAACTGTATCTCCATTCGCATCTTTGACCACCTTTCCTTTCTCATCTTTTATCTGCCTTCCCTTTTCCCTGAGGTCAAATGCCACTGCGTTGGCCCGGCGGGTAGATGTGGTATTGAGATTAATGTTGTAAGCTATCAGGAAATCTCTTGCACCGATAACTGTAGCTCCGCTGCGTTCATTAAAAACTGCAGCACCATAATCCGGCTTCCAATCGGGTTTTACTATCTTACCGGCCAGCCCTTCATATTCACCACTCCGTATGTCGGCAAGGTTGCGTCGGTAATCTGAAATTGCAGCATATTCGTACAGGTAGGTGGGTATACCAGCTTCCTCACCTACCCTTTTAGCCAGCATTTTTGCAAACTCCACAGTCTCTTCCATTGTTATACCCGAAACAGGTATCAACGGGCATACATCGGTAGCGCCCATTCTGGGGTGTTCTCCGGTATGGTTGCGCATATCTATCACCTCACCTGCCTTCTTTATTGCCTGAAAGGCAGCTTCTACCACATCTTGCGGATTGCCTACAAATGTTACCACTGTACGGTTAGTTGCCTTACCGGGATCCACATCGAGCAGCCTGACCCCTTCTATCTTTTCTATTTCGTCGGTTATATGCCTGATGACATCCATATTGCGCCCCTCGCTGAAGTTGGGTACGCATTCAATAACCGCATTTTTAAAGTCTTTCATTGCTAACAATTAAGGGTGCAAAAGTAACGTTTGTGAAGAAGTAATTCAGGATTTGCTATTACCATATATTTATAAACAAAACACATACATACCGATATTGTTTTTTAAATTCAATTAAAGTTTTGAATTCGGGGAACAACAAAGTGCGTTAAGTATTCATAATAGTAACGCCAGCCTCATCGAGACTGGCGTTACTATTAATATTAATCTGAAATAACTACAATTAAAACCTTTCCAGACCGTTGAAGAAGAAATTACCTTCAATTGCTGCATTTTCATCACTATCGGATCCGTGAACTGCATTTTCACCTATAGAAGCTGCATATTTTTTACGGATGGTACCTTCCTCCGCCTGAGCAGGATTGGTTGCGCCAATGAGTTTACGGAAATCAGCAACCGCGTTGTCTTTTTCAAGGATTGCCGCTACTATAGGGCCACTGCTCATAAATTCGGTGAGCTCGCCATAAAAAGGGCGGGCAGCATGAACCTCATAAAATTTTTCGGCCTGGGCCCTTGATATTTTAAGGTATTTCATAGCCACAATGCGGAAACCACCTGCATTGATCATCTGGAGAATGTTACCAATGTTGCCTGCTTTTACTGCATCGGGCTTAATCATTGTGAATGTGCAATTCGACATATATAAGTTTGTTTTTTAAAATAATGCCGCAAAGGTAATTTAAATTTAAAAGTCGAAAGTTAAAAAAGAAAAAAGAGTGGCAGTTGATAATTCCTTTACCAATAGCAGAATTTCAAATTGATTTTACTTTTCAGTTCTTAAGGCAAGATTGTGCAATACGAGATCAGAACTGACAAGGCCTGCAAAATACTGTGCACCGGCTTTGGTAAAATGTCTGCAATCCTGACTGATAAATTTACAATCTGTGGTAAAAACAGGTACCGTTTTATTGCTGTCGATTACCAATTCAAGCAGGTTAATATACCTGCTACCCCATTGTCTTTTCAATAAATTGTTTCTGTCGAGATAAACTTTTTCTACAACTGCCCGCTGCATACAATAGGCGGGATCGTGCTTATGATTGTAGAAAACACCGTTACTGGTACCAAAATTTTTCAATCCAACACAATAAATTTTGCTGGTGTCAAGCCCGGAATATCGGGCCAGCTGATGAAAGAGGCTTTGCCTTGCATTGTCTGAATAAAATATATAATCGGACTGTATCATTCTCAATTCCAAGCCCTTTTCAGTAGTGACATTTTCCGCATACGACAGGCTGATTTGGCTGTAAAACCGGGACTCGAGGAGTACATTGGCCCAATCACGCGCAAAACTGTTGCCTATAACCAATACTTTAATTTTGCCGGTATCAGTAAATGGCTTGTCGAATTTAAAAACCCGGGCATTGTACTGTCCGTGCATATTAAGGCTGGCATCAGCGATACTTATATCCAATTCAGGAACATCCCTAAGAACACCGGCTTGCATATAAACATATGCTGCGGCCCCGGTAATGAATATAAAGGCTGAGGTAAGAATAAGTAATACACTAATGGGATTGGTCTTCATTCTCCGCCGGAACGGCTGCTCGATAAAATAATAGGTAAATAAAGAAAGTAAGAACGTAATCAACAGCATCAGGGCCGTGCACGTATGGCTGAAATGCTGCACAATAAAATAACGGGTGAAAGCCAGAATCACCTGGTGCCACATAAAAAGACTATAACTTATCCTGCCAATAAATACCGCTACTTTATTTTCCAGAATCATCGTAGTTAGCCCCATGGCTGAACCTGATGAAATGATAATGCCAAAAGAGAGCAGGGCTGCAAAAGGTATGCCTATACTGAATGGCAGGATTTTAAGAGGTAGTTGCATAAGAGCAATTAACCCGATTATGAGAAATGGCGTTAAATTGTTTTTCACGAGCCGGTTACGAAAAAAGATGGCACCAATGCCGCCGGCAGAAAACTCAAAGAAACGGAAAGGCAGTAAGTAATATCTGGCTTCGTGACTGAAATGGCCGGACAAAAACAGCACCAAAGAAATGATGGATATTATTATCAACAGCGGCACCACCCCCTTTATCCTTTTACTGCCGACCAAGAGAAACAGGAATGGAAAGAACAAATAGTACTGTTCTTCCAAACCCAGGCTCCAGGTGTGTAACAGCGGTTTGAAATCGTTAACAACATCCCAGTAATTTCGGGTGGTAATGAGTTGCAGTATATTATTACTGAAAAGGTTGGTGGCAATAACGGATTCGCTCAGGTTTTCGAGATCATCGGGCAACATAACTACAGAGCCAATAACGAGTACATTAAGACTGATAAACAACAACAACGGAATAATACGCGCGATGCGGCGCTGATAAAACCCAAGAAGGGAGAAGCTGTTTGCCTCTGTTTCCTTATAAATAATACCCGTGATTAAATAGCCGCTGATGACAATGAAAACATCTACCCCAAGGTAACCACCCGGGAACCAACCATAATGAAAGCAGATAACAGCAAGTATGGCAATAGCCCTCAGCCCTTCTATATCTTTTCTGTAGTTAAGCATTAGGGTAAAGATAGAATGTTGAATTGCATAATGAGAAAAACCGAGGCAGATTTTTACATTTTGGTAAAAACAATTAAATCCTGTTTCGGAGTTCAAAACCCGGATTGAACCATTGAAATTTAATTCCTACTTTCACCCTGCAAAAACAAACATCCATGCGTATCATCACTTACAATGTAAACGGCATCCGTGCAGCAGTAAAAAAGGGCTTTATAGACTGGCTGAAAACTGATCCGGCAGATATCATCTGCCTGCAGGAGATTAAGGCACATGAAGAAGATGTGCCCAAGGCAGATATTGAATCAGCAGGATATGAAGTGTATTCCTATTCGGCACAGAAAAAGGGATATAGCGGTGTTGCAATACTGACGAAAATAAAGCCAGATAAAGTGCAATATGGTAATGGCATTATGCAAAGCGATGCTGAGGGCAGGGTAATTAGAATGGATTTAGGGAAGCTGACGCTGATTAATGCTTACTTTCCCAGCGGCACCAGTGGCGAAGAAAGGCAAGGATATAAATACCAGTGGCTGGATGAATTTTATGAATACCTTAGTGAGTTGCGCAAAACAAGACCTAAACTGATTGTGTGCGGTGACTACAACATTTGCCATAAGGCAATAGATATACATGACCCGATCAGAAACAAAAACTATACCGGCTTTCTGCCCGAAGAAAGGGCATGGATGGATAAATTGTATGATCATGGCTTCATTGATACCTTCAGGGTGTTTAATAAAGACCCAAACCAATATACCTGGTGGAGCCAGTTTGCAGGGGCAAGGGCCAATAATAAGGGCTGGCGTATAGATTATATCAGCGTTACTGAACCGCTCGCCAAAAAACTGAAACATGCTGAGATATACCCTGATGTGAAACATTCAGATCATTGCCCGATGTACACTGAAATATCCGAATAGATTTGATCAATATTGTAGAAGATGTATCCGGCCCTCAATTTGGGCCCAATGATCCCCTGAAACGGTTGAAGCGGGTAGTAATATTCATTTCTCTATTATTGCTTCTCATTTCATTTACTCAGGTTGCCTACTGCACTGACGATACTAATGCAAATGAACCATGTGCCAATTCATTACTTATATTTATTATCGGGTGGCTTGGTGGTTGTTTGGGCGCATCAGTTACCTGGCTGGCTAACCCTTTATTGATTCTTACTTATTTCCTGTTAACCACAAAACCAAAATTTGCTTTTATTACCGGGGTATGGTCATTTGTGATTGCCCTTAGTTTTTTATTTTTTAGAGACATTATGGTTGATGAGGCAGGGCATTTTGCAAAAATAACCGGTTATGGCATAGGTTATTGGTTATGGCTATGCAGCGCACTGGCTGCGGCTATTGGTAGTGGTGTTGTTTATTTTATGACAAAAAGTATGAGTAAATAAAACAACAAAATGTTGGTTTTATAATCCTGGAATTCCAAGTGTTTCTACCTTATCTCTATTCAATTGATCCTTCAGGGCTTCAATTGAGTCAAACTTTTGTTCTTCCCTTATCTTTTTGATGAACTGAATTTCGAGGGTTTGGCCATAGATGTCCTGGTCGAAATTGAAGAGGTTTGCTTCTATTTTTATATCGTGGTTATCGGTTACTGTTGGGTTGTATCCTATACTGAGCATACCTCCGTATGTGATGCCGTCGTGAATAGCTTTGATAGCGTATACTCCTATTGCAGGTATGATCTGATCGGGGTCGGCGGGTTGCAGGTTGGCAG
>Ga0214164_1002146_pt1 | contig 10439 bp, 19 predicted proteins | sample TroBogepilimnion_13_FD_153003 | JGI IMG/M metagenome (GOLD analysis project Ga0214164, IMG submission 153003) | Freshwater microbial communities from Trout Bog Lake, WI - Practice 03JUN2009 epilimnion v4 | ecosystem: Environmental > Aquatic > Freshwater > Lake > Epilimnion/Euphotic zone ...
TATTGGTGTTATGACCGTATGCAAAGATGTGAATTTTCTTAGCTTTTAGTGTCGCTTTCTTCTTAACTGAATGCTCTTTATCCAGTTCGCCTTGAATGTCGTTCATAAACTGTGTAAGTGATTTCATGGTTTACTTAATTTCCTAGATTGAATATATTGTATTTATATGGACCCTTAGCTCATTTGGTTAGAGCGCGGACCTTTTAAGTCTGAGGCCCTGGGTTCGAGTCCCAGAGGGTCCACCATATTTGGAGAGTACTGAGGTTGGCTCCTCAACGACCCTGGAAAGGTCGAGTGACCGGCAACGGTCAGCAGTTCGATGCTGCTACTCTCCTCCAGTTTACGGAAGGTCAAGCAGTCGGGTGACTGTCCTGGTTTGCTAAACCAAGGGAGCCTAGAAATAGGCTTGCGGATCGAGACCGCGGCCTTCCTCCGCTCCTATAGTGATAATGGTTAGCACAAAGTCTTGGTAAGACTTGAGACGAGGTTCAATTCCTCGTAGGAGCACCAATAAATATGATACATGGCCATATAGCCCAATCGGAAGAGGCAACCCGCTCAAAATGGGTACAGTGTCAGTTCGAATCTGACTATGGCTACCAACTAAAGGATCTTATTATGGATGACGATTTCAAGTGGGGTTTGATTATTATAGCAGGTATTTTCACAATTGGTATTGTTGCCATCGGCATTAGTGAATACGAAAAAGGTCAGTGTCGTATTTCTGCCATTCAGAATCATGCTAGTGATTTTATTATGGCTCAGTGCGATAAGTAATAACTTTGCCCAGGTGGTGGAACGGTATACACGCAACGCTGAGGTCGTTGTCCTGTTGATATATTCAGGGTGGGAGTTCGAATCTCCCCTTGGGCACCATGCACGGTTAACTCAGCTGGTAGAGTGCCACCCCGACACGGTGGAAGTCATAGGTTCAATCCCTATACCGTGCACCATCTCTATTCAATCACTGGAGAGTAAACCAGTTGAGAACTGGCACCGTTTCGAAAGCGGATGGGACCTTCACGGGTCTGGATGGCGGGAATCCTGCTCTCCTCCAGAATAAATAAGACTATGGGGGCATGGCGTAACTGGTAAGCCGCGCAAGACTTAAAATTTTGTGGATTTAGTTCCGTGTGGGTTCGAGTCCCACTGCCCCTACCATTCTAAAATAATTGTTTACATATTTCTCATTCTGTGGTAGTCTAAACCATGAGGAGTGAATCTATGATCTTTACTGAAAATCTTCAAAAACTCGGAACCGCTTTCCGTCAGCACGGCTTTCAACTTAGGGTCGTCGGGGGAGCGGTCCGAGATAGCATGCTTGGTCTTGAGCCTAAAGACATCGATCTTTGCACTGACGCAACTCCTACTGAAATGATCGAACTTGTCGAGGATATGGGCTTTGCTTATATTCCTACTGGTCTTCAACATGGTACGATCACAATCATTGTGAATGATGAACAGTTCGAAGTGACTACTCTGCGAGTTGATACTGAAACTGATGGTCGTCATGCTGTTGTGGAATATACTCGAGACTTTCAAGCCGATGCTGCCCGTCGAGATCTGACTATCAATGCAATGTCGATGGATTTCTCTGGTAAGATCTACGACTACTTTGGTGGTCTGGGCGACTTGGCCGCTGCTAGAGTTCGGTTTGTGGGTAACCCTGATGAACGTGTCAAGGAAGATTATCTGCGAATCCTGCGGTACTTTCGGTTTGCTGCTCGATTTGGTGGTCTTGATCTTGACCAGGTGAAGGAAATCACGACTCGTGAAAACCTGGAAGGTCTTAAGAAAATCTCTGTTGAGAGATTTTGGCTGGAAATGCAGAAGCTGGTGATGATGCCTTTTGCGGATGAGATTCTGACTTGTATGTATTATACTGGTGTTCTTAATGCTCTAGGTCTGGAAAAGCCGAATCGGTCTATTGGTTCTATCGGTGTAAGTCCGATTGGTGGACTTAGCACGATGATTACTGTCAACAGTATCGATTCATTTCTTTCTAAGTGGAAGCTTTCGGCCGTAGAAGAAAAGCACCTGAGCTATCTGGTGATGAATAGGAAAAAGCGGAACTATTGGCAAAATGATCTTGTAGATGGAATTCCACTTGAGTGGGTTGTGGATCTGCATAATCTTTCTGATGAAGATCAGGAAATCGTTTACTGGATGTGTAACTGGAAGATTCCTACATTTCCTGTGACTGGTCAAGATCTTCTGGATCTAGGCTTTAAGTCTGGGAAGGTACTGGGTGATAAGCTGAAGGCTCTGCGAGAAGAATGGAAGAATTCGTGTTTCACTTTGACAAAAAATGATCTACTGACTAATTTTAATTGAAGGATATTATGATGTTTAAGAATATTAAAGATAGAATTAAGAATATTTCATATGAGCAAATGGGTATTGCCTATGGTGTTATTGCTTTAATTACATTCGGTGTTGCTTCACATATTCACCGAGTTCATAATATTGAAGCAGAAGCATTTCACGATGCACAATGTGGTACGGTTGATGATAGAATCGCCATTGGTATTAGCTGTTATAGTACATGGAAGGATTATAATCCTGACATCCTTGTTGGATTTGCAAGTGGTATCTTTTGGCCTTTATACTGGACAGATACACTTTTTGATGTGATTCTTCCTGGCGGTAAAATGCCTAAGATTGTTACTAAGACTGAAAAGGTATATGTACAAGTCCCAGAATCTGATTCGGATTCGACGGATTCTGATTCGGCCGAATGATGTGTTGACATTTTTATCAAAGTAGATTAGTCTAAACTATAAGGAATGGAGAATCGACATGAAGACCTACGAACAAGTCGTTGCCAAAGCCACCTATGATGGTGCTAAGTCTCACTTTCTCGGGCGGTGTTTTGTGGATGGTCCTCATTCCTATGTTTATGCAGCACAATTCATCTATGGTGTGTCTCGTGATACATTCATTCTTGATTGCTACGATCTCTGGGATTCAGTCAATCTGAAGAACAAATCTGACACCGATCTGATCATTGCCGACCTTCTGGCAGGAATTTGTGATTGACATTTTTATCAAAGTAGATTAGACTAAACTATAAGGAAACGAAAGGGACTTGCCATGATCACTCAGAATGAAGCAGCTGTTCTTCGGGCAATCGCCACCAACTGCTATAATGTGATGAACTATGGGAATCCTTCCTGCTACGAAGAAGCTAACCAGGAAATCTGGACCAACCTCATCAATGATGCAGAATACCCCTCGGGTATTGAAGGTAAGTCTCTCTCGGGTGTTTGTGGTTCCCTTGCTCGTAAGGGTCTCATCCTTAGCTTTGAGGATGGTAAAGACTCGACTATCATGATGACTGAAGAAGGCTTCAATGCCTATTCTGAATTCTATCGCTAAGAACGGAGACTGAATATGAGTCGTACTCGTCGCAAGGGCTGGACCGCTGTCACTGGTTCGGATGAAGATAATCGTGGTATCAAGCATCATGCCACAAATGACTGGTTTTCCAAAAAGAATACCTGCATGGGAAGCGATGGCACTTGGCGATATGATGGTTATTGGGGACGTGACAAGCGTGGAGTGAAGCAGATCACTCGTCGCCGTGAACGTCGGATTAACAATGATCTCATCTTTGACGAATAATCTTTAAAAACAGTTTGACATTTTTTGCTGGATGGTATAGACTTAATTATCAACTGAGGAGATATTCCATGCTCAATCTGTCTGACATCAACGCTCTGACCAACAGCAATGATGGTTGCATTTTCTCCGATCTTTTCAAGGATGTCAATGGTTTTCGCCCTCGTGGTGGATTCGCTGAATTTAATTCGCTTGAGGAATTCAATGCGGAATATGAGCGGCTGTGCAAACAGCTTGTGTTTCAGATGGAAGAAGACAAGATCCGTCAGGAAAAGAATTTCCGTGTCTTTATTGGTCGGATCGAATCCATCCAAGAACTTATCCCTGGGACCGATCAAGTTCATGCCATTGAAATCCTCGCGGATTCGGAAGATGAACTCGAAGAATTGAAGTTCTATGGTTACGAACGAATCGAATGGCTCTATGATCTTAAGTTCGGTTCGATCAAGAAGTGGCTGGAGGAAGTAGCATGACTTCATATACCGCAGATGTTCTCATGATGATTAACAATCGTCTTGATATTCTCCGTGAGGAACTCAAGAAACATCAAAACTCTCAGCATAGTTATGCGCTTCAGGCTGGTATTTTTGAACTCATGAGACTTGGGGAAAGTGTATCCACGCTTGCACAACAAGAGAAGAAAGAAATTCAAGCTCGTATTGCTCGTGATATTGACAATAGTTGGAAACTTAATCCAGATAAAAGCGGTGGAGCTTTTACAGAAGAAGAAATTAATCGTTGTAGAAACGAAAGTTGGTAATGATTGTTGAAATTGGTTGACATTATTTCCAGTATGGTTATAATGATCTTAACGGTCCAACATATAAGTTGATTAGTTATTCCGTTAGGTATTTCCAATAGGTTTGTTTACAATCGGTGCAACCGATAATAGTGAAGGAAATAGAGATGTTCTTTAAATCGATTGCCATTCTTGAACTTGGTTGTGTTACTTATTTTGCCTACCAACACAATCTTGAATGGACTATTATTTGTACTGCAATTTGCATCGGTGCTATTTGTTTGATTATTAAGAGGATTTGAATAATGTTTGATCTTCAAGGTCGTATCTATGCTAAGGTAGACTCTATTAATGAAGGATCATTTGTTGAGGCAGATGGAGATTTTACTTGTCTAGATCAAGGTGAAGTCAGTAAAGTACACCAAGATGATGAAGGGCATCTGTTTATTCACTGTTCAGAAGGTAGACACTATCTAAATGGACAATTAGAAGAAAACTACTACATTGGTTTGTATCCAGCATAAGGATTTTGAATATGGCTATTATGTCTGACATGTGTTACAAGGTTGATTCCAAGGGTAAGGTACGGATCTGGTACATCGAACAGGATGGTGATAAGTATCGTACATGGGATGGAACCCAAGGCGGTAAGATTAAGTGTTCTGAATGGCGCCTAGCTATTCCTACCAATGTCGGTAGGTCGAATGAACGTGATGGTCCTGCTCAGGCCAAGTTTGAGATTGAAGCACTATATAAGAAGAAGTGTGAAAAGGATTATCATACGTCCATCGAGTCTGCTCGGGCTGGTGGCAGTCATATTTTTGAAGCTATGTTGGCTGAAAAGTATGATCCTACAAAGTTTCAGCCTGGCTTTGCTCAGCCTAAGCTTGATGGTTTTCGGTGTATTGCCAACAAGGATGGTCTCTGGAGTCGAGCCGGTAAGCCTTATATCTCTTGTCCACATATCATGGAAGCACTAGCTCCTCTGTTTGAAGCCTATCCTGATTTGATCCTGGATGGTGAACTATATAACCATGAGCTCAGGGATGATTTTAATGAGATCCAAAGTCTGATTACCGTTAAGTCTGACAAGAAGCTGACACCTGAGCACTACGCTAAGACCCGAGCGATGGTTCAATACCACGTGTACGATATGCCTTCTCATAGCGGTGACTTTGCCGAACGTGATGAACACCTCGAAGAATTGTTCTTAAAGAACATGGACATTCCTTTCTGCATCAAACTGGTTGCTACTGTAGCAATTGAATCTCCCGAGCAGTTCGATGAGCTTCATGGTGATTGGCTCGAAAATGGATATGAAGGTTCCATGTGGCGGAATAACACTCCTTATGAGAACCGCCGCACCAAGAACCTCCTGAAGCGGAAGGACTTTATCGATGAAGAATTTGAAGTTGTTTCCATTGAGGAAGGTCAAGGAAACTGGAAATCTGTTGCAAAGCGAGTAATCTGCCGTCTACCTGATGGTCGTACTTTCGGTGCGGGGATCAAGGGGACTCGTGAACGTGCTGCTGAACTTCTTCATGAAAAGCATCATATCGTGACTGTCAAGTACTTTCAGCTGACACCTGATGGTATCCCTCGGTTTGGTGTTGCTACAAAGTTCCACGGTGATAAGCGGGAGTTTTAATGCAGATTGCAATCGCTACGCCGGATGGCAAGGTTAGTCTTTGGTGTGATGTTACTAGCATCAACGAAGATGGTTCCATTAACTTCTATGTTATCAATGGTGCTTGGAAGGGCAGGTATCACAATGGTGAAGTCTATGTAGAATATACTAAGGCAACATTTCCCGGTATGCTAGTATGGATCGGTGATGCTCCTGGTGACCACAATCATGCTATTTCTTGGATTCAGGAAAGGATTGATGATCCAGACTATGTGATGACACAGCTCGATCAATATGTTGAGTCTGTTGAAGAAAATGATTTGGATGACGAAATTCCTTTCTGATTTTGGTTGACAAATTTCCTCAGTTGGTATAGACTAAATTATCAACTGAGGAAATTTTATGTTTATCATTGATAAAGCTACCGCCTGGACTTGGAAAGATCAGTATGAAGCAGATTTGTTCAATGTGACTTCTAAGCTTGTGACTGAGTCTATGGAAGAACTTCGTGCTATGTATAAGCGAATGTTCGGACTGCTTCTCACTTGGAAAGTTGAAGATCTGGATACCGAAGGAATGTTTAAGATCTTCATCGTCTGGAAACGTGGTAGCGGTGTAATTGAAGTCAGAATGGTATAAATACAGATATTGGTTGCTTGAAAGCTGACAATAAAAGCGGAAAGACGCGGGGGCAGTACCCGCCGGGTTCACCATGAATACATTGGTTACCACAGTCGGAATAAATGTGGTTTAATGGTTTCTCCGAACATCCGGTGTATTCATGATGGGCCCGACACAGGATCGATTTTCGTGGAATAGGGATATTGCTTAGACCGATTCGCTGACCGAGTGGTCAAAAACAATAAATGCTAATCTTGTTGCATTTAACGACAACGATTTTGTAGATATGAGAATGTCTGCTTGATCTGAGTAGTTTGGAGTTTGTGGGTGTACTCTATAAAATAAACACCCTCACCTATTAGGATAAATCCAACACCATCCCGTTGAGTTTTCTCTGTAGTGTAGTTAAACGATCACAAAATAGCACACCGAATGGCAAGGGCTATAAACAGTCATATAGAGTGCCTGACAATAATACGGTAGAGTGGGTGAAGAATCGTCACTCCCACCAGAGATTTAAAATTTGGGTAAGTTACAGCAACTCGCTAAACATTGAAAGGCTTCGGCCAAGGACGGTTTCGATTTTTCCGTCTTGAAATAAGAAAAGTAGAAAACTTACCCGTCGAATTTAGGTTCCTTTCAGCACATAATAGCTAGGTAAAACCGGCGCCGAAAGGTATTACACGTGCAAGTCGTGGACCTCCCACCATCTATACTGATTGCATGTACTAGACGAAATAGTATGTTTAGACATTGCTCATCTATGTTACACCTTCAGTATAGTTGATGGGAGGGTGGCGGAACTAGTAGACGCACCGGAAGCAAAAAGCGGAACCTGTTGAATAATGCTTTGTTAGCTCAGTGGTTAGAGCGGGGATCTCTAAAATCTTGTCATGCGGGGGTTCGAATCCCCCACAAAGCGCCAACTTTAGGTATAAATAGAATATCGCCATTGTGGCGATGATTATATGGAGTAATTGACATGACAAATGAAGGTGTAGGCGGATAGCCGTATGATGCGGTAGGACCTCCTAGAGGTTTGATAAGACCAAACAACAATCTTATTAAACTAAAGGAATTCTACTATGACTGATTTTATTACTACATTTAAAGCAAAAGCTAAGTCCAAGAATCTCACAGCAGCAGACATGATCGCTCTGTGCATTTATAAAACTGTAAAAGCTAAGTCAGAAGACAAAGTCTCAGTACTTAAATATTATCTCACCAAGGCATTTACTGCCGGTAAAGTTTGTGCTCACCGACAGTATCCTTATCAAGCCATTACACTGTGGACACCTATCTATGAACCAAGACGTTCTTGGGATGGGGAGAAATATGTTATGGTTCACCGTAATATTCTTGGTGTGCCAATGGATAAACTACTATCCGATAGTGAAATTAATCAGATGAGAGAAGTTCTTGATCTGATTAATCTTTCCTTTGTAAGGAATCTTTGATATGAAATATTATGCTTACTTTTTTACCCGTCAAGACATCAGTCCTGAACAACAGATCGTTCAAACTGCACATGCTGCATTCCAGCTTGGGGTATATTCTCAACGATTCTCTACTGACACAAGCTCGGGTCTAAGACCTTGCCAGTCTAATGAGCAAATCATGCCAGAAGAGACTCATTTCACACTGATTGGTGTTCGTGATCTCGGTGCTCTTAATGCTGTTGAGAGGATACTCAAGAAGTTCGGCTATCGTTACGAAAAGTTCTTTGAACCGGATCTTAAGGATGGCGAATTTACTTCGATTGCGGTATATCCTATTGCCGCAGATCACAGAGATGTTCTTATGGCATTTAATTTGCTTAAGATTCAAAAGTAAGTATTGACATTTTTCTCTAGATGGTATAGACTAAACTATACCGAATGGAGTGTTACATGTTTGCACTTAATGATAAGATTTCTTTTTATTGTGGTGGTCGAGGCCGTGGTGGTCATGTAGCTGCACTTTGTCGAGTAGCTAAGATTAACCGAAAGACCATCCTTCTTGAGGAAGTTGAGAATTCATATTCTCCTGGTCATAAGTGGCTGTGTTATCCTGAATGGCTTTTGGATAATCTTACTCCAGCCGGTGTGACTGTGCCAGGTTATAATCTTAACTTTCGTCGTTGACATTATTTAACAGAGGTGTGACATGACAGAAGAACAAGAATTCTGGCAAGGTTATGAAGAATGGCTCGACGAATATGAGGAAACCCATTCACATGACTTGTGAAACTTGTAAATTTTCCACCATTCGAGAACGAGTAAAACTTCGTATTGAAGAATGGGAGGAAGATCCTCGTCCTATCCGTAAAGGGTTTTGGGCAAACTTCTGGAATCCAAATGCTTATAAAGATCCAGAACCATACATCGATGACTGGGATAAAGCTTTTGATGAAGCAAGAGCTATGGATAATCTAGATCTAATTTATTGCGATCGGTATCCTGCTCGTGAGTTGTCTATCAAGCGATATGAATGCGGCGAATATCAAGAAAAATAATTTGAATTTAGGTTGATTACAGCATACTCTTAATTCTTTTTTGAAACAAGACTCTGAACCGTTCGATTCGGTGTGCGGGTGGTCCCGGTGAAGCACAAAGCAACCTGTTGATATAAAAAGGAAATACACATGATACAGAAACGCAAAGGTTCACGACTGATCAATGTGAATGGAGTTGACTATTCTTGGCTTCGTGGTAAGTCCGTAACAGAGATTCGTAATCTGGAAACGAACAAAGCAAAGCATGTTCCTAATGCAGAGCTTGAAAAAAATATCGAGATTCTAGAATTGTGTGATTGTTGTGACGAACCTACTTACATCGATGGTAAGTTACTAACTTACCCCGGATTGGCAACAACACCTTCGACAATTCGAGACTTTATCGTTTCAACACAACTTTGAATTTTGGATAGTTTCAGCAACTAATTGCAATATCGACTGATAATCGAAAGAGCAAAACTATCCAGTTGATTAAAGGTTAATTTCAGCACTTTAATCTGTTTATCGAACCGATGCTACTATTCTCTCATACGTAGCGAAACTCGTGGAACTAAACAATCCACATTTAACCTGTATAGAATGGAGAATGAATATGTCTTTTAAGAATGCTGTCCTAAACACAACTGTTGAAGCTCGTACTTGGAATGGAATGAAGGCTATCAAGTCTACTCTTTCCGACACCACAGATCTTTTCTTCAAAATTGGAGCTTCTCGTGGTAAGGATATTACCGCACAGTTTGAGAAGGCTTTCCAGGAAAATCCTGACATCGCACTACGTATTGCACAGTGGGCACGTGATGCTCGTGGTGGTGCTGGTGAACGTGAACTTTATCGCCAGGTGCTAAAGCATCTTGAAAAGGCTCACCCAGAAGTTCTACTTGAAACTCGTATCCTGCAGAATACTGCTGAGATCGGACGTTGGGATGATCTTCTAGTCTTCACCAATGGTGACATCAAGGCTAAGGCTTTCGGTCTCATCAAGGAAGCACTTGAAGATGGTGCGAATGCTAAGTATCTACTTGATCGGATTGATACTATGTCAGAAGAAGAGTGTCAGAAGCTACTTGATTCTTACAACGATCAAAATGGTGTCTCATCATAACTCCGTAGTTTGTTCCGGACTTATTACAGTAAGGACATGTATAATTACCATGAAGAGGTTTAAATTTTGAAAAAGTTCCCAATTCTTTCGACCTTTCAATTCCTCTTTTTGCTTTAATTGTTCTCTCTTGTATAATTTTTGGGTCAATATTTGGGTTAAATTTACAATTATCTCCGTGAAATCTTTTAAAATTACCTGGATCTGTTTCTTTTAAACAGTGATCACATTTAATTTT
>Ga0214164_1002151_pt1 | contig 10430 bp, 11 predicted proteins | sample TroBogepilimnion_13_FD_153003 | JGI IMG/M metagenome (GOLD analysis project Ga0214164, IMG submission 153003) | Freshwater microbial communities from Trout Bog Lake, WI - Practice 03JUN2009 epilimnion v4 | ecosystem: Environmental > Aquatic > Freshwater > Lake > Epilimnion/Euphotic zone ...
GCACATTCAGAATCTGCTATGTCTTGTTCTGTGGCTACTACAAACTTGAGATATGTAGTGCCAACATCCTCATATGCACAAACAACATCTGGTCTAATTGCTTCTTCCCACTTTTCTCCACTTCCTGGAAGTTTAGCACTAACACTGAATGTCAATGCACTGCGTCCACGAGCTCGATTGCCCAAACTCCAGTTTAACAAATACTGTCTAAATTCTTTACTAAGTTCTTGAGTACCGTTTGTTTCAAATGTAATCTCTTTTAAGGCTTTCATCTTAGGATGATTCAGTAAATCTGCATAAGCACGTTGCCAACCTAATAATGGTTCTCCACCTGTTATGACCAAATGTTCGTCACACCATTTACCATGTGGAATAATTTCCATAATACGTTCCACAATAGCATCAGTAGTCAACATGGGACTTAGATGCTTAAAGTCTGGGTGCCACGATGCATAACTATCACAACCAGTTGTGACCAATGGCAAACTTTCATATTTTGGATAAGGATATAATTCATGTATTGCGGCAAGTTCATCTGCTTCGGTACTTAGTTCACCTCTGGGCATACCAAAACCGGCGCAACGAAAATTACAGCCAAACGTTCTAAGGAATACGCTAGGCACTCCCATATAACGACCTTCTCCTTGTATGCTATAAAACAATTCTGCTATTTTAATTTTACTCAATTTTTCCACCAATCTTCCCAAGGAAATACGATCCACGAATCTTCTTCTAGTTTGTTTATTGTAACAGCAGAATACGAAATGTCAAGTTCTGACTTACTCGCTTCGTTGTCATACAACACTGCCACTCGAACATTGTGTCCCCAGATCTCATCGATCCAGCGTGGATCATAGGGCAAGCAACTGCTTCGCCAATCGTTTTTAATCCAGTTCAGTGTAGCACCAGAATCATTGATATCATCTACTATGAGAATTTTTTTACGACCATCCCCGCTTGCCATTGGATCGTGTACAGCATATCCAAATGCATCTTCGGCCATCCATAAATTGCTTTCCGGAGCAGAGTCGCTGTCACGTAAACTTACATCTAAGGTGTGCATACGGCAACTGAGATATTGGCTGATCAAGTTGGCCGGAACAAGTCCACCGCGTGTGAGTCCAACCACATAGTCGGGTTGCCATTGATCCCGGTGCAGTTGACGTAATATTTCTTGTGTTTGTGATTCGATATCTGTCCAACTTACCAGGATTTTTTTCATTTTCGTCGAGCTTTAACAAGTAAATGCCAACCCAAGTATTCTCTCACAGCTTCACGCATGGCATCTGGCATGGCTGCAAACCAGGGTTCTAGTTCATACTCCCCTTGCTTGTACTTGTCTATATTATACATGAAACAGTGGTCTTGACGCAACCTCAATATTTCAAACTGTTCGCCCAAAACATCTGCTATCTCATCCTTGCCAAAACTTCTAGCATACGGACATCCAGCCTGTGCTTCATATTGGTCCAGACCTTTGTTGATCATGGCCTGTTTCCACGAATGTTTGGCATAGACCATGAAACGGAATTCGCCACCGGGTGCCAGGACCGAGTGTACATTTTCAATAATGCGATCTAGTGCAGGAAAGTGATGTATCACACCATAACTGTAGACCAAGTCCATGGGAGGCAAATCTGCATACGAAGCTGGATCGCTGGCATCACCGCAACGGAATTCGCCTTCTAGACCTTCTACCTCAAATCTTTTGCGTGCCAGCTTGACACTTTCGTCGCTGTAGTCTATGGCATAGTATTCAGCACCGTGTCGAGCAAATTCGGCCGCATCGGATCCAATGCCCGGTCCAATTTCCAACACACGCTTGCCGGCCCATAAATGGAATCCGGCAAATTCAGCTATGTGTGGTTCCACACGATAACGGCGTGCTGATACTTCTTGGAAAAATTCCAGGCTACCGGGTTCGCTTTTTCCATGACGTATGTTGCAAGGCTGGTTGTTCCAGTAGCGTAATATTTTTTCTTCTAGGGTTTCTAAGATCATGTGATTCATATTCTTATCGTGGTTCCGGGTATGTGGTTGAACTGCACCATCTGTTTGTTGATGTCGTTGACTCTGAGTTTAGCCCATGGATCTTGTTGATTGGCCTTGACTGCTTCCCACCATGCAGTGGATACACCAATGGTCTTCATGTATTCGGCCAGTTTTTCGCACTCGTCAATTCTAAAAGCAGTCCATCTTGGATTGTGGAAGTCTCTTGGATCGCTGGGATTGCCTTCGTACATGATACGATTTTTGAATGTGGCATCACCGTTGTTGCCGGTAAGGTCGTGACGATCATGCACCACATCAACCGGAATACGTTCCCAGATGTCCAGCATGTAGGCCTGTTGACTGAGCCAAGCATCTGAGATCTGATGTGGACTGAGATGTCCCATATGATCCAACCAAGCTCGCGGTGCTATAGGGAATATGCTGTAGGGATGATCGTTGTGTGTATGCACTGCCAACAGTTTGAATTCGCCGGTGTGACTTTCGATCACGGTGTCCCAACCCTGTGTTTCAACGTAGGCATCGTCATTCCAGAAAAACACCCAGTCAGCATCTGATGCCAAGGCCAAGGTATTCACATATTCGTTGAGTCTGGTATAACCTAACGGTTCAAAACTCATGGCTGTGTAGTTGATGTCGTGCTGGTCAAGCCAGGGTTGTAACAGTTCTTCAAATGCTTCTATACCTTCGGCATCGTCGTTGTCAAATCCCAACATTAACTGTATTCGATCTGGACGGTCGGCCAATTCAAACAAGCTCTTGACACTGCGTTCCAGTGCATCTGATCTACCTCGTGTGGGTAATAGCACTGCTATACCAAATTCGTGTGTTTTATCTGTCATTTTTTCCTCGTGGATTACTGAATGATATTTACTAGGTCGCACCTACCGGTGCAATATTTCAAGCAAACAGGTCTTCGTTCCACTCTCTATGACCTTCGCGGAAAGCCATGTTTGACTGTGTTTCACGCACTTCCACTCTATAACACCACAATCGGTCAGCTTCTCCAGGTCCCCACAGTTCAGGAATATAAACACCATTCACATAACGATACAACATGTCAGCTAAGCCTTCACAGCCCAGTCTGGGTAGCACCACAATCTTGGCCATTTTGCGTTCTTGTAATAACTGAAATGTCTCCATTTCAGGATCATCGTGTGCTACAATCAGTGTATGATCAAACTGGTCTTCCAAGGTCTTCTTGAGTTCTTTTAGGCCACCATAATCGGCTGCCCAGTTACGCACGTCTAGATCATTGGTGCCAAAGTAAAACTTCATGCTAAATGAATAGCCGTGTATTAGATTACAATGACTGTCTGCTCGCCATTGACGATACGCACACGGAAAGGCATCGTGATATTCTTTGGTACTGGTGTACTTGTATACTACCGGTCTAGTGTTCGGGAAGTTGGCTTCCATGTGGTCAATTAATTCTTGTGTTGATGATTTCATGCTTTTTCTCCTATGTTAAATTTTAGCATAGGCTTGCAGAATTTGTATAGCGGGATGAATGCCAGAAAGGCCGCTGAACTACTATTTAGTACTGGGTCCACCTGAGTCATCGGGAATCACACCTGTTGGATCGTCAAAACGGTTCAGTTCTTTGAGTGATTCAGCCTGGGCCACACGCTGTCTAAGCTCGCTACTCGAAAAGCTGTGATCTCGACCGTTAAAATACAATTCAATACTGCGTTTGTGGCAAATTTCACGTCCGGTGAATTCTTTGCCTTCGTATTCGACTCCGAGTATACGCACATCGATTGGTAGGACCAACAGTAGGTCTTCTAGGTCTTTTTCGGTATTGTAGACCCAAACTTCGTCTACATATTTGCATCCAATCAGTTGCAGTTGTCGTTCCACTATGCTTTGCACCGGACGATTTTTACTCGGGCGATCCACAGTGGGATCATTTTGCAAAGCACAGATCAGGTAATCGCAATGTTCTTTGGCTTCACGCAACATGCTGATGTGGCCGGCATGCAACAAATCAAAGGTACTGGCTGTAAAGCCAACTCGTTTACTGTTTATCATCGTGTAGGGTCCTTGTATGATTCTGTCCGGTAATTGCCTTGTCCGGGTATGGTATTTCTAACACCGCCTACAGGATCAGCAACATCGCCTGTCTGTCGCGGTATAAGGTGTATGTGCGGCCAGTTCACGGTCTGACCTGCGGCCGATCCGTAGTTCATGCCAATGTTGAAACCAGCCCATTCTCCGGCGTCCACTTTGCGTTTGCCAAATCTTATAGCATCTTCAAAAGCATCACTAAGCACGTTGATCGAGTTGTGTTTGGGCACAAACAACAGATGACCTGGTGTTACCGGATATCGATCGTGATACACAGCCACATGGAAATCTTCTCTAAACACAGAATCCCATGGTGCCGTGCTGTGTTCTATATCATCGGGTATATCGTTGTAGATTTTTTGCATGTCAATTTAAATTTATTCTGTATTCAACCATGGCACGATATAAACCGTCGGGTGCTACCATGCCAGATAATCTTACACTTTGACGACGGTTGATATTGGCAGTATACAGTGCTCGAGCATACGGTACTGGAGTACTGTTTATAGCCAAGTTTTGTTTAGTATATACAGGTGCTCCGGTATTGTCAACACTTGTGGGCAAGTTGGCTTCCAGCGATCCGGACAATACAGTGGGTTTGACACCCAAGTAAAAACCCAGATCACCAAAATGGTCATAGTCGGTATAGCGATATCCGGTTTCGCCCCAGGCCGCAACTACCGGAGTCACATTGGTAATCAAGCCTGGAGTAAAATTGGTAGTGGTGTAGGTCACCGATCCTTGTATGCTAAAACCATTGTCGATGTAGGTGGCCACATTTTCCATGGTCATACTGCCTTGTACTGCACCAAAACTGCCAGAAAAATTCACCCAAGGATTGGAATTGAGATTGGTCAATTGGGTGCCCAACGACAAATTGCCTCGGTGATACCACTGTGGCAATCCCACACTCCACTGACTGAGTGGGCTGGTACCCAAGTAAAGACCAACGTCACCTTCATTTATTCCTACTTCACGCGGTACGGCATTTGGAACAAGTGTATTGAACTGATTGCGATTTTCGTAACCCAGACGCATGACACCTGCAGGAGTATACACTGTGTTGGCATTGCCATTTATCAAATATTCGGTGTGACTTGAAATCGTGTATTGGTCTATGTGTTCAGAATTTGCTGTATAACCATTATGTCCCAGATTCGAAGTTGAAAAATTCACTGTAAAATTTCTTCCCAGTGTGTCGTAGGCCTGTATCGGAGTATTGGTCAGGTTGACCCCACTCACACCACCGGTCAAGAACGAAGTGCCTTTGGACCCAACCACACTGAGTGCGCCAGTTGGTGTCAACAAAGCATCAGGATTGAGAGCCAATGCTGTTCCGGCTGCAGTCAAATAACTGCTAGACGTGCTGGCCAGTACTTGATTGACCTGTGATGGACTCATCCAGGGCCACTGTGCCTTTACCTGATTGAACGCAGTCTGGGCTGTGACTGTGTTGAGTCCTGGCCCAATTAAACTGATATAAGTGCCCATCATGGTTTGTTTATTTTGCTGATACTCTACAGTAGATACCAAATACAGATTATTTTTGGCATCTTTGACCACTGCCACTTGATTTTGGCTGTTTTGAGCACCGGCTATCAGATTGGCCTCGCCAGCAAAGTCGGTGATAATGTTTTGGAACGCAGACACATACGGTCCAGATAGGCTTTGTTTGATCAGTATTTGTGTGCTGTTGTTTTGACCAGAACCATCTCCGCCACTTACTACCATGCTTGGTAGGCCGTTGCCTAGATCTATAAACTGTGGGTGATAAGTGCCGTAAGTGTTCATGTTGTAACCGATCAACATTTTGTTAGTCACATCAGTGAAATTACCTTGTCCATCGTTCTGTAAAAACTGTATGGCACTCATTTTCAATCCGGATCCTAAAGGTTGACTGAACACCACAAGATCGGGTATGCCATTGCCTATAAAATCTGTGGTCATGATCAAGTAACTGTGATTTCCACCCAGACCGGCATACTGTGGTTGATTGAATATGGGTGTGGGTAAATCTTTGATATAACCAAAACTCAATTTGTTGGTAGCAGGATCTATAGTCCAGCTGAACATTTTGGTTGTATCTGTCCAGGAACAACTGCCCGGAGCAAATGCTCCGCACCCGGCATCTGAAACTACCAATTGGGTAGATCCTGTACCTAAAAAATTACCTGCGGCCACACTGCTTCCACCAAATCTCAAAGCGCCATTTGCACCAGCTGGATCTTGATAGGCAGTGAATCCATTGACCTTGTTGTTTAACAATATAGTGGTATTTGGACCATAATCGGCTATGACTATGTCTTGATAGCCACTTCCGGTAAGATCTGCCATGGTGGCACCGTGACCCCAGACCGGTCCTGGCAGATTTATTGTAGTAAGGTTAAATTGACTACCGGTATTGGTGTATAACCAGGCCTTGCTGACACCACCTGGACCATAATAATTCATGTCAGTACTGGGACTGATAAACATGCCAACATGTCCGGTATGGAAAAAGTCAGCAAACTGTACAGTGGGATCTGTACCCAAAATTGAATTGATTCCGCCCGGAAACCATTTGGCAGTATCATTTACCAAACTGCCGTTTTGCCAATCAAAAATTTGAATATTGCTGTTGACCCAGGTACCGGGAGTGGCCGGTTGGGTCATCCTGCCAGTGATAACCAAATCGTCGGCATTGTCACCGGTGAGATTGTGTACCACATATTGTTGGCTGACATTGTCAGCCCCTGTGGATCCTGTGTAAGGGTTGAAAGTAGAAACCAAAGTAGGTGTACTGAACGGCACCTGGGTTCTGGAGCCAGGGTTGAATCCATAACTGCTCAATTTTGAGGAACTGTAATAGACCGAATTGCTGTTACCAGCAACTCCACCTCCACCACCACCTCCGGCACAGCCGATCAAGCCCGAAGTTGCTCCGAACATCAACACATACAATAGTTTTCTTTTCATGGTATTATCCAATAATTTACACGATAATACTATTATACTACAGTGCCATTTTCAGGTCAAACGGTAAAAAAGTGTGGGTTTTATGCCACAGAATCCTGGTTGACAAGAGCGATCATTATTTCCAGTTTTTGCTGTAGATCTTGTATGCCTGGATGCTGTTGGGCCAGTTTTGTGATGCGTTCTTCTTGCTGTCGTTTGGCTCGTGCCCAGTCCAACAGTTCAACTGCTTCGGCATCAAGACCCACCATGACATGACCGGTAGCCATCACTATCCAGTTGGATCCATCCCATATCTCCATGTTTTGATTGGCAGTGTTGAATCGTAAGTTGCCAACACCTTGAGCGCCGCTATAACCGTTGATATAGTTGGAACCAGAATTGCCTCCTTGCACCTGTAGATAGCGACCGGTTGAGCTGATGCTTTTTATCATCTTGGAGCAAACTCCTGTTGCAGTTTGATATTGTCAAAGAACTCTTTTTTGGTAGCCGGGTCGGTCAAGAACGCACCTTTAAGCACCGTGGTCTGCGTCAATGAACTGTGTGCCATGATTCCTCTATTTTCACAACATCCGTGAGTGGCTTGGATGTAGACTCCAACATTTTCTGATTCTGTTGCTTTTGCGATCTCTCTAGCAATATCGTTGCATAACTCTTCCTGTAAAGTTCCGCGACGAGAGCACCACTGAGCAATCCTAGTATATTTGCTAAGTCCAATGAGTTTATTTGCGGCGATGATGCCAATATATGCAACGCCAGCCACAGGTTGGTGATGATGACTACACATACTACGCAGTTCACTACGTACAACCAACATACCTTCATATCTATCCTCCGAATCATTTGGAAAAGCTGTTGCGTCAGGGGCAGGATCATATCTACCTGCCATTATTTCATTGAAATACATCTTGGCCAGTCTACGTGCTGTACCTTTTGAATTTGGATCTGTTTCTCTATCGATCAGTAAAGTATCTAATACACTCTCAAATGCCTGAGTGGCTTCGTCGATCAGTTGGTTCTTGACACCGATGTCGACATAATCACTGATGTTGTCTCCTGCCCAAAATCTTTTCCCTTCGTGTTGCATTCTTTCTCGAATTACCTGTGATAAATTTTTATCTGTCATTTGTTCCTCATTTTAATTGAATTCAATGCGTCTAAGATCTGGATAGTCGTATCGTTTGGGATCTGGATCCAAGTTAGGTAACAGTCGAATACCGCGAGCACAATCTTCCAAGGTAGGACAATAGTGATACCCGTCATCAAACTTTGGCTGATTCTCCCAGGGCGTGATACGCAAATCTCTACCATCTGATCTCATACGACTAAACATTTCATATTCTGCTTTATTATCTAACAGTATAGCACCCACACGTCCCAGTTGTAAAGGCTTTCCATGACCAAAACTGACACATTGTAACTGTCCGGGTCTGTACATGCTAGGGCGTAACAGTCTAGCACTGTCCCAGATCCTGGTACCATGGAACGGGTATTCGCCTATCCAGTATTCGGTGCGTAACTTGTAGTGAACATCCAACTGTCGCATCAGCTGTACCACACTAAGATAGGTAAAAGCAGTAAATTCGCAACTGGTCACATGTTCGTATCTAAAACACAGTTCAAGTGCATGGGTGCAACCATCGGTCACGACCACATAAGGTGCACCGGTGTATTCGGCCAAACATTCTTCAAACTTGAATAACGTATCAAACGTCATCGGGTATACCAAGCCCAGGCATGGCCGATCATGTGTTCGAGACCCCACTTGGGTTGCCACCCACTGACTGACATGAACTTGCCAGCATCGGCTGTGAGCATGGCCGGATCACCAGCACGTCGCGGACCATTTTTGTGAGTGACAGCGATTTTGGTCACCGTGGCGGCTGTGGTTATCACTTCGCGATTGCTGTGACCCGTGTTGGTGCCTAGATTGTAAACACCGGCTGGTATGTTGCGATCAGTGGCTAGGATATGTGCGTTGGCCAAATCTTCCACGTGTATGTAATCACGTATGCAAGTGCCATCTGGAGTAGGGTAATCTGTACCATACAAGGTACAAATGGTCCCATCACGCACACTTTCTAAAACTCTTGCTATGATATGTGTGGCACCAGGTTCCTGTCCGTGTCGGGCCCGACTGTCTGCACCGCAAGCATTGAAATAACGGAATGCCACCGAATCAATGCCGTAGGCCTGACCGTAACTGGCCAGCATCCATTCAATCATGAGCTTGCTTTGACCGTATGGACTGATTGGCTCAGCAGGATCTATTTCCTGACACGGAGTCATAACCGGTTCTCCATATGTGGCCGCACTGCTACTGAATATGATTCGGGTCGACGTCATCCCATTGACAATCAAAAAATCCAATAACTTTTTGGTCTTTACAAAATTGTTTTCGTAGTACAAGGCCGGATTGGTCACGCTAGGGCCAACCAGGCTAGTACCAGCACAATGTATAATAGCCTCGGGTGCGAATTGATGTATGCTGGCCAGTGCCACTTCGGTAGCATAGTCGCCGGTGTGCCACCAAACTCCGGGTGTTTTTATCAAATGTTCAGGCGCTACTCTTGAGTCAATGGCCAAGACTTCGTGACCTTGGTCTACCAAATTCAACATGGTCTGCCCACCAATATAGCCAGCGGCTCCGGTGACTACTATTTTCATTGTTCAATCTTTCTTACATGATATTTGGCTTGACTCACATGATCTCGATAACGATTGCCAGCACGATTCCACTGCTCACCGTTGCCTTCTAAGATATCTACAATACGATCCACTGTGGCATCAGTCCAGTCCGAGATCAAGCCTGTGTTGTGATGTAACGCACCCAGCAAGTTTTCCAGTTTGTGATATGCGTCATCTATGCTCCATGGAACATAGAGCCGGTTTGGGTCATCTGCAAAAGTTTCAGGGAAGCTGCGATAAGCAGGATATAAAACATTGGCTCCGAGCGTATCTGCTTCACTGACTGTGTTTGAAACCCAGTCTTGTAAAGCACAGTTAAACAATACCCTAGTGTCATTAAGAAGATCGTAGTAATCATTTTTCTTTAGATTCTCATAAATTTTTAACTTGCCCTCAAGCGCCAACTGTTTAGCACGAGCAACATATTCAGGATTGTTGCTACGCAATGGACCACCTTGCATGATGGCAAATTCGATATTTCGATGACGTCCTTGGCCGTGACACATTTCGATCAAGTCCATGAAAAATCCCGGCTGTTTCTCTTGATCAAATCTGGCCGCAAAAGCCACACGCATTGAGCGTTGATCAAACGGACGCACATGTCCGTCAACACGTTCTAGCACTTCGGCTTTGTTGAATGCCAAGCCTGAAATGTTGTAGATTGGTGCAGTCCAGCCAGCGATACGCATGTGAGCTACCATTTCTTCGTTGGT
>Ga0214164_1002156_pt1 | contig 10402 bp, 7 predicted proteins | sample TroBogepilimnion_13_FD_153003 | JGI IMG/M metagenome (GOLD analysis project Ga0214164, IMG submission 153003) | Freshwater microbial communities from Trout Bog Lake, WI - Practice 03JUN2009 epilimnion v4 | ecosystem: Environmental > Aquatic > Freshwater > Lake > Epilimnion/Euphotic zone ...
TATCAAATCAGTTCGACTACTCACTCGATCTTCAAGTCCACGTGTCTCGCGAGCAAGTCGATCAAGGCGTTCGGCTATACGTGAGTGTTCCTCGCGCTCTGAACAACCGTGACACGGATGTGCTCGCAGAGCACGCCTAGCCGCAACTAGCTCATCTTCAGCAATTACTCGCTTGGCTTTAGTCGTCTTTGCTAGCGCTTTTTCTATAGCTTTTATCTCAGAACGGATAGCGGCATACTCCGCAAAATCACCTTGATGGCAGGCCATCTCGCCCATGAGTTCTGCGCTGGCGGCATGGTTGCGTTTAATCTGTCTAGCAAGGCCAACAACTGCTTTGTCGGCTTGGTACTGTGCGAATGATGACTCTAGAGAAGTTCGAGCACGTTCGGCACCAAAACGCGAGATCAGATTGATTGTCATGTTGTACGTTGGCTTGAAACTGCTTTTGAGCGGGTATGCGCGAGTGGAAGCAAGACCTGCTACCGATCCAGAATCCACCTCTTTACTCCAGAGAATGACGGCATTTCCCTCGATATCAATTCCGCGACGGCCGGCTCGTCCAGTGAGTTGAGTAAACTCGCCCGGACTAATCGATACATGTGACTCACCATTCCATTTCATCAGTTTTTCAAGCACAACGGTGCGAGCGGGCATATTAATACCCATAGCCAGCGTCTCTGTGGCAAAGACACATTTAACGAGACCCCGTTGAAATAACTCCTCGACAGTTTCTTTAAATGAAGGCAATAGCCCAGCGTGGTGTGCAGCTATTCCACGTTCTAGTCCATCGAGCCATTCTGAAAATCCAAGGACGACCAAATCTTCTTCGGGAATATTCGCGGTCGCACGAAAAACAACTTCTCTGATTTCTGAGCGCTCCTGGGCATTGGTTAAACGGATGCCCGCCTTTACGCATTGGTGTACTGCAGCCGAACACGCGTTACGGGAGAATATAAATGTGATTGCAGGCAGCAGCCCTCCGCGATCTAGACGTTCGATAACTTCGGCTCGATTAAGTGCACGCGAAGTAGGAGTGAGTTGGCTCTTATCCTGCCAATTGCCGCCCCTTCCCTTCTTGGAATCGTAAGACCCCCGAACCTTGCGCAATGAGTCCTTTTCAAGTCTGAGAATTTCAGGATTAACTTTGCCTTCATCTACAAAGAGATCAAGAAGCTGATGTCCGAATAGCACATGTTGGTAGAGCGGAACTGGACGTGTCTCGGAGACAATGACGTCGGTATTTCCGCGAACTGCACCGAGCCAATCACCGAACTCTTCCGCATTTGAGACGGTGGCTGAGAGTGAGGCGACCTGAATTGATTCAGGTAAGTGAATGAGAATTTCTTCCCAAACGGCTCCCCTAAATTTGTCTGCCAGATAGTGGACTTCATCCATCACCACATACTGGAGATTGCGAAGTGTGTGGCTTTCGGCATAGATCATGTTACGCAAAACTTCGGTCGTCATCACGACGATCTGCGCCTCGGAATTGATGCTGGTATCACCTGTAAGGAGGCCTACTTTTTCTTCGCCAAACATCTCTTTAAAATCTGAGAATTTCTGATTCGATAACGCCTTGATCGGTGCCGTATAGAAGCACTTTTTGCCAGTGGCTATTGCTAAGAAAGCAGCAAACTCGCCGACAATTGTCTTTCCCGCTCCGGTTGGAGCTGCGACAAGGACCCCGTGTCCATCCTCAAGAGAATGGCATCCTTCGATCTGGAATGGATCTAATGGAAAATCAAATGTGTCACAAAACTCTCTCGTACGCTTATATCGATTGGCCAATTTCGCCGCTGCAAATCGTTCCGCGGGTGAACGATCATCTGTCATGTCGTTCATTGCATTACGTCCTTTAACTTTTCGATTATATTCATTCGACCGACGCGCGAACTCGACGGCGATCATTTGCTAACGCTATTCCGGCAGCGGCAAAATAGAAGATAACAAGAGGTACTGCTAGTAGCAACATGGTGAATGGGTCACTTGTCGGGACAAACGTTGCAGAGAAAACCGTGATAGCGAATACGGCGATACGCCACGGCTTAATAATTGATCGGCCCGAGAGTATTCCTGCAACGTTGAGGGCGACAAGAAATACCGGTAGCTCAAAGGCCAATCCAAAAAGCACAATCAAGTGAAGCACGAAACTGAGGTAGTCACTGAACTTAATGAGGTTGGTCAGATTCGTAGGAGTGAATCCAAGCAGCACCCGAATCGCTATTGGAAGAATCCAATATGCCAAAGCAGCGCCTGCGGCAAAGAATGGTGTAGCGGCAGCGATGAAAAATAGTGAATATTTCTTCTCTTTATTGTGCAGCGCTGGTGCAACAAATGCCCATAGTTGATAAAGCCAAAATGGAGAAGCAAGTAAAACTCCAGAGACTATTGCTACGGAAATTTGCAGATTAAGTGGACCAAGGACTCCGTCAATGTAGAGAATGCCACAATGATGGGACGAGCTGGGAGCGGAACCTAGGTCGCACACGGGCTTGGTCAGAAGGTGGACAATCTTCCTATAAAAGATCCATCCCACACTAGAAAAGACGGCTATTGATAGTGCTGCGCGAATAACGCGCTTTCTCAATTCACGAAAATGCTCGAGCAGGGGCATCTGCCCACTGTTGCGAGTGGTCATGAATTAACCCTTACTGGGAGTTTTTTGCAGCTTGGTCATCCCCAGGCTTTTTATCTTCAGGAGACTTGAGTTCATCCTTGAAGATTCGAAGGGACTTGGCGACTGATTTAGCTGAGTCTGGGAGTTTTTTGGCGCCAAAAAGAACTACAAAGACAACAACAATGAGGATGATGTGCCATGGCTTGAGGTCGCCCATTTAACTTCCTATCTACTGTGAACCAACATCATACCCAAAAAGGGCCCGGCTGATCATCTCGGAAAAGCGAGTCTGGAGTCGAGGGTTGTCCCGGATAACCACCTTGCCGGGCAGCGTTAGCAAGGCCCGCAACAACCACTCTTCATTTACAGGGCGAATCCTTACCCAAAGCTCATCTCCGAGACGCTCCTCTGAATCGATTATGCCCTGATGTTCTTCTACAAATCTCATAGCTTGTGCCTCTAAAACTATGGTCAGTAGCGCAGGCGTTTGAAACCCAGTGGCTTCCTCTTCCCCCGCGAGTTGAGACTCGGTGAGGGTTTCGGGCAGGGAACCAATATGTGTGGATCCAAGCTGTGCGTCAAGGATGTGATCCATTCGGAATGTGCGCATTTGAGCCTTGGTGTGATCCCAGGCATGTAGATAGCCGTACCCCCGAAGGTATTCGATCTGCGTAGGAAGAACTTCTCGTTCAGTAATGACATCCGAACTCATCGCGACGTATTTCATGAGAATTGATCGTCGGGAAGCAATGGCCTCCAGTATCAACTCAGAGAAATGAGATATGAAAGTATCGTCGGCAGCGATACTCACGTGAAATTCCGACTCCCCTAATGACTGCGAAATTCTCTCTTTGAGCGAATGTATTTTTGCGCGAGCAGCTGGGTCACTGGCGATTGCTTGTAACAAATCCAAGCCAAGAACCAAGGAGATGCCCTCTTGTCGTGAAAGTTTTCTCGGGACGTCCAGCACTTGAGGCTCACTCACCTCGATGAAATTCGGATCTTCGTAGTTTATGTCGATTAATTCAAGGTGTGAATACCCAGGTAGGCCACACATGTGGAGTAGATAGAGATCCTGAGAAATTTGTAACGTCGATGTATTGAAAACCTTGGCAAGTTCATCGATCGAACTACCTGGATGCGACATCAAATATGGAATGAGATCCAGGGATCGCGATACTCTCGATAGCGCGCTCTCGTTCATGAGAGTTTCTCCTTGAGTCGACGGATAGCAAGCTCACGTAGTTCTTGTGGTTCCACAGCGATGACGTCATCGACATGCCATAAGACCTGACTTGCGAGGGTGTAGAGATCTGCATCATGAAATTCGATGAGGTCCCAGGTTTCATCAAGCGGGGTAACACTGCCTCGAGCTCGCAAAGCATGGGCTCGATGCTTGCGAATTTTGAGTGCGCAGAGATATGTCTGTGTCGGAATCATCGCGGTGAGGTGCGGCCTGGAATCAAATCCGGCCGGTATCACGTAAGCGGATTTCTTCTTAGCTACCTCGATCCCTCCCGAAATTCGTGTTAATTTGAAAACGCGAATTTCGCTCTTCTCGATGTCGTTACCAATCAGATACCAAAAGCCATGCCACAAAGTGAGTTCATAAGGCTCTACATGGCGCTGTGAAATCTTTGTAGATTGGTATGTGAATAAAATTCTTGATCGTGTATCTATAGCACCAAGTATTGGTTCAAAATGTTGCGATGAAGTATCGTCAATCAGAATTGTCGCGCCTAATTCGCCAGGGTCATTAAACAACTCCGAGCCGTCTATTTTGGCAAGTGCGCGTGTGCCTGCGTAAGTGAAGGTTTCATCTCGCCACAATTTCCCAGCTAGTGAGATATACGCCAAATCCTCAGCGCTCAGCTCACCTAGATTTAAACCATAGGAATCCCTGGTGATCCGATATCCAACCTCATCCTCGAAAAAGGCGTCATGGGTACCTACCTCGATCTCAATACCCAAATTTCGCAGTTCGTCCTTATCTCGCTCGAACATACGCTCCATGGTTTCAGGAGATCCTTCATATCCAGCCACATCGCGAAAGATCTCTGATTTTGTGAGATATCTCTTGCTTCCCAAAAGGGCGATCGTAAGGTTGATCAACCGCTCCGTTTTGCGTTCAGACATGGTCTCAGCCTACGGCTTTGCTAGGATCGTGCAGTCGATTTACGTGAATATGTTTATGAATAGTTGGAAAGGAAAAGTGATGAGCAAAAAATCATTCAAAGTTTCAGCCATCGTTGTTGTGGTTGTATTGGCAGCGAGCTTGGCGCTTACTTTTACCCATAAGAAGAGCGCTACCTCAACCCCCTCTTCGGCCTCTCAATCCTCTCAATCCTCTCAAGCCCCCCAACCAACTCAGAGCTCACAATCCCAAGGAAAGGCGTCAGCCGTGACCCAAGAAGAACTTCCAACAGTTTCAGCAATTGCGGGCCAAGCCCCTGTAATCAGCAAGCCAGTCGGAGATCCTCCGGCCACATTGGTTACTAAAGACATCATCGTTGGAAATGGCGCAACTGCCACTTCTGCTTCAACTGTAACTGCGCAATACGTTCTTATGTCATGGAAAAGCGGCGCAGTTCTTCAGTCGTCCTGGTCCCAAGGCCCAGCGACATTTCCGCTCTCAGCAGTTATTCCTGGATGGCAACAAGGTATCCCAGGGATGAAAGTTGGCGGACGTCGACTTCTTGTTGTTCCACCAGCACTCGGATATGGCGCGGCTGGATCAGGTCCAGTTGGTCCTAACGAGACACTCGTCTTCGTTGTTGATTTAACTGCCGCAAAATAGTCTGGAAAGTTTTACTCGACTACCGCTTCATCTTCAGGAAGACCGTAGGCGCCCTTTGATGGGCGTCTACGGCGAAGAGGCGCTGTAACACCTGGCGCTAATCGACGGGCCTGGATGAGAAATCCAGTGTGTCCAATCATTCGATGTACAGGACGAACCGCTAAACCTTCGTGATGCCATTGGCGTATCAGAGACTCACTTGATTCTGGTTCGGTAAATCTTCCGGAATCTTTAATCGCCTCTGCCATAACTGAGAGTTGTGTAGTAGTGGCAACATAAGCAAGCAACACGCCTCCGGGATGAAGAACCTCATCCGCCATAGCCACACACTCCCATGGAGCCAGCATGTCGAGAATAATTCGATCGTATTTCTTTGTGTGCGCGTGATCTTGAACAGATCCGAGAGTCAGGCTCCAATTCTCCGGAACACCTGAGAAATAGTTATCTACGTTCTTACTCGCGATATCAGCAAATTCTTGGCGGCGTTCAAATGAGTCAACAGAGCCACCAGGGCCTACAGCTCGAAGTAATGAGATGCTTAATGCGCCGGAACCAACTCCAGCTTCAAGAACTGCATCACCTGGGCCTACATCTGCAAAACCTAATATCAGAGCGGCATCCTTGGGGTACACAATCGTGGCGCCTCGAGGCATTGAGAGCACGTAGTCTGCAAGCAAAGGTTTGAATGCAAGGAATTTAAGTCCAGCGGTAGTTTCCACCACGCTTCCTTGTGGCAATCCCGCGATGTTGTCGTGGATCAGCCAGCCTTTATGCGTATGCCACTCCCCACCTTCTTTGAGAGTAATCGTATGAAGTTTTCCTTTGGCATCTGTGAGTTGAACACGATCGCCATAAGCGAAATTTGGGTTCTTCATAGCATCTCCTTCAAGAGAATAGGTGTTGAGATGAGGTTTAGTTTGTTGACTAAACGGCGTTGAAATACTTTGCTTCTGGATGATGCACGATGATGGCACTCGTTGATTGTTCAGGGTGTAGTTGGAACTCTTCGGAAAGCTCTACGCCGATGCGACCAGGCTCCAATAGTTCGCAGAGCTGAACTTGCTGTTCGATGTCAGGGCAAGCTGGGTAGCCGAAGGAATAACGTGAGCCCCGGTAACCCTGATCTAGGATCTCTGAACGTTCAGGTGAATCTTCATCGCCTACATTGAGTTCTGAACGTATGCGAGCATGCCAGTGCTCTGCAAGCGCCTCAGTGAGTTGAACTGAAAGTCCGTGCAACTCTAGGTACTCGCGGTAATTATTTTCCGCAAAGAGTTTGGCAGTTGCTTCAGATACTGACTGACCCATTGTTACGACATGGAATGCAACAGTGTCAATCTTTCCGCTCTCTTTTGAAGCGAAGAAATCGCTCAAACATAATCTGCGATCGCGGCGCTGGCGCGGGAAAGTGAATCTGACTCGTTCTGTGCCTTCAAGAGGCCCCTCGTGATGCAAGATCACAAGATCGTTACCCTCTGAATAGCATGGAAAGTATCCATAAACCACAGCCGCATTTAGCCAACCCTGGGATTGGGCCTGGTTGAGGATTGCCCGAAGTCGTGGACGACCTTCATCTTCAGCCATCTTCTCAAATTCACCACGAGCTCCTTTGAGACCCCATTGACCCATGAAAAGTGCGCGCTCATCGAGCATGCCTAAATAATCAGCGAGTGCTATTCCTTTAACAATCCGTGAGCCATAGAAGGGTGGAGTTGGAATCTTGTTATCGGTAGCTACATCAGAGCGCACTGTGTCTGGGACATCTGGAGCCGATTGACGAGTAGAGACAGTCTTGCGTTCGCGTAGCGGAGGTAAAGCAGCACCTTCTACCCCGCGCTTGATCCCCATCATCGCATCCATCAGCTTGAGGCCTTCAAAAGCATCTTTTGCGTAACGGACTGTTCCGGGGAATGCACCAGCCAAATCTTGTTCCACGAAAGAGCGCGTCAGGGCCGCGCCGCCAAGAATCACAGGCCACTTGTCACTGAGTCCGCGAGTGGTGAATTCCTCGAGATTCTCGCGCATAACAACCGTCGACTTCACTAGAAGCCCACTCATACCGACAACATCAACGTCATTTTCGGTTGCAGCATCGATTATTTGGTTGACGGTCTGCTTAATTCCGATATTGACTGTGGTGTAACCATTGTTAGAAAGAATGATGTCGACAAGGTTCTTTCCAATGTCATGCACATCTCCTTTAACCGTGGCTAGCAGTATTTTGCCGCGACCTTCATTATCGCTCTTCTCCATATGAGGTTCAAGAATTGCAACCGCTTGCTTCATGACCTCTGCACTCTGAAGAACAAATGGCAGTTGCATCTCGCCTTTTCCGAAAAGTTCACCAACTACTTTCATTCCAGCAAGAAGATGATCATTAATAATTGCTAGCGGTGCGATTCCCTGATTCAGAGCTTCAAGCAAGTCCGCTTCGAGCCCAACTTTTTCGCCATCTATGATTCGACGTTCTAAACGTTGCGCCAATGGTAGAGCTGCTAACTCAGCAGCGCGAGAAACTTTGGTAGAGGCAGTTTCTACTCCCTCAAAAAGTTCGAGGAACTTTGTTAGTGGGTCATAGGTGCACTCACCTGCTTCGTCGTACTCACGACGGTCGTAGATCAAATCAAGTGCTACTTTCAAGACTTCAGGTTCAATGCGAGCAATTGGTGTGATCTTTGACGGGTGCACAATCGCAGAGTCCAGCCCGGCCTTAACCGCTTCGGCCAGAAAGACAGAATTCAACACAATTCGAGCTGCTGGGTTGAGACCGAACGAGACGTTTGATACACCTAAGGTTGTCTGAACATCTGGGTACTTGCTCTTCAGTGCTGCAATTGCATTGATAGTTTCAAGGCCATCCTTGCGTGTCTCCTCTTGGCCGGTCGCGATCGGGAAGGTGAGAGCATCGATCAGGATGTCACCAATCTTCATTCCCCAGTTCCCGGTGAGATCCTCAATCAAGCGGGTAGCAACTCGTAATTTCCATTCGGCAGTACGTGCCTGACCTTCTTCATCAATGGTGAGGGCGACAACAGCGGCCCCGTGCTCTTGCACCAGAGGCATTATGCGTGCGAATCGAGACTCTGGTCCGTCACCATCTTCATAATTCACGGAGTTAATGACGCTTCGTCCACCAAGGCATTCAAGACCTGCTTTAAGGACAGCAGGTTCAGTTGAATCGAGCACAATTGGCAGGGTTGATGATGTAGCGAAACGAGAGGCAAGTTCGCGCATATCGGAAACACCATCGCGACCTACGTAATCTACGGAGAGGTCGAGCATATGTGCGCCGTCGCGAATTTGATCACGAGCAATCTCAACGCAACTTTGCCAATCTTCTGCAAGGAGAGCATCGCGAAAGGCTCTCGAACCATTGGCGTTCGTACGCTCTCCGATCGACATGTATGTCTTATCTTGGCGAAATGGTACGTATTGATAGAGAGAGGATGCTCCTGGTTCCTGATGAGCAGTGCGCACGCTGATTGGTTTGGCATGGAGAAGATTAACGACTTCGCGTAAATGCTCCGGCGTTGTTCCGCAGCAACCGCCGATCAATCGCACACCATAATTCTGAGAAAAGTCAGCGAGGTACTTCGCTAGTTCTGTGCCGCCTAGTGGGTAAATAGCGCCATCGGCCCCCAAGATTGGCAAACCAGCATTGGGCATCACCGAAATAAGAGCGGTCGAACCTTGGGACAAAGCACGCAGGTGCTCACTCATCTCGGCCGGGCCTGTCGCACAATTGAGACCAATTACATCAATGCCTAGTGGTTCTAGCGCATTGAGCGCTGCACCGATCTCTGAACCCATAAGCATTGTTCCGGTTGTCTCGACGGTAACTTGCGCAATTAAGACTATGTCACGTTCGCTCTCGGAAATAGCGACACGTGCTCCATTCACTGCTGCCTTGGCTTGCAACAAATCTTGCGTGGTTTCAATAAGCAGCGCATCACAACCGCCTGCAATCAGTCCTCGTGAGGCTGTTGTGTATGCGTCTTTAAGAAGTTGATACGACGTATGTCCGAGTGTTGGAAGTTTGGTTCCTGGTCCAAGTGAACCTAGAACCCATCGAGGGTATGAGTCGGTAGAAAATTCGTCCGCTACTTCGCGGGCTAGTTGAGCTCCGGCGAAAGCGAGTTCATAGATACGATCTTCGATTCCGTATTCAGCAAGATTGGCAAAGTTGGCACCAAAAGTATTTGTCTCGATGGCATCAACGCCAACGTCCAAATACTGCCGATGAACAGATTTGACGATGTCAGGTCTAGAGACATTTAAGATCTCGTTGCAACCCTCATGTCCCTGAAAATCTTCTAAAGTGGGATTGGCTGCCTGAAGCATCGTGCCCATAGCTCCGTCGGCGATAACGGTTCGTGTCGCTAGCGCTTGCCGAAGAGTCGATGAAGGCTTCATAAGGAAGCGAGTTTAGCCTAGAAAGCGAGCCCCATTAGGCTGTCGAGAGCTCTGGCCATCTCTCCCGTTGATCCCCCGGTCTCACCACTCTCGGTAGCAAGCACCCATGTATGTAAGTGCTCAAAAGCAACTGGCGTATCGAGGTCATCTGCGATGGCGTCAGCAATAGCTTGAATAACGTGGTGGGTTGGTGCAACTTCATTTCGACCTAGAGCAGAGCGCACTCGTGAAACATCTGCAATCGCTTGATCCAAAATAGGCTGGCTCCACATGCGATCAGTCGAGTAGTGGCCCTGCAAGAGTGCATAGCGAATCGCTACAGGATCAACACCAGCCTCTAAGAGTTTAAAAACAAAGACGAGATTGCCTTTGCTCTTACTCATTTTTTCACCGTCAAGACCGATCATTCCTGTGTGCACAAAAGCTCGTGCGAATGATTGGCCGGTTGCTGCTTTAACCTGAGCGGCCGACATAAAGTGGTGCGGGAAGATCAGATCGTTACCGCCCCCTTGCAGATCAATGAGAGATGCTCGACCCAAGTCACCCTTGAGGAAATTTGGACCAAGTAAATATCT
>Ga0214164_1002160_pt1 | contig 10395 bp, 8 predicted proteins | sample TroBogepilimnion_13_FD_153003 | JGI IMG/M metagenome (GOLD analysis project Ga0214164, IMG submission 153003) | Freshwater microbial communities from Trout Bog Lake, WI - Practice 03JUN2009 epilimnion v4 | ecosystem: Environmental > Aquatic > Freshwater > Lake > Epilimnion/Euphotic zone ...
GAAACAGTTTTATAAAAATAAACTACAAACATGGTTGGATGATCGTTTAGCAGAAGGCGAACAAGTTGATAGAGGCTTATGGTCTGAATCTATCTTAACCATGGGCGAAGTAGATCAAATTAATCGTTTGATAGACTACTTGGATATTATTAAAACTCCACATCGTAATACAGCAGATCAACCTAAATTGTATAACGACTTTAGAAGTTTCTACGAGCAATATGATCACCGTCGTGGTAAAAACTTTAGAACTACATTTCCACAAGACTTTGTTGACTTTATAGACAGCATAGAACTTATCGGAGGAGAACTAGTATTAGGAGGAGATCCTGCTACTACAGAAGCCGGCTACGTCAGCGATGAAGTTGCGCATGGTTGGGATACTGAAAAAGATACATTAGGACAAAATGTCAAATAAAGTTATACCCATCTGGGAGCATGGGCACATCAATCCTACTAGCCCTAATAAAACATTTTGTATGGCTCCGTGGACTCATACCTATATAAGCCCGCAAAGCGAACGTAGGTTATGTTGTGCCAGCCGCGAAGAACACAGCTTTCAAAAACAATACATTGATAGTAGTAACGACAGTAAGTACGGCAAAGTTACTGAAAGTAAAACAGCATTGGATGACTACAAACCAGTTAGTCTTAAAGAACACTGGAATAGTCCCTATATGCGAGACATTCGAGTCAAACTAATGCGCGGAGAAGAAATTCCACAATGCGATGTTTGTAACAAAGACTTGTTAAGTATCAGTACATACCGACAATGGTTTACTGGTAACTTGTTTAAAGATAAAATACAACAGGCATTTGATAGCACAGATGAAACTGGTTACACTACCATGGAGCCTATCAGTTTTGATTATAGGTTCAGTAACTTGTGTAACTTCAAATGTCGTATGTGCGGTGAACAACTAAGCAGTAGTTGGGAAACAGAAAAACGAGTAAACGGATTGTGGAGTCCAAAGAATCAATCATTTATGATTCCAGAGATCAAGTCAGCCATGGAGGACTTTCAAGGCACTGTAGTCGAGCCTGAGTTTCGAGATGCTATACAGCGTGGTATCGTAGAAGAAATGTATTGGGTCGGTGGTGAACCTTTGATGTATGACATACACTGGTGGGCATTAGAAGAAATGGTCAATAACGGATCTGCCAAGACTTGTTATATGCGCTATAACAGTAATTTAAGTCGTGTACAATTTGGTAAGAAGAATCTCTACGAATACCTGCCTAAGTTCAAAGATTGGATGATGTGTGCTAGTATAGACGGTACTGGGCAAATTGGCGAATACATTCGCACAGGTCTTAAATGGAATGAATGGTTGAACAACTTTAAACAAGGTCTTGCTTTACCCGGAGGCAAGGATAAGATGATTATAGATTTAACTATAACTGGTCCTGGCATGTTTAGTCTTAAAGAATTGTTTGATCTAAGCAGAGAATTAGATGTACGTATTGAAACAAAGATAATGTTTGCCTTTCATGCTGACATTATGTTTACTGCTATGGCTTGGCCACGTTCTATTTTAAATGAAGTAATTGACGATAATTTAGCATATATGAAACCGCTTGCTGGTCCTAAACAACAAACCCTTATTGCCACATTGGAGTCAATGCGAACTCGACCGACACATGAAGAAGCATATCCCAATGAATACAAGAAGTCGGCCACAAATGGTAAGAACTGGCTCAAGCGTCTTGAACAAATTCGTAAAGACACGTATACTATAGAAGATATATACTCCCAGAATAAAAATTTAATCAAATGGTGGAATAGCTTATGAGCACATTTTGCTCACTACCTTGGATACATTTGGCAACACACCCAGATGGCGGTGCTACCTTGTGCTGTATCAGCGATCACCGCAATGCTGCAAGCCGAGCAAAGAATTATAATCCGTTAACTTATTTAGACCTTAATAATCATAAAATAGACACTATTATGAATAGCGACTATTATAAAACAACTAGACTGGAAATGCTTGATGGCACTGTGCCTAAAGCCTGTGAACGTTGCTTTCAAGAAGAAGCTAATGGAGTCAGAAGTAAGCGTATAGAAGAAAATGATAAGCTAGGGTTTACAGAAGACATGGCTCGTGCCATTACTCAAGCAGATGGTACTATTCCTGTTAATTTTAAATTTGTTGAACTACGTCTTGGCAATTTATGTAACTTAAAATGTCGCACTTGTAACCCAGCGAGTAGTACTAACTGGATACAACCTTATCAAAAATTACAACAAGAATTAAAATTTGTCACACACTATGATAGAAAGATTAACAGTGACTGGACTGAAAGTGATTTATTTTGGGACGACTTGTTTGATCATAGCAAAGATGTTGAACTAATTTATGTTAATGGCGGTGAACCTACACTAGTAGAAAAACACTGGCGTTATTTAGAAGAACTTATCAAGCGCGGCCTTAACAAACAAATTACCCTATGGTATAACATAAACATGACTAACTTGCCTGACAAGTTAATCGAGTTATGGAGTAAATTTAAAAAAGTACAAGTAACTGCTAGCATAGACGACCTAGGTGAACGTAATGATTACATTCGAGCTGGATCAAAGTGGAATGAAGTTATTGCTAATTTAGACAAGTTACAATCTTATCCTTGGATCGAAGCTAGTGTGTGCCAAACAATTAGTTGGATGAATGTTTATTATGTAAATGAATTCAATACATTTATGCGGGCAAGAGGACTTCATGTACATATGAATTATGTGTATGATCCTGTATTTTTATCCGTAGGTGTGCTACCTAAATTCTACGAAGATGTTATACTGAATAGATCAAAAGATTTAAACTCCTGGCAATTAAACAGTTTAGCTAGTCAATTCAAAGGAGATGAAGAATTATTTCAAAAAGGTCTCGAGTACAATACATGGTTAGATCAAAATAATCGTACTTCTTTTAAAAATGTGTTTCCTGAATGGGCTCAACTAATTTATGAACAAGCAATCACTCAATGAACTAAAAATCAGTACTAGCAATACACTATGCTTGGCTAAATTTCACGAAGCCACTATCTGGTTGTACTCTAGTAAAATAGCCAGTTGTCATCATACCCCCATGGTTACACCTGGCGAAAGTCTAGTAACATTTTTTAATCCTACCGACAAACGAGATCAGCAGAATAGAATGTTACTGGGAGAAAAACCCAGCGAGTGTAACTATTGTTGGAATTTAGAAGAGCAAGGATTAACTAGTGATAGAGAATTAAAGACATTGGCATTTAAACATAATTTAAATGCGGCAGATTACCTAGATCGGTCTTTTAACTTCAAACCTAAATCTTTAGAACTAGCATTTCAAAATACTTGTAATTTAGCCTGTAGTTACTGTAGTCCTAGTTTTAGTACAGAATGGGAAAACGATATTAACCGTTATGGAAATTATACAGGATTAACAACTGATAAAAAACTACATTATCAGCGTGGTATTGATAACAATATGCCAGTAGGCATGGATTTGTTTTGGCACTGGTTTGACGAATCTTCTGGAGAACTAGAAAGTATTCGTATCACTGGAGGTGAACCTTTGCTACATGAAGATACATTTAAAACATTTGAAAAAATATTACAAATTAATCCTAACATAGAATGCGTTATACATACTAACTTGTGCCAAAAGCCAACAATCATAAACAGATTTATTAATAGTGTTAACTGTTTAACCAATGTTAGAATAAACGTTAGTAACGAAAGCGCAGGAGATATTGCTGAGTTTATTCGTGATGGTATGAATTACAATGAGTGGTTAGATAATGTTCGCCGAGTATGTGTCGAAACAACAGCTACCGTAAGCATTAGCACCACTATAACAGCGTTGGCATTACTAGGTCTAGATCAGCTATACACTGATATCCTTACAGTTCCTAACCGCCCATACATATCAATTAATTTTGCTACCTATCCTGAATTTCAAAGTTTAGCTTGTTTATCATACATAGAAAGATTGTTTTACCAAAAGAAATACACAGCATTTTTTAAATCAATTGAAGATAAATTAACACAAGCAGAGTTAAGTACAATACCACGTATTTTAAATATGTTAGACCCAAAATTAACTCATAATAATCATAAAGAATATAGAACTGATTTGGATATATTTTTTGAACAATACTGTCAGCGTAGAAACAAACCAGTAAATTTAGCAATGGAAATAGGAACAAGATGACTTGCCCTAGTAATTTATGTAGCATACCATGGACTGGTTTTAGCAATGAACCAGATGGTAGGGCACAACCGTGTTGTTTGTATAAAGGTTATATAGATAATATGTATGTACAAACTAACACACCCGACGAGATACTTCACAGTAAATTTATGAAAGATTTGCGTGAACAATTTAGACGTAATGAACGTCCAGGGGGCTGTAGTACTTGTTGGGTAGATGAAGATAACGGATATCAAAGCAAACGGATTGTATACAATACATCCATTAGAAAAGTACCAATAGACTGGCAGGAAGAACCTGGTAGTGTTTCTGAACTACAGCTGATTATCAGCAATAGTTGTAATTTAAAATGTCGCAGTTGTACACCAAGCCATAGTACACAATGGCAACATGAAATTAAAATAATAACGGGTGATACAGGATATCCAATGCCCCAAGGCCAAAGCGGAGATGAATTGGGCAAGTTGTGGACTGAAAGACATAGATGGTATAAAGAACTCACTAGATTAGAGATAGTTGGAGGAGAACCGTTTTATGTTAAGCAATGGCATACTATTTTAAACGAATTAATAGATCTAGAATACAGTAAAAATATCGATTTAACATTCAGTACCAATTGTACATTATTCTTTCCCAATTTGTTAGAACGTATTGCTGATAATTTTAAATCAGTTAGTATCGGTCTGAGTATAGATGGTATCGGTTCGACATATGAATACTTACGACATCCTGGTATTTGGAGTGAAACATACACTAATATGAAAAAATATTATGAGTATGCTGATCGCATTAGTGTTCAAATTAACTTTACTATAAGCTGGCTTAATGCTTTAGAGGCACCAAAGTTACACAAATTAATTAGTGACGAATTTCCTAAATTTAAAATCTGGAATAATATAGTACATAGTCCTCAGCATATGGCAATATGGGCGTGTACTAATGATTTAAAATCTAAAATTAGTTCATTATGGAATGATTATAATTGGCAAACTGAGTACAAAGATATTATGAAAGGTATTTTAAAATTTATGGAAAGTAAAGAAATAGCAGATCAAGAATTTAAAAATAATTTAAACATCTTGTACAGCACAGATATATATAGAAAAGAAGATTTAAATAAATCTATTCCAGACATTTCCAAATTTATAAAAAGGTACCAAAATGCTAACTTATAATCTTATCGATAAAAATAATATAAAAATTAAACTCGATATCGAAATATTAGATACACCATTTGCTAAAGAATGGAAATCTTATATGTTAGAATTATCAAATAGATTGCCTGAAATAATATGGGATTTAAAAATAGGCGGATGTAAAGCGAGTATTCCGCAAGAGGTTCCTGTTGATTTATTAAAAGGGTTATATAATGGATTTAATTTTTTACAAACTAATTTAGGTCTAGATTATAAATCAGAATTATTAGAGTTGTCTTATTTAATTGAAAACCCAACAGATTTAAGACAACACCATTTAAATCAATGGCATCGACATTTTACCACACAAGCAACAGAGTGGTATTCAGGCAGAATGCCTGTCCCAGAAGGGTTCACTAAAGAGGATACATTCAAAGCAGTAAACATATTAAATCAAAATGTACACGATTTAGAAAGATGTACGTATCAATATCTTGAAAATATCAATATTATTAAAGGAAAATGGATTCATTTTATTTCGTGTACCAACAGTAAAGAATTTAAAAATAAAGATAAATTGTTTAGTGAAGGTAATGATGTAAGATTGACTGGAAAAACTTTTAATCCAGAAACAGATAGTTTTCATCATACTGTATGGTTGAGCGAAGATATACAAGGTAAAGATCAGATCAAAGCATGGTTAGAGAATGACGATTTATCTGCCAATGATTGCACTGGTAATTTATTCATGACTCCAAATATTATATTAGATCCAAATATGATATTTTCAACTGTGATGGAAAATCCAAATTGGCAAGAACAACATCTTAAATCAGGAAAGCCTATGAATCGATGGCCAGTGGGAGATATTTTAAATAGTGAATCAATAGATTGGCAAAGTTTATCCGATGCCATTATACATACAGTTGAATTAGACGGAAGTGTACTTTGGAGTAATCAATGAAAATTGCCTTTGGTTTGTTAAATCAATTAAATCATAAATCAGTTTCTTATCAGGAACATATTAGGAATATAACATTGTTTGTACTTAATACAGCATTAAGTCAGACTAGAGATGAATCAACCGAAACAATTTTAATAGAAGGTAATGACATTACTGAAATAATGCTACGAGCAGTAAACCAAGAAGCTGATCATTTATTTTTAGTTGCCATGGGATATCAGTCTCACTCGCATACGCTTGTTTATCAAATAATTAAAGAAGCAGAAGAAAACAATTATTCTTTTGTAGGGCATATCTTAGAAGATAAACCTAATGGATATTTTTATTTGCATGATCAAGCATTGTATGTTAATTTAAATACTTGGAAAAAAATAGACTGCCCAGAATTTGGAAATTGGAGAACTGTTGTTGGGGAAGTTTTAGCAATGCCTAATCGTAGTATTGAAGATATTCACGACGATTATACTCCAACATATTTAAAACCAACAGATAAAACTCAATCATTCAATGGCCGCCTTCGACCAGGAGCAACGTTTATATCTGATATTTTATCTGCCGGTTACGACGTTGGAAATTTTAGTAGACAAGTTCGAGATCAAAAATATCATTTGTACCCAGATATCGAAGACACACGATTTGAAAGAATATTAAACGGAGAGCTGGATATAACGGTTGAATCTGTAGGCCCCACAGGAGGCCAGAATAGATACTTATCCGAAACTAATTTTGATTTGAATGTAACTAATCTTGTGTTTGTGTTCAACAATGATCCTGTTAGTTTGCCAAAAATCTCCTATGATAAAAATACAAAATTAGATACATTGTATGCTGTGGCTGCCGGTTTTAAACCTATACAAGTTTTAGTCGAAACTAACTGGTCTTCATCTAGGATTGTGTACATTGATTATTCTCAACCTGCATTAAATTTTAAAAAGTGGTTGGTAGAAACATGGGATGGTAAAAATTATTTAGAAAAAATTAACGAATATAAACAACTTAATCCTTCATTCAGGCCTAATTGGTTACCAAATAAAGATTTTTCGCCTGAGTGGGATAAAACTATAGAACTGTTTGGCGGAGAAGAATCTTGGCTGAATATATGGAATCAATATAAACAATTACCTCACAGATATATTCACACTGATTTTTTTAAAAATTATAATGAAATGTTGGAAGATATGGATTTGCACGCTGGAAATAATTTTATATGGTTTAGCAACAGTTTTTATACCCCAGCAAGTCTTAGAAATTTTTCTCCTTCTGTTTTGAAATCATTATATGAAACGTTTTTAAAATCTTTAATAGAACATAATAAAAGTATTCATTTGGGCGGTAGTAATTTCAATGGAGAGTCTGCTTGGATTCATTACGGAGAAATTCAATGAATACAATAATTGAAAACTTTTTCAAAGAAGATCCTTGGACATTTAACTTTAAAAATCAAATAGTTCCCAATTTAGATGACGAACAGTTAGGTCACTGGATTATACACAGTAGCGGATGGCCATATCTACCATTAGACTTGCCAGAAGCTCCGTATAAACTAATGTATCAAGAAGCTCTTGCGATTAAAGATATGTTTGTAGTTCATAGAAATTCTGATAGTCTGGGATGGAGAAGTCTTTGTATATACGGTGAAGAGTGGGACCGAACTGATCATTATACTGCTTATCCTGAAAATTCAAATAAGGGTATTGAGGATATTAAATACAAATGGACTAAAGTGGCCGATTTATGTCCGGTTACTACAAAATATTTTAAAGAAGATTTTCCGCACACTCCTACACAGCGAATAAGATTTATGTGGTTAGATCCCCAAGGGTATATTTTACCACATAAAGACAGGACAGAACATTTTCTTTCTCCTGTTAATATTGCTTTAAACAACCCTAAAGGTTGTATTTTTAATATGGAAGGCAAAGGGTTTGTTCCATTCGAAGAAACTGGAAACTCATGCTTAGTAGATATAGGTAACTTACATAGTGTTTGGAATAATAGTGATATTCCTAGAATTCATATAATTTCTCACGGTGCTCCAAAATCTTTTTTTAACAAACTAGTAGCAAAGAGTTTTAAAAAATTAATTGAATTATAATATGACAGATAATAAAAATTATTGTCCGGATTTATTCACCGGACTGTTTTTAGAAAAGGTAGACAAAGACACTACAAAAATTTCTCATTGCTGTGTAGCAAAATTAAGCGAGCCATTGACGAATATTGGTATGGACAACCCGCATTTAGAAAAATCAAGAAAATATTATCTAGAAACAGGAGAGTTACCAACCGAGTGCAATTATTGTGTAGAATCTGAAAAAATTAGAGGAACAAGTCATAGATTATCTAGATGGGAATCTTTAACAGAATATCCTATTAAAGTACAACTAGAGAAATTAGATTATAATTGCGATAATGTTTGTAATTTAAAATGTATAATGTGCGGAGGTCATTATAGTTCGGCTTGGTTGGAAGACGAAGCTAAACTAGGGTGGGGTGGATATCGAAATGATGATTATGTTTATAAAAAAACTAAACATAATAAATTGTTTGAAAACGTTGATATAAGTCATATTAAACAAATATATTTTAATGGAGGAGAACCTCTAATGTCCCGAGACCATTTAAATATTATCAACTATATACTTAAAAACCACGATAATCCGTCAACAATAAAAATATTATATTCAACTAACGGGACTTTTAAATTTACCGAAGAAATGCTTGATCTTTGGAAGAATTTTCATGAAGTAGCATTTAATATTAGTATAGATGCTGTTGGGGGTTGTTTTGAATACACACGGTATGGGGCGAATTGGAACGAAGTTGAGAAAAATTTATTAAGTTATCAAAAATCTGAGTTAGATAATATTGTTTTAAGAATTGGCGCATCTTTGGGACTTCATAATGTATTATATCTTGGAGAACTAATACAATGGGGGATGGATAATAATTATAGGGTATTTGTGAATCAAAACGTTTGGGGAGAATTTTCCACATTAAATTTTCCTAAAAAACATTTTGATATATTACATTCATATATTAAATCTTTGCCTGAATGCGATGCCAAATGGGCTAGTTTAAAAATAATTGATTCAATCCCAGAAAATAATAATCAATCTATTATCTGGATCGATATGCTAACCAAAATGGATTCAATACGCGGTAATAATTGGCGTAAAAGTTTAAGTAGATTATATGAGTTGGATCCTACATTTTTTGATCAAAAATAAGTGTTGTTTTTCTACTACTCATAACAAGTTGACATTTTTAAAAAATGGCACTATAATATATACATTGTTAAACAAAACAGGAGCAGAAATTGGCAAAAGTAGCTACTAAAACTCGCGTTACCAAAAAGCAGGTAATTGCCCACCGTACACGAGCTGTAAAAGATACTAGCCCAGTTTGGGAAGGTTGCGAAACTTGGGACGCAGACAAGTTTCATCGTTTTTTCAAGAGCGCAATGGACTACTATCGCTTAGAAAGCGATATCAAAACATACAAGCCATCAGTTGTTAAATGGATGACTGATGTTGGCTGTACCAAAGCTGACATTACAGCGTTCAAAAAAGTTAAAGACAGCCGAATCAATGGCACAATGGGTGCCGTGGCTTGTTGTTTGAATCGCGGAATGACAGCTCAACGTGCTGACTTTAATCAAGGACGTGATACTGCCGCTTGGTTGCGAGCAGAGATTGTCAAAGTTATGGAAGAAGGTAAAAACGACATTGATCCAGAAGAGGCCAAAGTGGCAGAAGAGGCCAAACCTACAGTTATCCAACCTTCAATTCAAGAGCGTGTTAAAGAAGCCGCTTACCGAATGACTGAAGAATTGGAAGATGCCATTGAAGGTTTCCAAAGGGACCCAGAAAACTTTGATCCAAAAGCGTTCAAAGTGCTTAACTTGCTCAAGGGTAAACAAGTCAAAGCCGCACATGCTAGACTCATTAAAACCCTCTACAGCAGGGATTTAGCTGAACTTGAAGAGTTGGCTAGCGGCAAGGCAGATGAACAGCTTAAAGAGGGCTATAGCCACCGTAGCCGTAAGCAAATTCGTAATTTGATTGCGTTTTACCAAGAGATTATGAGTGCTTGTGACATG
>Ga0214164_1002162_pt1 | contig 10391 bp, 7 predicted proteins | sample TroBogepilimnion_13_FD_153003 | JGI IMG/M metagenome (GOLD analysis project Ga0214164, IMG submission 153003) | Freshwater microbial communities from Trout Bog Lake, WI - Practice 03JUN2009 epilimnion v4 | ecosystem: Environmental > Aquatic > Freshwater > Lake > Epilimnion/Euphotic zone ...
AAGCTTCAGCACAATTGGATTTGGACGCTGTAGCCGCCAACATCACTTTATACAACCATGCAAAAGCTGATCTGTCAGGCACTGCAGATCAGGCCAGCCTGCAAGCTGACCGCTCATCTTTTTTGAACACCACAAATCTTACTGCATCACATCTGGTTAAGACAGTGAATCCAAACCGTTTTCATCACAGGGATGCGCCGGAATTGGCGTCACTTTAATACAAGGTTTTAAAAATTACAAGCCGTCCCGCATTTAATTGCAGGACGGCTTTTTTGTGTTTCTTTTTTGGGCAATGTTATATCCTCCAACGAAAAAAATTGGCTTCCCGAATATTAACACTGCGTTAATTATCGTAATTCGTTCCTGTGTTCATATTGCTTTCCTTATTTTAGCTAAACGTTGCGCGTTTAAGTATTCAGATTTAAAAGTTAATTTTGCCTTTTACCATTTACTTATGAGCTTTTCCATCAAAAAAATATTATTTAAGACCCTGAAGATCGGAGGAATTACCCTTGCCAGCCTTCTTATACTGCTGTTCGCCCTGCCCTATTTGTTCCCGCAAACGGTCAGCAATAAAATAAAACAATGGGCAAATGGCAGTATAAACGGACAGCTAACGTTTTCGCATACCGGCTTATCTTTTTTTAAAAGATTTCCATCATTAACACTTACTCTTTATGATCTTTCGCTAAAAGGGAGTGCCCCCTTTCAAAATGACACCCTGATAGCCGCAAAGGAGGTTTCACTCGGTATTGATCTGAGTTCGGTTTTTCAAAAAAAGATCACCATCAACAAAATATACCTTAGCCAGGCCTTTATTAATATCCAGGGAGATACTGCAGGGCATGTAAACTATAATGTTTACAAATCAAAAAGCGCGGCGCCGGCCTCTTCAGCCGATACCAGCAGCGCTTCATTGGGGATCAACCAGATCTTGATAGAAAACAGCCGCGTGGTATATAACGACCGGTCCATCCCAATGTTGTTTATTGCCCGTGACTTTAATTATAACGGCAGCGGCGATTTAAGCAAGGATGTTTTTGACCTTTACACCCATACCCAGATAGCCTCGGTAGATTTTTATTATAACAATATCCCCTATATCCTTTCGAAAAAAGTAAATGCCGACCTGGTAACACGGATGAACACCAAATCACTGTCTTTCGAATTTCAAAAAAACGACTTACTGATCAATCAGTTGCCAGTGCAGTTTATAGGTAAATTCGGATTTTTGAAAAATGGTTACGACATGGATTTTAAATTCGATTCGCGCGAAAGTAACCTGCACGATATTATCACCGCACTGCCACCGGCATATTTAAAGTGGCTGGAAAAAACCGACGTTAAAGGAACCGGCGACATCCAGCTTCGGTTAGCAGGTAAATACATTGCCGCAGACAGTACTATGCCCGATTTGAATTTGAGCGTGAAAGTGAGGAACGGGTATATCAACAACCAGAAATCGCCGGTGCCTATTAGTAATCTCTATCTCAATTTCGAAACAAAGCTTCCAGGACTTGATCCGGACAGCTTACAGTTGAACCTTGATTCCATGTATTTTAATATGGGTAAAGATTATTTCAGCTCCGTACTCCGGGTGAAGGGGGTTAAGGCGCCGGATATTTATGCCAAAGTAAATACCGAGATCGACCTGGAAAAATGGAGCAGTGCATTTGGCGTAAAACCGTTTAAATTAAAAGGCAGGTACGGCCTGCATTTGCTGGCAAACGGAAAATATGCAACAGCGGTTAAGCGGATCGGCATCAGGAAACGGGATACCGTAATTACAAGTATTCCTAAATTTAGCCTGAAATCATCATTTACCAACGGCTATTTTAAATATGCGTCTTTACCGGAGGCCCTCAAAAATATTAGCTTTACCATGGATGCCGAATGCCCGGATCACGACTACAGGCATACTTCGTTTAACTTTGAGAACCTTAATATAAATGCCTTAAATAATTTTGTAAAAGGATATTTAAAGCTGAGCGCTGCCCCTGGTTTCCCTGTTGACGCCGGCTTACAGGCTAAATTTAACCTCGCCGATATTAAACAATTTTACCCGGTAGAAGGCATGAGCCTATCAGGGATGTTGGTTGCAAGCTTACAAACCAAAGGGAAATACCTGCCGAAGAAAAACATTTTCCCGGTCACCAATGCCAACATAACACTGAAAGATGGGTCGGTACAAACCAAGTATTACCCGCGGCCTATCCACGATATACAGGTAAATACCAGTATCTATAACAACACCACATCTTTAAAGGGGCTGAAAGTGATCATGAAACCGGTTTCCTTTGTTTTTGAAGGAGAGCCCTTTGCTTTTAAGGCCAACCTGAAAAACTTTAACAACCTGGAATATAATATCAGCTCGGCAGGAACGCTTGACGTTGGGAAAATTTACCAGGTATTTGGCATAAAAGGTTATAATGTTAAAGGCTTGATCACTGCAAACCTGAACCTTAAGGGAAAACAAAGCGATGCAGTAGCCGGCAATTACGATAAGCTGGCAAATTCGGGAACTATGGTGGTAAAAGATATCGCTTTAACCTCTGACCTTTTCCCGAAACCATTTATAATAAAAAACGGCACTTTCAGCTTTAACCAGGATAAGATGAATTTCGATGCGTTTAAAGGTACCTACGGCAAATCGGTAATTATATTAAACGGAGCACTCTCCAACGTGCTTGATTATGCTGTGAAGCCGGGCGCTACCCTCAAAGGTGATTTTAATTTAAGCAGCGGGTCTATCATTGCGGATGATTTTATGGCCTTTTCAAGTACATCACCCACTCAAAGCGGCAAGTCTGCTACCGGCCCCTCGGGTGTCATCATGGTGCCGGGCAATCTCAACCTTAATTTTACAGCTGATGTAAAAAAAGTAAAATATAACGGGCTCGAATTAAAAGATGTTAAAGGGCAAATGTCTGTTAGCAATGGCAGCATAGTTTTAAAACAGGCCGGCTTTAATTTAATTGGTACACCGGTAACCATGGATGCCACCTACAGCAGCATCAGCCCCAAAAAGGCAACCTTTGATTATCATATCAACGCCCGGGACTTCGACATTAAAAAAGCTTATCAGCAAATAAAACTGTTTAGGGATATGGCAACCTCGGCAAAAAATGCGGAAGGTATTGTTTCGCTGGATTATAAACTTAACGGCCGGCTAAACAGCAATATGCAGCCGGTGTATCCTTCCTTAAACGGTGGCGGTACGCTTTCGGTTAAAAAAGTAAAACTAAAGGGCTTTAAACTTTTTGGGGCCGTTGGCGAAAAAACCAATCATAATGGCATCGATAGCGGCGATGTTTCAAAAGTGGATATCGTAACTACCATCGCTAATAATATCATTACTATAAAACGCACTAAAATCCGGATGGCCGGCTTCAGATTGCGGTTTGACGGGCAGGTTAGTTTTGATAATGCATTAGACCTGCATTTCAGGCTTGGTTTGCCGCCTTTAGGTATTTTTGGCATCCCGATGACCATTACCGGAACGGAATCAAAACCGATAATTCATTTAGGCAACGGCAAAAAGGAAGATGAGTTAAAAGAAACGGATGACAGTGACACGGGGAATTGAGTTATTTTGAATAGAATTTTAACATTATTATATCATTTAAGCAGTTTAATTTTTTGTATTGTAAATTTGTTACGTAAATTAGATTGAAATGGCGGAAGAGAAAATTACAGTACTTTATGTTGACGACGAAGAAAATAACTTATTTTCATTCAAGGCCACTTTTCGGATAAAATACCAGGTGCTAACAGCAATTAGTGGTGACGAGGCACTAAAAATTCTGGCCGCAAATCAAGTTCATATTATTATTACCGATCAGCGCATGCCCGAAATGACGGGAGTTGAATTTCTGGAAAAAGTATTAGAAGGCTTCCCGGACCCGATGCGGATTCTTTTAACCGGGTATGCCGATATGGCGGCGGTGGTAGACGCAGTTAATAAAGGGAAGATATTTCATTATCTCACCAAACCTTGGAACGAATCCGAATTGGATTTAGCCATAAATATGGCTTATGAAAAATATCTTGAAAAACTCCGGCTAAAGGAACTGAATGCAAAGCTGGAAGTGTCAAATGATCAATTAGAGTTTTTGCTACGCCAAAAACTACTTTCCTGAAGCGCCGGTGGTGCTATTGCCCTGGCTCAATATCGTCGAGTAATGAAATCAGTTTTTCTTTGGTAAGCGGTTTTTCTATCACGGAGTGTACCGTGCCATTGTTGAGCACCCTGTGTATATCAATTGGATGGCTGTTACTTGATAACACAGTTAATATAATGATCCTGTACATTTTTTGAATTTCAGCCGGAAATTTTTCAAACTCTTCTACAAATTTGAAGCCACTCATTCCGGGCATAAGCAAATCGAGCAAAACTATAGTAGGACGCTTGCTTTTCTTATTACGGCTTTCGCGGATTATCTTAAGAGCATCTTCTGCATCCTGAAAGGTGTTAATAGTTAAGCTTTTATTACTACGCTCCAAAAATTTTTGGGTTACAAAGCAATCAAGCTCACTATCGTCAATAATAATAAATGAAAACGTTATATTCATCAGATGGACGGAATTGTTACTTTAAAAGTTGTTCCCTGGTGTAAAACAGAGGTAACCTCAATTTGACCATTTAGTTTTAACAGTGCACTTTTTACATTATACAGCCCGAAGCCGGAGCCTACTTCAAGAGAATTTGAGCGAAAGAAAAGGTTGAAGATATCCCCGAGGTGACTTTCCAAAATTCCTATTCCGGTGTCCTTCACATAGATTGTCGCCTCGCTGTTCTTTACTTCAACATTTACCTCAACCGACTTGTTTCTACTGGCTTTATTCTGATATTTAAATGCATTTGATAATAAGTTATTGATGATAAGCCTTATCGGAGCTTCATCGTTTAAGAAATCTTCATTCTGCTTAACACACACATTAAACGCCACATCATTGGTTTTTGAGTTTAATGCATAAATTGACTTTAACTCATCAATAATTGTATTAAAATTGATATGTGTTATTTTTAATTCTCCTCTTTGCAAGCTATAATAATCGTGCATACTTAAAACATAAGTATTTAGTTTTTGCACGGATTTTTCCATTAAAAACAACATCGCCTTCATCTCTTCAACATCGTCAATCTCTCTGGCCAGGTTGATAGCGCCTAAGATCCCGGTTAAAGGCCCCCTGATGTCGTGACTTACACTATAGGCAAACTTGTTTAATTCATTATATGCTTTTTGTAACTCATCATTTTTTATGGAAAGCATGGAATTGGCCATATAAAATTTATTGGCTTCATCTATTGCCCAGATAATATCTGCTTCCGACCAGGGTTTTTGTACATACCTGAAGATATGCCCCTTATTTATTGCATCAATAATTGATTCAATATCAGTATATGCTGTCAGCATTATGCGAACAGGAAGGGGGTGGCTGACGCGGATCTCCTCAAAAAAATCTACCCCGGTTTTACCCGGCATGCGCTGATCGCAAAAAATGATCCTGATGTGAGGTTCATTATTCAGACAATTTATGGCCTCCGGTACACTTGTAGCGGTGAATATCTGATAGTCAAGGCGCAGTGAGGCTTTAAAGCCAATTAGATTATCAGGCTCATCATCCACATACAAAATCTTTATTTTTTCAGACACTGTGACTTTGTTTAGTTAACGTTGACAGTAAAAAATTTATTTTATTCAGTTTTCAAATATCCGACATTCTTTTCTGGTTTGAAATGACCGATGTAGGATTTTTAAGTGATCGATATGGGATAAGTAAATGATGGCTATCACTTTATTGTTCAGTTGTTTACTTCGAAATCATATGTTAAATACATTTTATAAAAAAGCAAAACTGGTTAAAACGTGCATAATACGCTTCCCATTCCTCATTCTTTTACAAAGTTTATGGGTACTTGTAAAACAAATTCGGTTCCTTCGCCCAGTGTACTATTAACTTTTATTACACCGTTATGTTTTTTAATTGTGTTGTATGCAATTGACATTCCTAAACCTGTGCCTTCTCCCACGTCTTTAGTGGTAAAAAATGGTTCAAACACTTTTTTCTGTGATTTAGCATCCATGCCTGTACCATTGTCTTTTATGCTTATGAAAACATTTTGTTCATCGTGGCTTGTTGTAATTATAATTTCACCACCATGCTTTTCACCGAATTTCTTGTGTACCGCATAAATGGCATTGGAAATAACGTTTAAAAAAACCTGGTTTAATTTACCGGGATAGCACTCTACATCGGGTAATTCACCATATTGTTTATTTACTTTAATTGTATTTCTTAATTGGGTATTTATGATAACCAGCGTCGACTCGAGACCCTCGTTGATATCCGCTCTTTTTAGATCGTCTTCATCCAGGCGCGAAAAAATTTTCAAGCCCTTAACAATTTCGGCGGTACGGTTGGCACCGTCATTAATTCCTTTTATCAGATGGCTAATTTCCATCGTAAGATAGTCGAAATCCAGTTTTTCCTTATAATCCTTTATCTGTTTTTGTTTATCAGCTGGTGACGAATCGGACGCGCCTACCTGCTCAACCATAGTAAGGGTGTCAATCACCATTTCAATGTCCCGTTTTAACGGATTGATATTTGAAGTAATAAAGTTTATCGGATTATTGATCTCATGGGCTATGCCGGCGGTTAACTGACCCAATGACGCCATTTTTTCGGCCTCAACAAGGTGGCTTTCAGCTTGCTTTAAATCTTCCAGTGTTTTGTTCAGCTCCTGGTTCGATTCGCTTAATTCTAAGGTACGTTCTTCTACCTTTGTTTCCAGCATTACATTTTGTTCGCGTATGATCCGTTCATTTTCCTCAGCAATATTCAGGGCTTCTAATTGCGATGCTTCTTTTTCTCTTTTTAAAGTGTTTATCCTGTCAGCCAAACCAAATGACAGTAAACACATTTCTATCGCCGAAGCGGCTTGCATGGAATAACTGGTGAAATTATTATACGGAAGGATGCCATAGTCTTTTAATAAGAAAACGATGGCCCCTGTTAAAAGCACTGACCAGGCTATAAAAAAGTATTTAGCTGCAGCAGAACCTTTGATCATGATCATACATGATACAGACAAAATTGCAATGGTCAGCAGCGTGGTAGCAACCTGCATCAACGCGAAACCCGCTGACTCTTTTCCAATGATCGTTAGGGTAAAAGCGATAAGAAACAAAAAGACAAGTATATTTAAAACTACCCTGGATTTTGGCGCATTTGTCCCTGTATTAAGAAATTTGTTCGCAAACATCAGCGCTGAAATACCAGCTATGCAGGCAAAAAGGATAACGCTTTTTTGTTCAAATGCGGGGTTGTTGGGCCACAGATATTGAAAAGTATAACCCTTTATACCAATGTGCGTAAAGCCGACAAACAACACATAAATTACATAATATAGGTAGCTCCTGTCTCTTACAGAAAAAAAGATAAAAAGGTTATATAGCACCATTATTATTATCACCCCTAAATAAAGTCCTGCGAGCAGATTTTCGAGGGTTATATTTTGCCACAGTGTTGATGGTCGGTTAACAGAAATAGGCAGGATAATTTGTTCGGTACCTTTTATTTTCAGATAATAAGTTTCGCTATGATTTTTGGTAATATCCAGATCGAAAATATAGTTGGGATATTGATATAACCGCTTGCTGAAATTCATATCCTCACCCATAATAACAGATTTGTAGTTCTTATTGCTATCTGGTATGAAAAGTTCAACTTCATCAAGTAAAGGGTAGGCAATTTCTAACAAAAGTTTTTCTGTTTCAGTTTTATTGGTCAGGGTGAAACGAAACCATACACTGTTGGCCGATAGCCCCATATTTGGAACATCATTTTTGCATGGAATAAAATGTGTTGATTTTATTGCTTCGGAAAAACGGATTTCTTTACCAGGTTGAAGTACCTGCAGGTTTTTTCCTAATAATATTCTATTGTCGGCATTTGTGAAAACACCCTGGCCTTTACTTTGAAAGGTTAATAAGATAAAGCTTAGGGCATAGAACCATTTTATCATACAAAGCGGTTTTATTTTATGGATGATGCAATTACTACGTTAATAGTACAGGCAAAACATTTTTTTTCATCAGCCTCATACAAAGCACGTAAAAAAATATCCTTTTCGTGCATGTTTATAAATTTCTCATCTGCCGCTTCAGTGATCATTCGCTCTATCCACAAATATTCATTAGCCTCTTTAAGTGATTTAATAATAAATGGAAATATTTCGAGGTGAATATCTTCAAATCCCGCACCTTCCATGTATGTACTTAGTTTTCTGGCTGCTAACCCGTTATTTATCTTTTTTTCCGTTAAATACTGAATGATCTTTTTTTCAATAGCCAAATGTTCATTATAAAAAGTAAGACTTGGCCAGTCGGTTTCAACCAATACAAGCGGGTGACCTTTTTTAAGCACCCGATGTATCTCAAAGATAGTATTTTCCGGCGCTGCAATGTGCTGCACCAAACGTTCGGCCCTCAAACCTGAGACAGTCTCATTTTCGAAAGGAATAACGTTAGCTTCTGAAAGGATAAATTTAATGTTTTCCTGGTCGCTAAATGATGACTCCGCTTTGTTAAGCATCGTTTCATCATGATCAATGCCTATCACCGTCACTTGACTACCCAATAGTTTACCCAAATTACTTACATCAGCACCTGTACCGCAACCAAGATCGATAATGGTGCCGTTGTTTATTTGGGTAAATGGCTGATAGGAATATTCTTTTAAACTTTTTAAAAAACGGCCTGTATCTTCCAGGTAATTAATGTTGTAATGTTTATTTGCCATGGGTGTTATAGTATCGGTAATATAATAATTAATGATTCGGTTTAAATGGGCTGATTAAAAAATACTCTGCAGGATTTCGTCAGTCTCGGTGTTTGAACCACGAACTTTAGACAGGGTTAACAGCCAGCTCAGACTCCATTTTTCCAGATTAGGAATCTTTATTTCATAGTGTATTTCGATGTTTTTTTTTCGTAATTGTTCCAGGCGCACAATATTTAATTCGTTGCGTAATTTGAATATCGCACTTCTTTCATCGCCATCTGCTGCATACAAGGTATCCACGTCTTCTAACACCATCGTGGTGGCCAACAAGTCAAGTTTAGGGTAATAAAATGTGCCATTATTGCCAATACTGGTTTCAATATGATAACCTACCATTTCGGCCATTTTTACGGTATACGGGGCACACAATGCGAAAAGTGATTTTAAACCTATTTGCGTTGAAATAGCTACTGCAGCGCGGGTTAAAAAAATGCTGCCAATACCATACCCGGCTATTTCCCTGGAGTTCCATAGTCCGCAGATCTCTCCCGTACCATTATTTGTATAACGCCAAACCAGATCAAATACCCTATTATCCATGGCAGAAGTAGCCTGTTCAATAGGTAAGGGGTCAGTTCCGCCGGCAACGTGTATCCTGGCGCCTCCGTATATTTTTTTGCCGTCTAAAGATTCTACAATTATTACGAAAGCTCCCGGGTTTGCTACCCATTCGTTTTTATTTGAAGTAACTTTTGTGACACCGATACTGGTCAATACGTGGGTATGGCCTTCAATGAACCGTTCGCAAGCTTCCGGGTCATCAATTGCCCTGAAAGCCCTGAGCCTTACTTCAGGAATCTCTTTATTTAAACCATCCTCCATTTCACAAATTCCTATCCTAAGCCCGGGTATTTATTCAGTGAAACAATGGCTTAATAATAATTGGCAAATTACGTTAAGCCTGGTTGCTTTTGGTTAAACATCGAACGTCGGTTTTTAGGCTGTTTTTTTATAACATTTAAACGAAGCGAGCAGTCGAAAAGTTACAGATATATTGTATCTTCCCGTCAATTACTGGCTGTCAGTTAATTGGTGTATCTTCATTTATGAGAATTATTTTTTTTAAATTGCCCTTAAACCATATCGACTGATGAAGCGGGTTTGTTTAAATATTTATAACTCTCCTTTTCTATATTATTCGAAGCCGTCCTTAATTCAAAGGCTCTTAATAAAATGGTTTTTTTTCCTGGTTCTTCTGTTTTTAACAGCGAATATTTTTGCCGAAGGCAGTAAAGAAATTGCAGCAAGCGGCGGGCACCGGGCGTATCTTTTTTCAAGCCCCCAGGGTAATTTATCGTTCCCCTTCCCTACCATGGGGACAATGAAAGTTTATGTTAAAGCCGGTGAAACTATTAATGTGGGGTCAAGTGCGCAGGGCATGGGTGCGGGCACAATTAATTTCCGGGCTCCCGATGGTTCAACTTATACCAGCGGTACTTCTGCCACTGTGGGCCTTATTGCCAATCATAGCCAGGAGCTTGCCGGGCCATTACCCAACGCAGGTGGTTATACTCCTTATACCATAAAAGTGAAGGCAGGGC